>OQWM01000365.1_pt1 | contig 27963 bp, 19 predicted proteins | sample 1691531 | NCBI WGS metagenome assembly OQWM01 (sample SAMN03418257, study PRJEB22391) | human gut metagenome | biome: human-gut; feature: organic feature; material: feces | host: Homo sapiens | place: Tanzania | collected 2013-01
TTGCAAGCTGCTCAATGTCTGCTTCCTCGGTGGGAACGAACTCGTGAAGCGGGGGATCCAGGAAACGGATGGTTACAGGGTAGCCTTCCATTGCCTCATATATGCCCTCGAAGTCGCTCTGCTGCATGGGCAGCAGCTTTGCAAGAGCAGTCTCGCGCTCCTGAACGGTATCGGAGCAAATCATCTCGCGGATAGCCTCGATGCGGTCGCTCTCAAAGAACATATGCTCGGTGCGGCAGAGACCGATGCCCTCCGCGCCCAGTTCACGGGCTTTCTTAGCATCGTGAGGAGTATCGGCGTTGGTGCGCACGCTGAGCTTGCGGTACTTGTCCGCCCAGCCCATGATGCGGCCGAACTCACCGCTTATGGAAGCGTCAACAGTGGGGATAACGCCGTCGTATACGTTGCCATTGGAACCGTCGAAGCTTATCCAATCACCCTCGTGATAGGTCTTGCCAGAGAGGGTAAAGCACTTGTTTGCTTCGTCCATGGTGATGGCAGAGCAGCCAGATACGCAGCACTTGCCCATTCCGCGGGCTACTACCGCAGCGTGGCTGGTCATGCCGCCGCGCACGGTCAGAATGCCCTGTGCGGCCTTCATGCCTTCTATGTCCTCGGGGCTGGTCTCAAGGCGTACCAGTACAACCTTCTCACCCTTTGCGGCCTCAGCCTTTGCATCTTCGGCAGTGAATACGATCTTGCCGGAAGCAGCGCCGGGAGATGCGCCGAGAGCCTTACCTATGACTTCTGCCTTCTTGGCCGCTGCGGCGTCAAACTGGGGATGGAGCAGAGTATCAAGGGTGCGGGGCTCTATCATGGCCACAGCTTCCTGCTCGCTTATCATGCCCTCGTCCACCAGATCGCAGGCGATCTTCAGTGCGGCGGAGGCGGTACGCTTGCCGTTGCGGGTCTGGAGCATGTAGAGCTTCTGGTTCTCTACGGTGAACTCCATATCCTGCATGTCGCGGTAGTGCTTTTCAAGTATATTGCAAACATCTTCAAACTGTGCAAATGCCTTGGGGAACTTCTCCGCCATCTCGCTGATGGGCATGGGAGTACGGACACCGGCCACAACGTACGCAGTTATGGAGGTTGGCAAAAAGTACTTTGCAACGCCTGTGCCGCAGTCATCACCCATGTTACCGAATGCCATCATCTGTACGTTTACAGCGGTGCCCCAGGAGTAAGGTATGTCGTTATCCCTGCGGTATACGTTGGCACGGGGATTATCCCAGCTGCGGAATACGGCCTTTATGGCATAGAGGAGCTGATCCTTGGGATCGTCGGGGAAATCCTTACCTATCTTCTTCTTGTATTCGCCCTTGAACTGATGGGCAAGGGTCTTGAGGTCATCGGCCGTGAGCTCGGTGTCCATGGTGACTCCGCGCTCTGCCTTGAGCTTATCTATGAGCTGCTCAAAGTACTTTTTGCCAACCTCCATAACTACGTCGGAATACATCTGTATGAAGCGGCGATAGCAGTCCCATGCCCAGCGGGGGTTGTTGGACTTCTTGGCCATGACTTCAACGACCTGCTCGTTAAGACCGAGGTTGAGGATCGTGTCCATCATGCCGGGCATGGATGCGCGTGCGCCGGAGCGAACGGAGACGAGGAGAGGATTTTCAAGATCGCCGAACTTCTTGCCGGTGATGCCTTCCATCTTCACTACATACTCCATAATCTCGGCCATGATCTCGTCGTTGATCTTCTGACCGTCTTCATAGTACTGTGTGCAGGCCTCGGTGGTAATGGTGAAGCCCTGAGGTACAGGCAGACCGATGTTGGTCATTTCTGCCAGATTTGCACCCTTGCCGCCGAGAAGCTCGCGCATTTTCGCGTTGCCTTCGGAGAACAGGTAAACATACTTCTTGCTCATTGGTGTAATCATCCTTTCTATGCATACATACACTGATCGTGCACGTTTTTTCAACTTGATTCCTTGCAAAATCTATAAAATTATTGCCAATATCACCTTTATTAAGACTACATCCTTGACAGCTTTTAATCAATGCACTTTGCATACAAAAATTAATCCAAAACGGTGAAAAAAGCATCGGCGATTTTTGCAAATTCACCAATGGAAAGAACTTCTCCGCGCACTTTTGGGTCAAATCCGCTGTCAAGCAGGCATTTTTCGACCTCATCCTTCGATAATTCGCCGAAACCCGCACTCAGCGCGTTGAGAAGCGTTTTGCGCCGCTGAGCGAAAGCCGCCCTGACCACGCGCATGAACATCGCCTCGCTTTTGACCTCGACGGGCGGAGAGACGCGGCAGTCAAGGCGTATGACGCTCGAGGTCACCTTCGGCTGCGGGATGAAGCAGTCCGGCGGCACGTCAAAGAGCATTTCGGGCCTCGCATACCAGTTTACGAACACCGTAAACTCGCCGTATTCGCCTGTTCCGGGCCTTGCGCATATCCTGCGCGCGACCTCGCGCTGGATCATGACCGTGACCGAGTCGAAGCAGCGGCATTTTAAAAGCTTCGATATCACAGGCCCCGTCACATTGTACGGCAGGTTCGCACACACGACGTGCCGCATTCCCGGCATTTTTTCATCCAGGAGCTTGGGAATATTAAGCTTCAGCGCATCTCCGTAAACTATCTCAACATTATTTCGTCCTGCGAGAGTTTCCGCCAGCACGGGTCTGAGCGCCGTGTCGAGCTCGACGGATACGACCTTGCCGGCACGCTCGGACAGCTGCTCGGTAAGGCAGCCGATGCCGGGGCCTATCTCCAACACGCCGGTTTGCCCGTCAAGCCCCGCGGCATCGGCTATATCCTCCGGCACCCATGCGGCGGTCAGAAAGTTCTGCCCCTTGCTTTTTGAAAAGCGGAAGCCGTGCCGCGAAAGGAGCGTTTTTATCTCGTTTATGTTCGTAAGATCCATATAAACCTCGTCAAAGCATTTTTTCAAAGCACTGCCGCGCAGGGTCATGTCCCGGCTCTGCCGAGCAGAGCATATTGCCGCGGTAGGTAAAGCCGCTGCGCCGCAGAAGCTGCTGCATGGCCTTGTTTTTTCTGTGCGTATCCGTGCGTATGGCCGAAGCTCCGAGCGCCTCTGCCTTTTCCTCAAGAGCCGCCATAAGCTTATCGCTCAGCCCCGTGCCGCGAAGCTCGGCGGCGACGGCGGCGCGGTGCAGCGTGCAGTACTTTCCGTCGCCGTGCCAGCGGCCGTCGGTTATGCCGTCATAGTCGCGCTCAGGCTCCTCGCTCAGGCAGAAAAAGCCCGCGACAGCTCCGCCGTAGGTCATGACATAGCATCTACCGGAGCTTATGTCCGGCATGAAGTGCTCCTGCGCCGGGTATTCGCCCTGCCACTGATCCACGCGGTGCTTTTTGAGATAATTACGCGCCTGACGCACTATGAGCATTATGGCGTCGATATCCTCCGGCGCCGCCGCACGGCACTCGACGGGCTTTGTAAGACGCATTCTGCCGCGCTCTTTCCTTATCTCATCGATAAGCCTGAGGTCTGTCTTGTCCGTAAGCTCAAGCTTTTGGAACATATCCGGGCGCTTGTCCATCGTGCGCTCAAGGCTCATTTTCCGCCGCCAGCGCGCAACGGCGGCATGGTCACCGCCGAGAAGCACCCTGGGCACCTGTCTGCCCTCCCAGACCTCGGGGCGCGTATACTGCGGATATTCGAGCACGCCGTCCCAGTGGCTCTCGCCGGTGAAGCATTCCTCATCGGACAAGACTCCCGGCACAAGGCGGCACACGGAGTCGGCCACAGCCATCGCGGCAAGCTCGCCGCCCGTGAGCACAAAGTCGCCCAGCGATATCTCCTCATCGACGCACTGCTCGATAAAGCGCTCGTCGATGCCCTCGTAGTGGCCGCAAACGAGCACGAGATGGTCGTAGTCGTTTTTGAGTCTGCGTGCCGCGGCCTGATCGTAGGGCCTGCCCTGCGGCGACATATATATGACGCGGCTGCGCTTGCCCTGCACAGTTGACATAATATCATCAAGGCAGGATTTGAGCGGCTGTGCCATCATAACGCAGCCCCAGCCTCCGCCGTATGGATAGTCGTCGACCTGACGCTGCTTATTCTCCGTATAATCGCGTATCTGAACGCAGTTTATCTCGATTATGCCCTTGTCTGCGGCTCTGCCCAGGATGCTCTCATGCATAATCGCATTCATTGTATCCGGGAAAAGCGTCATTATATCTATTCTCATTTGGGGATAATTTTCATTGATATCAGTTAACATAATGTATTACATGCCCTCGATCAGCTTTACTGTTATGACGCCGTTTTCGGCATCGGTATTCAGAACAAATTCGGGCACGGCGGGGATCATGTGCTCTGTCTCGCCGCGCACGATATACACCGATGAGGCCGGAGTTTCCAAAATGTCCTCGAGCGTTCCGACGCTCTCGCCGTCCTCGGTCACAACGGACGCGCCGATGATGTCGCACAGGAAGTACTCGCCCTTTCTCAGCGGCGCATCGGCACGGTCTATGTAGACCGTTTTGTTTTTCAGGCTCATTGCGGCGTTTATGTCCTCCACTCCGTCGAGCAAGGCAATCATAAAGCCCTTATGCGCACGCGAGGAGATGAGCTTTACAGGCTTTGAATCAATATATAATGTCTTAAAACGGCGCATGAACTCCGGACTGTCAAGCCACACCTGTATCTTCACCTCGCCGTGCACACCGTGGGTATTAACGATCTTGCCAGCTTCGATGTACTGCTGCTTTTCCATGTGAAAACCTCCATACTTATTCATCGTATAATTTAACACAAAGGACGCGGTTTAACAAGAAAAAGAGCGTAAAAAAACCGGGGCTCTTACGCCTCGGTTTCTTAATCAGTCCATAATATCGACTGAAACCTTTTTGCCCTGTCTCTGGGCTACAGCCCGCATGAGTATACGGATCTCTTTTACGATCCTGCCCTGCCGGCCAATGACCTTGCCCATGTCTCCGTCAGCTACGCGTACTTCATATACGGTCTCGCCGCCGTGAACGCGCTCGGTCACAGAGACCTCTTCGGGTTTTTCAACGAGGCTCTGTACGATATAGGTCAAAAGTTCTTTCATGCCGGTAGCTTCTCCTTATTAGGCCTCGACTTTAGTAAGCAGGCCGCGTACGGTTTCTGTAGGCTGAGCACCGTTGGATATCCAGTACTTTGCGCGTTCGAGATCGACCTTGATGTTATCGCCCTCTGCCATGGGATCATAAGTTCCGATCTCCTCGATGAAACGGCCGTCACGGGGGCAGCGGGAGTCAGCGACGACTATGCGGTAGTAAGGGGCTTTCTTTGCGCCCATTCTGCGAAGTCTGATCTTTACCATTTATTCTTCACCTCCATATTATTTCTTCATATATTACAAACGCATTTGCGTATGCAATCAGAATTTGAAGCCGCCGAGACCGGGGAAGCCGCCGCCTCCGCCCATGCCGCCGAAGCGCTTTTGCAGCTTCTTCATGTTCTTGCCGGAAAGCTGACGCATCATGCCCTGCATTGCGTCAAACTGCTTGAGCAGACGGTTTACGTCGACGACCGATGTGCCGCTGCCGGCAGCTATGCGCTTTTTGCGCGAGGCGTTGAGCACAGACGGATCGTCGCGCTCCGCCGGGGTCATCGAAAGGATTATCGCCTCGATGCGCGCCATGCCCTTTTCATCGACCTTAGCGCCCCTGAGCGCCTTTGCATCGAGCCCCGGAATCATGCCGGCAAGGTCGTTTATATCCCCCATGCCCTTAAGCGAGCGCATCTGGTCGAGATAATCCGACAGCGAGAAGCGGTTTGCCTTCATCTTCTCGGCCATTTCGAGGGCCTTTTTCTCGTCAAAGCTCTGCTCGGCCTTTTCGATAAGCGTGAGCACGTCGCCCATGCCGAGGATGCGCGAGGCCATACGGTCGGGGTAGAAGGGCTCTATCTGATCGAGCTTTTCACCCACGCCGATGAACTTTACGGGCTTGCCCGTGCTTGCCTTGATCGACAGCGCCGCGCCGCCGCGAGCGTCGCCGTCAAGCTTTGTGAGCATGACACCGGTCACGCCGAGAGCGTCGTTAAAGGCATTTGCGGCATTTACCGCGTCCTGGCCGGTCATTGCATCGACCACGAGCAGTATCTCGCTCGGCTCGACCTCATCACGGATGTTTTTAAGCTCCTGCATGAGCTCCTCGTCAATGTGCAGTCGGCCTGCCGTATCGAGGAACACAAGGTCGTTGCCGTGCTTTTTGGCATGCTCTATCGCCGCTTTTGCAATATCGACGGGGTTCGTCGTTCCCATCTGGAACACGGGGATATCCAGCTGCTTGCCGACGGTTTCGAGCTGCTTTATGGCCGCAGGGCGGTAGATATCGCAGGCGACCAGCAGCGGCCGCTTGCCCTGCTTGCGCATATAGGCCGCGAGCTTTGCGCCGTTTGTCGTCTTACCTGCACCCTGAAGGCCGACGAGCATGACGACGCTCGGCGACTTTGAGCCGATGGTGAGTCGCTGATTTTCGCTGCCCATGAGCTTCACAAGCTCTTCGTTGACAATCTTGATGACCTGCTGAGCGGGTGAAAGTGCCTCAAGCACATCCGCACCCGACGCACGCTCGGTCACGCTTTTGGTAAATTCCTTTACTACCTTGTAGCTTACGTCGGCCTCCAGAAGCGCCATGCGCACTTCCTTCATGGCTTCCTTGACGTCAGCCGCTGTAAGTCTGCCCTTGCCGCGCAGCTTTTTAAAGGCAGCGGACAGCTTGTCGGACAATGATTCAAATGCCATGTCTCTGCCTCCTGCTAAATCTTTAATTCTTCAAGCTCGGAAATTATGCGCTCGTCTGCGCCCTTGTCCCTGAGCTCGCGGATTATTTCATCGATTTGGGCATTGCGCTCCATAAAGCGCTTTATGAGCCCTGTTTTTTCCTCGATCTCTGTCATCGCGGCCTCGGCGCGGCGGATGATATCCCAAACGCCCTGACGCGATATGCCGCTCTGCTCGGCAATCTCTCCAAGCGAAAGATCCTCGTTATAGCGGAGGTCGAAATACTCACGCTGCTTATCCGTGAGCAGCTCGCCGTAAAAATCAAACAGCATCGAACGCATGACCGCACTGTTTTCCACGGCGCTCCCTCCTCTGTAAATGTTTTTTGCTTTACAGAGTATAGCATCAACGCCGCACGCTGTCAAGCATTTTTACTTGTCATTTATGCCGAATATATTTCGGCATTTGCGGCAAAACTGACATTTATAATAAAAAAGGGAGAAAAACTATGGACGCCCAAAAGAAAAACACCGTTTTTGAACACGCGGCAAGCTGTGCAAGGCTCAACAAATGCATTTCCACCGCTTCGTCAGGCAAGCTCAGGACTCTGCTGCGGCAAAGCTGCCGGGAGATCAACGCGGTCTACCGTCTTGTGGAAAGCCGCTTTGCCAGCGCCGCCTCGATGCCGGACAGCTGCCGCTGGCTTTTGGACAACCGCTACCTCGTAATACGCCAGGCGCGTGCCGTTATGCCGGAGCTCAGGCGGCAGCGGCGTCTGCGCTCCGGCAGCGAGGGTCCGCTTCTTGCCGCCGCGTGCCGCGACATGATAAGCGTTTGTGAGGATAGTATCGGCGAAGGCAATATACTTGAATACCTCAGCGGCTTTCAAAGCGTCTCCCCCCTGCCGCAGGATGAGCTGTACCTCCTGCCCGCTGTTTTAATTACTCAGCTCATCTCCGCCATTGCGGAGCTATGCGCGGAGCTGGAGAGCTCCGCCGAGCCTGACACGTTATCGGCGCGTTTTGCCGCTCTTTTCGGCTCAGTGCGGCTCGTGTCCGAGCTTGACATGCACTCCCTTCTCGAGCGTGCGGACGCCGTTGAAAAGGTTCTGAGGGCAGACCCCTCGGGCGTGTATCCCCGCATGGACGAGCAAAGCCGCGCCGAATACCGCTTAAGGCTTTCGCGCCTTGCAAAGCGCATGGGACTTGAGGAGCATGTGTTTGCAAAGCAGTTGGTCGAGCGCTGCCGCCACAGGTCCGGTACGGAGCGTCACGTGGGCTACTGGCTTTACAAAAGGCCGAATGAGGAGCGCCGTGCGGCGCTGTACATCGGCATAAACATCCTTTTTACGCTGTTTTTATCGCTGCTTTGCGGATTTTTATCGCACAGCTTCATGGCAGCGCTGCTGCTTCTGCTTCCTCTGTCGGAGCTGACGAAGAGCCTTCTCGACTACATCATTTTGCTTTGTGTTCCGCCGCGCAGGCTGCCGAGGCTCGAGCTTGCCTCCGGTGTGCCCGACGAGGGGCGCACGGTGTGCGTAATATCGGCTCTGCTGACAGACGGGGACAGCGGTCCGCGCCTTGCGGAGCTTTTGGAGCAATACCGTCTCGCAAACCGCGACTGCGGCAAAAATCTCCTGATGGGCATACTTGCCGATCTGCGCGAGGCGGATATCGAAGAAATGCCCGGAGACGAGGCGATCATATCGGCGGCCGCAAGAGCAGTTGACAAGCTAAACGAAAAATACGGCGGCGGCTTTTATCTTTTCACACGAAGGCGCACGCTCGACCCCGGACGCGGAAAATTCTCCGGCTTTGAGCGCAAGCGCGGTGCACTTTTGGCGCTTGCAGGGCTTATATGCGGCAGGAAAAGTGAGCTGAAAACTGTCTCCGGCGATACGGAGCTTTTGCGCTCTGCGCAATATATACTCACTCTCGACGGCGATACCGTCCCCTCGCCGGGCTCTGTGTGCGAGCTGATCGGCGCGATGCTGCATCCTATGAATACGCCGATGCTCGACCGTGAGCGCGGACTTGTCACCTCCGGTCACGGCATAATACACCCGCGCATGTGCACATCGCTCGCTTCGGCCGGTGCAACTGATTTTGCCCGCATTTTTTCGGGCGGCGGCGGACTTGAGCCCTACGGTGCGCTGTGCGGCGAGGTGAGCATGGATCTGTTCGACCGAGGCGGCTTCTCTGGCAAGGGCATTATCGACGCCGAGGCTCTGCTGATCTGCTCTCAAAAGCACATTCCCGACGGAAAGGTGCTGTCGCACGACGCCATAGAGGGCGCATATCTGCGCGGCGGATACATGAGCGACGTTGAATTCTCAGACTCCTTCCCCGTCTCGCCTGTCGCGTATTTCAGACGCAGCCACCGCTGGATACGCGGCGACTGGCAAAACGCCGGCTGGATCTTCCGAAAAGAAGCCGGGCTTCCCGATGCAGAGCGCTGGAGGCTGTTTGATTCCCTGCGGCGCAGTCTTGTCGCTCCGGCGACGTTCGCGGCAATATTCGCGGGACTTCTGCTCGCACACAGAGGAGTCATCCTCGCCGCGTGGGCGGCGCTCATTGCGCTCACGGCGGGACTCCTTATCTCGTTCACGGAGCTTGCCTCGGATAAGCCCGAGGCGCTTAAAGCAAAGTATCACAGCCGCACGCTCGGCGGCATCGGCGCGAGCATCGTGCAGACGGCATTCAGGCTTTGGCTTCTGCCCTATGAGGCGTGGATATCGCTCTCGGCCATCGTAACTGCGCTGTGGCGCATGCTGATAAGCCGAAAAAGCCTCCTCGAATGGGAGACTTCCGCGCAGAGCGGCAGCAAAAGGCTCAGTGCGGCAGCTTATTTTAAAAGCATGTGGCCCGCGCCGGTGTCGGGACTGTGTCTCATAATATTTTCAATTGGAATTTTTGCCAAAGCCGCAGGGCTTATGTGGCTCTTTGCACCCATCGCCGCTTTTGCGCTCGCTCTGCCCGCGAAAAAGGAAAAGGAGCCGACTGCGCAGGAGCGCAGCTACCTTCTCGGCTGTGCAAAGGATATCTGGAGCTATTTTGACACGTTCTGCACCGAGCAGGATAATTATCTGCCGCCGGATAATTTTCAGGAGCAGCCGCCTGTCGGCATCGCGCACCGCACCTCGCCGACGAACATCGGTCTTGCGCTGTGCTCGGCCATGTGCGCGCAGGAGCTTGGGATAACAGACCTTACCCGCGTTGTAAGCTTTATTGCAAGCATGCTGGGCACCATGGAAAAGCTGCAAAGATACAGCGGGCATTTCTGCAACTGGTACGATACGCGCACGCTTCGCGCACTCGAGCCGAGGTATCTCTCTGCAGTCGACTGCGGAAATTTATGCGCCTGCCTGATAACACTGCAAAACTGGCTGCTCGGCAAGGGCTTCGATGCGCTCGCAGACCGTGTGCAGGCACTTGTTTCCGATATGGATTTTTCGATATTCTATAGCTATCGGCGCGGACTTATGCATATCGGCATAGACCTTGAAAAGGGCAAGGCCTCTCCCGGTCTTTACGATCTCATGGCAAGCGAGGCGCGTCTGACCAGCTATACCGCCGTTTCAAAGGGCGACGTGCCGCGCCGGCACTGGCGCAGGCTGTCGCGTGCGATGCGCTCCTCCGGCGGCTATCGCGGCATGGTGAGCTGGACGGGCACGATGTTTGAATACCTCATGCCGGAGCTTTTCCTGCCGCTGACTCGGGACAGCCTGCTGTTTGAAACTGCGAAATTCTGCGTCCATGTTCAAAAAAGGCGGCGCAGCCGCGGCGGCCTGTGGGGCATATCCGAAAGCGCGTTTTACTCGCTTGACCCGGCGCTCAACTATCGCTATAAGGCGCACGGCTGTGCGCAGCTTGCCCTCAAGCGCGGACAGAACGCAGAGTTGGTCATAGCACCTTACGCAAGCTTTCTCGTCCTATGCGTCGATCCTGACGCGGCGGCGGAAAATCTGCACAGGCTCGAAAGGTCCGGATTGCGGGCACGCTATGGCTTTATAGAGGCAATAGACTTCACGTCCTCGCGCTGCCGCTCTGCCGACGGCGAAAAGGTAAGGTGCTTCATGGCACACCATCTCGGCATGAGCATGCTTGCCATCGCAAATTATCTGATTGGCGGCCTTGTGCAGCGTGAGTTTATGCGCTCTCCGGATATGGCGGCGTACCGCCAGCTTTTGCAGGAGCGCGTACCGCTCGGCGCACCTGTGCTGCGCATTAGCGAAGCGATCGAAAAATCGCCCGCGCCGGTCAGTCTTCGGTGGGAAAAGCGCGGCGGCGGCATAAACTATGCTCAGCCGGAGTGCGCGCTGCTGTCAAACGGTGCGTATAACATTATGTTAACTGAAAGCGGCATATCCTCGGCAAGCTGCAGCGATATGCTCATCTACCGCACGCCCTTTAAGCAGCTCGGCGAGGGGCACGGTCCCGGGCTCAAGCTCGTAATCGGCGGCAGGGAGCGCTCGCTCCTGCCGGAGGCGGGCGAAAACGCAGCCTTCATGTGGGAGTTTTCCGAGATATATGCAAGCTTTTCGGCTGTTTTTGATGATTTTACCTCGCAGTGCGGCATAGCCGCGGCAGACGCGGAAAACGGCGAGATAAGAACGGTCTCGATATGTGCAAAGTCGGATATAGAGAGCGCCGAGCTGATATTCTCATTTGAAGCAGTCATGGCGGATGCTTTAGATTATGTTAACCATCCCGCATACTGGCGGCTCGGCATTGAGGCAAGGCGCGATCAAAGCTGCCTTATGCTGCACCGTCTGCCGCGGGGAAGGCAAAAGGAAATGTGGCTGTGCCTTGCCTGCGATGAGCCGATGACGGTAAAAACCGGCGGCGCGGCAGACGACGGATTTTTATCCTATCCCACGGTAGAGGCCGCGGTGAGCGTTTCGCTCAAATCGGGCAAACAGCTTAAAGCGCGCTTTGCGCTGTGCGCAGCCGGTTCCCCCGAGGAGGCGTACAGCGGCGCTCAGCACATGCTCGTCATCGGCCCGTCGGAATACGGCGCGATGGTGCCGGCCTGCGCAAGCGTAATGCATATGTCCGCCCGCGAGGTTGAAGCTGCCATGGCGACGCTCCAAGCTCTGCGCTTTATAAGCGCCAAAACTCCGTTTCCGGCTAAAAGCAGCCTGTGGCGTTTCGGTCTTTCGGGCGATCTTCCAATCATCTGCTGTGACGGCGGACAGGATACGGAGTCTGTAACAAAGCAGTTCTGCCTTTTGCGAAGCTGCGGCGTGTACGCAGATCTTGTGTTTCTGACCGACGAGGGCGGCGAATATCGCAGGCCGGTGTATTCCAAGGTGCGCGACACTCTGGCAGCGCACGGTCTTGAGGCGCTGATCGGCACGTACGCCGGCGTCCGCATGCTGCCGGTGCAGGAGACCTCTCTTATCGAAAATGCGGCGGCCTTCATCGTCGGAGCAGAGAGCAAAAAGCGCTCCTTTAACTCTTCCCCGCGCCCCTCAAAGCCTCTGCGCACGGGCGGCACGGCGCCGAGGCACGAGTACGGCAACGATGGCAGTTTCGTGTTTTATGTTAACCGGACTCTACCCTCGCGTGTCTGGAGCAGCATGCTCACAAACGGCAGCTTCGGCTATATCGCCGCCGACAGCGGCATGGGAAACATGTGGCTGAAAAACGCGCGCGAGCTGCGCCTTACGCCGTGGGTGAACGACCCTCTGGCCATAGAAGGTGCGGAGAGTCTGGAATATGTCACCGGCGACAGGCGGTACAGTCTCTTCGCCGGCGAGGACGGCGCCGCCTGCCGCGTGACCTTCGGCCTCGGCTTTGCGGTCTGGGAAAAAAGCCTCGGCAGCTGTGCGTCACGCTGCACGGCCTTCGTTCCGCCGGACCTGGATGCAAGAGTTTTCATTATCGAGCTTTTCGGCGAGATAAGCGGCAGACTGGACTGGAAATGCGAGCTGCTGCTGTCGGATAACGACAATGACCGTACCGCCGTCGGCTGTGAATATTCAGACACAATGTTCACGGCCTCAAGCTCTCGCTCGGCTATCCGAAATCTGCACTTTCGCGCAGCCTGCTCAAATCCGGCGCTCGGCCGGACCTGCGACTATTTATCTTGGCTGCACGGTGATTTCGACAATAGAAAAAGCGAGCTGAGCTTCCCCGTTTTTGCCGCGCAGTATGAAGCGAGGGCCGTTACGGTGCTCGTGTGCGGCTGTGAAGACGCCGACACTATCCTTAGATTGTGTGAGCCCGATGCGGCGTTTGCCGCACTGGAAAAAACGAAGGCTCACTGGGCAGGGCTGTGCCGCCGCTTCACGCTCTCCGGCTGCGGGAGTGCCGACAAATATATGAGCGGCTGGGCGGTATATCAGACACTTGCCTGCCGCATCATGGGCAGATGCTCTGTGTATCAAAGCGGCGGAGCGTTCGGCTTCCGTGATCAGCTTCAGGACGCCGTCAACCTCATTCTGCTCGACCCGGAGATCGCAAAGCAGCAGCTGCTCGTCTGCTGCCGGCATCAGTATCTTGAGGGCGATGTGATGCATTGGTGGCACAGCGCCGGCGGCGCGGATAAGGGTGTGCGCACACGCTGCTCCGATGATCTGCTGTGGCTCGTGTGGGCGCTGTGTGAATATGTCGAAAAGACCGGCGACACGGATATCTGCGGCAGGCTCGAATGTTATGTAAACTCCAAGCCGCTGGAGGCCGACGAAGATGATCGCTATGAAACTCCCCTGCGATCTGACTGCACGGAAAACGTGCTCATGCACGCGCAGCGCGCCGTTGACTGCTGTATCTCCCGCGGCACGGGCGCTCACGGGCTTTTATGCTTCGGCAGCGGCGACTGGAACGACGGTATGAACAATATTTTCGGAGAGAGCGTATGGCTCAGCTGGTTCTTCGCCTGCTGTGTAAAGCGCTTTGCAGATCTTCTTGCCGGGCTGTGCCGCCCCGACGCGGACAAATACCGAGCTTTTGCCGCCGATATCGGCAGGGCGGCAGACAGGGCGTGGAACGGGCAATGGTATCTGCGCGGCTACTGGCCCGACGGCGAGGAGCTCGGCGCAAGTCAAAATGAGTGCTGCCGCATAGATTCCATCGCGCAGAGCTGGGCCTGCTTTTGTTCCGAAGCGTCGAGCGCAAAGGCCGGCACAGCGCTTGATGCCGCGCTCAGGCTGCTGTTCGACCGCGAAAACGGCATAGTCAAGCTCTTTGACCCTCCGTTTTTCGGCGGCGTACGCGATCCCGGCTATATCCGCAGCTACGGACCCGGCTTCAGAGAAAACGGCGGGCAGTACACCCACGCGGCGCTGTGGCTCGCGCAGGCCTGCTTTAAGCGCGGCAGGGCAAATGACGGCATGGCGATACTCGAAAGCCTTCTGCCGGAAAGCCATGATCTGAACCGCTATATGGCCGAGCCGTTTGTCATCCCGGCAGATGTTTACACCTGCCCCGGTCATGCCGGTGAGGCCGGCTGGACATGGTATACCGGCTCTTCGGGCTGGTATTTCAGAGTCTTTACCGAGGAGCTTCTCGGCCTCAAGCCGCGGCACGGCATGGTCTATATCTGCCCCTGCCTGCCGGATGATTTCCCCGACTGCCGCGTTACGCTTAAGACGAAGGCCGGCAAAGCGCACGATATCGTCATCGGTCACGGCGGCATATGGCTCGACGGCGTAATTTATGACGGAAAAGGTATACCATATATCTGAAAAGTGTGCTATACTGATTTATTATAAAGTTGAAGGAGGTCGTGCCATGGAGAATATCAGGAGAGAGATACTCCCGGGCGTATGGCTTACAGCGCTCCGGAGCGATAAATTCAAGACCGGCTGCCTAAGCATCAGTCTGCTGACTCAGTTAGACCGCGAAACGGCGGCACAGAACGCGCTCATTCCTTATGTCCTGCGCCGCGGCAGCAGGTATCACACGGATATGCAGTCTCTTGCCGCCGAGCTTGACGGACTGTACGGCAGCTATATGGAGCCCGTCGTGCGCAAGATCGGCGAAATACAGTGTATTGGCTTTCTTGCCAGCTTTGCCGACGATAAATACCTGCCCGACGGCAGCGGCATTTTTGAAAGCATCTCCAGCCTCTGCGGTGAGATACTGCTCACGCCCTGCACAAAGGGCGGTCTTCTGCTTCCCGACTATGTCGAGAGCGAGAAGGCAAAGCTTCTTGACAGCATAAGGAGCAGGCTCAACGATAAGCGCTCGTGGGCGATGCAAAGGCTGATCGAGCAGATGTGCTGCTACGAGCCCTTCGCCGTTTCGCGCCTCGGCACGGAGGATACGGCCGAGAGCATCTACTATCAGAAGCTCACAAAGCACTACCGCAATCTCATAATGACCTGCCCTGTTGAGATATTCTACTGCGGAAGCCTCGGCGCGGACTTCGTCGCCGATAAGCTCTCCGACGCGCTCAGCGGTATGCCGAGGGGCGAGATCGATTACGATATCGGAACGGATATACGCATGAACTCCGTTGATGAGAACGTGCGCGAATTTTCCGATGAGCTGAGTGTCACTCAGGGCAAGCTCGTCATGGGCTATCGTCTCGGTGAGTGCATGGACGATCCAGATATCGCGGCAATATATGTCTTTAACGCCGTATTCGGCGGCTGCGTGACCTCAAAGCTATTCATGAACGTTCGAGAGAAGCTCTCGCTTTGCTACTACGCAAGCTCGCTCGTTGATCTGCACAAGGGACTCATGATCGTCTCCTCCGGAGTTGATTTTGATAAATTCGACGCTGCAAAGGCGGAGACAGAGGCTCAGCTTGAGGCCGTCAGACGCGGCGATGTGGGCGCTGATGAGCTCACAGCCGCGAAGAAAAGCGTCGCGTCCGATCTGCGTGCTATTTCTGATTCGCAATATAATCTTGAGGGCTTTTACCTTGCAAACGCCATCGACGGGCTTGAGCTCAGCCCCGAGGAGTTAGCGGCGGCGGTCGAGTGCGTCGAGCTTGACGCTGTCGTTGAGATCGCACGCAGCGTGGTGCCCGACGCTGTGTATTACCTGCGCGGAAACGGAGAGGAGGACGGCGATGAAGCATAAGAGGTATGAACGGATCGGCGAGGATCTGTACGTGGGTCAGCTCAAAAACGGACTTACGATAAACGTCGTGACAAAACCCGGCTTCCGGCTTTCCTACGCCGTTTTTGCGACAAATTACGGCGGTGCGCACAGGCGCTTTTCTCTCGGCGGCGTTATGCATGATACCCCGGCAGGAGTCGCGCATTTTCTTGAGCATAAGATGTTCGATATGCCCGACGGCGACAACGCGCTGAGCGTGCTTTCGTCAAACGGCGCTCAGCCGAACGCATTCACATCGAGCGGTATGACCGCGTACTTTTTCGACTGCACCTCTGGCTTTGAGGAGAACCTGCGCATGCTTTTGAAATTTGTCTCCACTCCGTACTTCACGCAGGAGACCGTAGACAAGGAGCAGGGCATCATAGGCCAGGAGATATGCATGGTTGAGGATAACCCCGGCTATGTCGTGTACAACAGGCTCATGCGTATGCTGTATGAGCACAATCCCATCCGCGATCAGGTCGCGGGCAGCATTGAGAGCATAGCCGAGATTACCGCTGAGACGCTTTACGATTGTCATAAGGTCTTTTACGCTCCGTCGAACATGACGCTGTGCGTCGCGGGCGACTGCGATCCGGAAAGAATATTCGGCATTGCCGACGAGCTTCTTCCGCACGAAAAGGCGGAGATCCCGAAGGCGGACATGGGAGAGCCCGAATCGGAAAAGCCGGTAAAAAGCTATAATGAGGAGCAGATGGAGGTCTCCGCGCCGCAGTTTCTCATCGGTGCAAAGGTCACCCCTGCACCGGACGGCGACGCTCTGCTGCGCCAGAGGATAGTTGCTCAGCTCGCGCTGCGCACGGTGTTCGGAACCTCGGCAGCGTTTTACAACCGGCTGTACGCCGACGGCACGCTCAACCGCGACTATGATTATGAGATAGACTACACCGCCGGAACGGCGACGATCATGCTCGGCGGCGAGAGCGCATCCCCTCAGAAGGTGCTTGGAGAGCTAAGCTCAGAGCTTGAGCACGTGTTTACCGACGGCATTGACGCGGCTGCTTTCGAGGCGGCAAGGCGTGCGTCCTTCGGTTCGCGTCTGCGCGGTCTTGAGGACTTTGACAATCTGTGTCTTTCGCTTGCCGACGGAGTTTTCGGCGGCTACTGCGCGCTGGACGCATATGAAGTGCTCGAGAGCATAGAAAAGCGCGAGTGCGAGGCTTTCCTCAAGTCCTTCATGACTCCCGACAGGCTCGCTATGAGCGTCATTAACCCCGTAAAGGCGTGATAAACCTATGAATTTTCTGACTTCGACCATGCTGCGCGACGCGGCGATAAGCTTTCCCATGCTGGGGGATTGGAGCATCGATCCCCCCTACGGCTTCTCTCTCTTCGGCCTCGAGATATACTTTTACGGCGTGATAATAGCCACAGGCTTTATTCTCGCGGCGCTGTTCTGCGCAAGGCAGGCGTCGAAATTCGGCCTTACGTCCGATGATCTTTTCGACTTCGTCATATGGCTCATCCCGACCTGCATAATCGGCGCAAGGCTGTACTACGTTCTGTTCAAGCTCGACTATTTCATCGCAAATCCCTCGGAGATATTCTCCGTGCGCGACGGCGGGCTTGCCATCTACGGCGGCATAATCGCAGGCGTTATAACCGGCGTTCTGGTCTGCAAAAAGAAAAAGATCCCCGTGCTCGCGCTGGGCGATCTCGCAGCGTTCGGCCTGCTGATCGGCCAGGCTGTAGGCCGCTGGGGCAATTTCATAAACCGCGAGGCCTTCGGCGTGGAGACGGATATATTCTGCCGCATGGGACTCACAACTCCCGACGGCGTTACGGTCTATGTCCACCCGACGTTTTTATATGAGAGTTTATGGAACTTCGCGGGGCTTATCATACTGTACATACTCCTGCGCCGCAGCGCGAGGAAATATGACGGGCAATTCACCTGGCTGTACGTCCTGTGGTACGGTCTGGGCAGAGCCTGGGTGGAGGGTCTGCGAACCGACAGCCTGTATATAGGCTCAAGCGATATCCGCATATCGCAGCTTCTGGCGATAGTAAGCGCACTGGCAGCAGCGGTCATTCTCATAATAAACGCAAGAAAAAAGCATTCGCCCGGCGAGCTTTTCGTGAACCGCAGCAAGCGGACGAAAAATCCCGACGGGCAGGAAAGGAGCTAACATCATGGCAGATTACAAAAGCATTCTCAAGGGAACACTCAACAGTGTTACCAAAAAGGCAAAGGACTATGTTGAAAGCGGCGGTCTGAAGGAGGCCTACGACAAGGGCAGCACAACGGCGCGCTGCTATGCAAACATAGCAAAGCTCACCCTTCAGATAAGCGGAGAACTCGAGGAGCAGAACAAGGTGTTCATCGAGATCGGCAGACTCTGCTACGACGAAAACCGCGATAACCCCGGCGAGCGCTACGCTCCCCTTTTCGATGAGCTCAGGGCAATGGACGAGCGCATTGAAAAAATGCGCGAGGAGCTCGAGGCAGCCAAGGCGGCGGTCGAGGCCGGAAAAAACGGCGGCGAGTACGCCGAATTCTACGATGTTGAGGATGACAATCATGAATAAGGCTCTGGATAACCTGCTTGAACGCAGAAGCATAAGATCGTACAAGCCCGGGCAGATATCGGACGACGAGCTCATGAGCGTTCTGAAGGCCGGCCTTGCCGCGCCGTCTGCTATGAACCGTCAGCCGACTGTGCTGCTCGTTGTACAGGATAAGGCTACGATACAGCTGTTGTCGAAGCTCAACGCGCTCGTCATGGGCAAGGAGGGCATCGACCCGTTTTACGGCGCGCCGACGGTCATCGTCGTTCTGTCCGACCGCAATATCCCCACGCACGTCGAGGACGGCAGTCTCGTTCTCGGAAATCTCATGAACGCGGCAAATGCTCTCGGTCTCGGCTCATGCTGGATAAACAGGGCAAAGGAAGTGTTTGAAATGCCCGAGGCGCGCAGGATACTGCGCAACGCCGGCATCGGCGACGAGTATATCGGCGTCGGCCACTGCATTCTCGGCTATCCCGACGGCGAAAAGCCCGAAGCAAAGCCCGTGCGCGAAAACCGTGTATTCAAAATTTGATTTTAAGCATAAAAAAGCTCCCCGGCGGGGAGCTTTTTTGCTGTCAGATCAGCCGTTGCTGCTGCATTTTTCCGCGTCGATAGCGAGAACGAGCATAAGAACGCAAAGGGCGTTGTCGGGATCGATCACATCTACGGAATAGGTATCCGTCCAGTTAAACAGTTCCTTTGTTATCGTCGCTATCGCCTCGCCGTGCGGACCTTTGACAGTGTAATCCCAGGCCCAAAAATCGCCGTCGACCTGCCAGCCGTTAAAATCGATGTCGAATTGCTGCTTGAATAAGGCAAGGCGCTTTGTTATACAGCCGATGTATTCATCCTCGCCGCGGTATATCTCGAACTTCGGCTCAAAAAACGTGAGAACGCGCTCGCGCACCGTGCCGATGTGTCTTCCGTCGCGGTCGAGAATGTGCAGAACGTGCCCCCAGCCGAGCTTTCCCTCGACGGTGAAGACGGTGTTTCCCGCCTCATCGTAGATATCATAGCTGTCAAGCCATGAGAAAAATCGCTGCTTAAAGAGTAATTTCATAAGCTTATCCTTTCAAAAAAGCCTACTCAAAAAGAGCAGGCTTATATTGTTTATTGCTTATCTTGCGCGGGTGGAGACCTCTTCCCTGAGCTTTGCGATGAAGTCCTCGACCTGCATGCTGCCCTCGTCGCCGCCGGCGCGGGTGCGCACTGAGATGGTGCCGTTTTCGGCCTCCTTATCGCCGACGATGATCATGTAGGGTATCTTCTGAGTCTGAGCCTCGCGGATCTTATAGCCGATCTTCTCATTGCGCAGATCGGTCTCGACGCGGAAGCCCTGCTCATCAAGGAGCCTTGCCACGGATTTCGCATAGTCGTCAACACGGTCGGTTATCGGCATGACCTTTACCTGAACGGGAGCCAGCCAGGTCGGGAACGCGCCGGCAAAATGCTCTGTGATAACGCCGATAAAGCGCTCGATAGATCCAAACACGACGCGGTGGATCATGACGGGGCGATGCTTCTCGCCGTCCGCGCCGACATACTCGAGCTCGAATCTCTCGGGCAGCTGCATGTCGAGCTGTATCGTGCCGCACTGCCAGGTACGTCCGAGGCTGTCCTCAAGATGGAAGTCGAGCTTCGGGCCGTAAAACGCGCCGTCGCCCTCGTTTATGACGAAGCTCTTGCCCATTTCGGTGATGGCCTCCTTGAGTGTGTTCTGCGCAAACTCCCAGTCCTTCTCGTCGCCCATATGATCGTCGGGCATAGTGCTCAGCTCGATCTCGTAGGGCAGGCCGAAGAGCGAGTAGACCTCGTCAAAGAGCTTGACGACGTTCTTGATCTCGTCCTTCATCTGGTCCCAGGTCATGAAGATGTGTGCATCGTCCTGAGTGAAGCATCTCACGCGGAACAGGCCGTGCAGAGCGCCGGAGAGCTCATGGCGGTGAACAAGGCCGAGCTCGCCCACACGCAGGGGCAGATCGCGGTAGGAGTGCGGCTCGGATTTGTAAACGAGCATGCCTCCCGGGCAGTTCATGGGCTTTATCGCATAGTCCTCGCCGTCGATGACGGTAGTGTACATATTCTCTTTATAGTGGAACCAGTGTCCGGAGGTCTCCCACAGCTGACGGTTGAGGATCATCGGGGTCGAGACCTCAACATAGCCGTACTTTTTGTGTATCTCGCGCCAGTAGTCTATAAGCGTGTTTTTCAAAACCATGCCCTTGGGAAGGAAGAAGGGAAAGCCGGGGCCCTCCTCGGCGAGCATGAACAGACCCAGCTCTCTGCCGAGCTTGCGGTGATCGCGCTTTTTGGCCTCCTCGATGCGGGCAAGGTACGCGTCGAGCTCATCCTTTTTCATAAAGCAGGTACCGTAAATGCGCTGGAGCATCTTGCGGTTGGAGTCGCCGCGCCAGTATGCGCCGGTGCAGGAGGTGAGCTTTATGGCATTGCCCTTGACTCTGCCGGTGGAATCAAGGTGCGGACCCGCGCACAGGTCGGTGAAGTCGCCCTGCCTGTAGAAGGAAATGACAGCGTCCTCGGGCAGATCGTTTATAAGCTCGACCTTGTAAGGCTCCTCGCGTTCTTCCATGAATTTTATTGCTTCCTCACGCGGAAGCTCGAATCTTTCAAGCTTTATCTTCTCCTTGCAGATCTTGCGCATCTCGGCCTCGATCTTCTCGAGAATCTCGGGCGTTATGGCAAACGGAGCGTCAAAGTCATAGTAAAAGCCGTTCTCTATAGCAGGACCTATGGCCAGCTTGACCTCGGGGTACAGACGCTTTACGGCCTGAGCGAGGATATGGCTCGTGGTATGACGATAAGTGTCTTTAAATTCGGGGTTTTCAAAAGTGTACCTGTTTTCTTCCATGATATATACTCCTTTATCAAAAAACGCCCCTGACGCAATGCGTCAAGGGCGTAATATTTACGCGGTCCCACCTTGATGAAACTCATCCTGCGCTTAACGGGCGCGGTGCGGAAGCACATTTCCCTGCTTCGGCTCGGGAGCGGTCTCCGACGTTTTCTCCGAAAAGGCTTGCAGCCCACGGCCCTTCTCTCTGTGCGGATTTTACGTCATTGTTCTCCGTCATCGCTGATTTTTAAATACTATCACCCAAAAGTGCTCATGTCAACCGTAAATCACAATATTTCACCGCGGCGGCGCATGGCTTTACGCTGGAACACCTTTACGAGCTCTACGATGACCATACCGACCATGCCGATGCCCATTGCGATGACATACTCGACGAACGATACCGGCGTGAAGCCGAAGGCGTTTGCCAAAAACGGCACCTCGCACACGAGCGTCGTAGCTGCGATGCTTCCGGCAGCTGCCCAGACGAGAGCCTTGTTCTTCGTGCCCATGGTGAAGATGCAGCCGCGCAGGGATCTCATGTTGAAGCTGTGGCAGATCTCGGCCATGGACATTGTCAGAAACGCCATCGTCGTTCCGTCGGCTGAATCGGTTATCGTCCAGACGCCCGTTTCGATATAGTGACCTACAAAGTATGCCGCCAAAACGAGTGCGGAGATGAGCACCCCCTGGTAGGCTATATCAAAGCCCATGCCGCCGGCGAATATGCCGTCCTTGGCCGGGCGCGGCCTGCGGCGCATTATATTGCCCTCGGCCTTTTCCATGCCCAGCGCCAGCGCCGGGAAGCAGTCGGTAACGAGATTTATCCACAGAAGGTGTACGGGCTTTAATATCGTAAAGCCCATGAGCGTTGCGGCAAAGATGCTTATTACCTCGCTCATATTCGAGCCCAGGAGGAACTGGATTGCCTTGCGGATATTATCATATATCCTGCGGCCCTCCTCGACGGCGCCGACAATGGTGGCAAAGTTATCGTCGGCAAGCACCATATCGGCGACGTTTTTGGTAACATCGGTGCCCGTTATGCCCATGCCGACGCCGATATCGGCACTTTTTATGCTCGGCGCGTCATTTACGCCGTCGCCGGTCATGGCGGTGACGTAGCCCGCCTTGCGCCAGGCGGAAACTATGCGCGTTTTGTGCTCGGGCTGAACGCGAGCATAGACGCTGATGTTCTGGAATTCACGTTCAAATTCTTCGTCGCTCATTTCCGAGAGCTGCGCGCCGGTAACAGCTCTGTCACCCTCACGCAGGATGCCCAGCTCCTTTGCTATGGCCACCGCCGTGTCGACATGGTCGCCCGTTATCATTATGGCGCGTATTCCGGCCTCGCGGCACTCGTCGATAGCGGCCTTAACCTCCGGACGCACGGGGTCTATCATGCCCGTAAGTCCGACGAAGCAGAGCTCGCACTCCAGCGCCTCGGGCTCTGTGCTGTCCGGCATCTCGTCCCACACGCGCATCGCGCAGGCCAGAACGCGCAGTGCCCTGTCGGCCATGAACTTGTTGTTTTCAAGTATCTCGGCGCGGTAGGCCTCCGTCATGGGAACGGCCTGCCCGTTTTCAAGATAGTGCGTGCATTTTCCGATGATGACGTCCGGTGCGCCCTTGGTGTACTGAATGACTCCGTTCGGAGTAAGATGCAGGGTGCTCATCATCTTTCTGCCCGAGTCGAAGGGCGCTTCGCCACAGCGCGGATAGGATACCTTAAGCTGCGTTTTATTGAGCTCCAGTGAGTTTGCCCAGGCTACGAGTGCGGCCTCGGTCGGCTCACCCGTGACGACCCCGTCATCGTCTATCTCAGCATCGCAGCACAGTGCCATTGCCTTAGCAAGCTCGCGCTCATTTTCGCCGAAATGATCAACTACGGTCATTTTATTCTGCGTCAGAGTGCCGGTCTTATCCGAGCATATGACCTGTGCACAGCCGAGAGTCTCAACTGCCGTCAGGCGGCGGATGATGGCGTTGCGCTTTGACATGTTGGTAACGCCGATGGACAAAACCACCGTAACGACGGCTGCAAGTCCCTCGGGTATAGCCGCTACCGCGAGGGAGACGGCTATCATGAAGGAGTTCAGAATGACCTCAAAATTCAGTCCGCCCGCACGCAGAAGCTGCACGGCGAAGATAACGACGCAGATTCCGAGCACGAGCCATGTGAGTATCTTGCTAAGCTGCGTGAGCTTTATCTGCAATGGTGTCTGCCCGTCGGAGGCCTGCGAAAGAGCGTCGGCGATCTTGCCCATTTCGGTGTCCATGCCGGTCGCGCAGACGATCATGGCGCCGCGGCCGTAGACAACGGTCGAGCCCATATAGGCCATGTTGTGCCGGTCGCCGAGAGGAACGTCGCGCTCGCTGTCGGTGAGATTTATGATATCTATAAACTTGCTGACCGGAACAGACTCGCCGGTGAGGGCGGCCTCCTCGATCTTCAGGCTCGCGTTGTCGATTATCCTGCCGTCTGCGGGAACAGCGTCGCCGGCCTCGAGCAGTACAACGTCGCCAACGACGAGCTCCTCGCTGTGAACGGTGACTATTTTCCCGCCGCGCAGAACCTTAGACGTCGCCGCCGACATCTCCTGCAGAGCCTCTATCGCCTTTTCAGCCTTGTTCTCCTGATAAACGCCCAGCACGGCATTTACAATGACGACAAAGAGGATGATGATAACATCCGCAAAGCTCTCGCCCTGCGTTACCGCAAGCACTCCGCTTATAGCCGCCGCGACGAGCAGAATGATTATCATGGGGTCTGCAAGCTGCTTCAAAAACTGCTTTATTATCGAATCCTTCTTTGCCGCTTTGAGCTTATTCGGCCCGTTTTCGGCAAGGCGGCGCTCGGCCTCGCTCTCGCTCAGGCCGTTTTCGCTGCTTTCGAGCTCTGCTATAACGCGCTCTTTTTCTTCGCAATAATACTTCACTTATGCGTCCTCCTTCATATTCACATTGACCTCAAGCACGCGTCTTGCATCGGTCGATGTGACCGTAATATACATATCTCCGTAAACAAAGCCTTCACCGTTTGACGGGATGGCTCCGAGCTGCTCTATCACCCAGCCGCCGACTGTGTCGGCCTGGCTGTCGATGCTGCATTTGAGCTCCTCGCACATCGCCTGAAGCGGTGTGCTGCCGAGTATGCCGCAGCTTCCGTCCGGATGCTTTTTTATGTTCTCGGTTACCTCATCGTTCTCGTCCCAAATCTCGCCTACAAGCTCCTCGAGTATATCCTCAAGCGTGATTATGCCGGTAACGCCGCCGTAATCATCGACCACGACCGCCATGTGCATATGCTCACGCTGCATGTCGAGAAGTATCTTGTCTATGCGCGTGCTTGCGTGCACAAAGCGTGCAGGGAGCAGAAAATCCCGCATGGCTCTGTCCTCGCCCCGGCTGAGCGCTGTCAGATACGTCTTTGCATAGAGTATGCCGACAACATCGTCAACACTCTCTCCGCAGACGGGAAAACGCGAATACCCGCTTTCGGCAATTTCGCCGAGCAGCCTTTCACGGGGAGCATCCGACTGCAGGAAGCAGACCTGCGAGCGGTGCACCATGACATCCTCCGCGGAGGTGTCGTTGAGAGCGAAAACGTTTTTAATAAGCTCCTTTTCGCCGCGTTCGATAGAGCCGGCTTCCTCTCCCTCATCGAGCATCATTATTATTTCCTCTTCGGACACTTCCTCGGTATTGTCATTCGGATCTATCCCGCACAGCCGCAGCACCGCATTCGTGGAAACGGTCAGCAGCCATATGACGGGCTTCAGGACCGCCGACATCCCCATCATCAGTCCGCTCATTGCCCGGGCGATGCCGTCGGAGCGTTTCATTGCTATGCGCTTTGGCACAAGCTCTCCGAGAACGAGCGTGAAGTAGGACAGGATGAGCGTTATTATTATGACCGACACCGTATCGAGCGCGGACGGAGATATACCGGTGACTCCGCAGTCGTTTATGAGCCAGTCAACGAGCTTGTCGGAAAAGTTATCCGCTGCAAATGCCGAGCCGAGAAATCCGGCAAGCGTTATGCATATCTGGATGGTCGATAAAAAGCCCGTAGGCTCCGTGACCATGCGAAGCATTCCGGCCGCCTTTTTGTCCCCGTCCTCGGCCATGCGGCGTACCTTTGTCTCATTTAGCGATATCACGGCGATCTCCGTCGCCGCAAACAGGGCGTTTACCGCTATAAGCGCAAGCTGAAGCAGTAATTGAGGCAATATTGAGTCTGTGTCCATTTGTTGTTTTCTCAAGTCCTTTCTAAATAAATTAAATAAAAAAGACTTCTACAGCAATTATTCTTGCCGTAAAAGTCTTGCAAATACAGTAATCGTACTCGGCACACCGAACCAAACGGTCGAGATGACGGCATACCGAACGCCTTATGGCGCACGCTACTCCCTTTTAGCACGATTCAAAATACCATATATACTCCGCCGCGTCAAGAGCAGGACGCAAATTTTACAATTTCTTAAATATACGGGCAGCTTGACTCCCGCCAGCTTAATCAAGCTTTACCGACGGGAGATTCCACTTATAGATCGTTGCAAATAAGCGCAGTGCAAAAATAAGCAGCATTCCGCAGCCGATGGACGCCAGCTGGTTTGCGCCAAGCGCGTACATTGCATAGTACAGCCCGCCGCCGAGCAGCGACGCAACCGCGTACACACGCTTTCTGAGCACCTTGGGCATGGTGTTGGTCATAACGTCGCGCAGCATACCGCCGCCGACGCCCGTGCACATGCCGACGAACAAAACGAGGATGATGTTGTCGCTCACGGGCATCGCCGCATTCATGCCGGAAACCGTGAACACCGCGAGGCCTATCGCGTCGAAGATGTTATTGACCGCATCGAGCTTGTCCAAATGCAGCTTATACTTTTCGCTTCTGAGATATGCATCTATAAACACCGCAAGTGCCGCAGCGACCGATATAAGCAGATACCAGTAGCTTACGAACATAACGGGCGGTATCCTTCCTATGAGCACATCGCGGATAACACCGCCGCCGAGCGCCGTCGTCACCGCGAGGAAAAGAACGCCGAAGATATCGGCTCTTTTCTCAATGGCGGCCATCGCTCCCGACACGGCAAATGCCGCCGCGCCGATGAGCTCAAGAACAAACAGCACCTCGTCCATCAGACATTAAATCGAAACAGCGTGACATCGCCGTCGTGCATGACATAATCCTTGCCCTCTGAGCGCACAAGGCCTTTTTCCCTGGCCGCCGCCATACTGCCGCAGGCTTTGAGATCGTCAAAGGCGACGATCTCTGCGCGGATAAAGCCGCGTTCGAAGTCTGTGTGTATCTTGCCGGCGGCCTGGGGAGCCTTCGTTCCGCGGCGGATAGTCCACGCTCTGCACTCGTCGCTTCCACAGGTGAGGAAGGAGATAAGACCGAGCAGCGAGTATGAGGTCTTTATCATGCGGTCAAGACCCGACTGGCTCATGCCGAGCTCCTCAAGGAACATCTCGCGCTCATCCGGTTCAAGGGCTGCTATCTCTGCCTCAAGCTTTGCGCAGATGGGCAGAACCTCCGCGCCCTCCCTGGCGGCGATATCGCAAAGCTGCCTGTAGTAGGCGTTGTTTTCATAGTCGGCGATACCGTCCTCATCCATGTTCGCGGCATAGATAACGGGCTTTATCGTCAACAGGTCGCTTGTCGCTATAAGCTCCATATCGTCCGCCTCGCACTCATAGCTGCGCACGCTCCTGCCCTCGTTGAGGTGCTCAAGAAGGCCTTGGAAAACCTCGGCCTCGTGCAGATATTTCTTGTCGCCCTTTGCGTTTTTGTTTGCCCTTTCGATCCTGCGCTCGACCATCTCCATGTCGGCCATGATGAGCTCGAGATCAATGATGTCGACATCTCGCGCGGGATCTGTGCCGCCCTCGACGTGGATGACGTTTTCATCGTCAAAGCACCTGACGACGTGGACGATAGCGTCGGTGTTGCGGATGTTCGACAGGAACTTGTTGCCCAGGCCCTCGCCCTTGGACGCACCCTTGACGAGACCGGCTATGTCGACAAACTCGATGACCGCCGGGGTGTATTTCTTCGGCTCGTATATTGATGCGAGAAAGTCAAGGCGCTCGTCCGGCACGGTGACCATGCCGACGTTCGGCTCTATCGTGCAGAACGGATAGTTTGCGCTCTCTGCTCCTGCTTTGGTCAGGGAATTGAAAAGTGTACTTTTTCCGACGTTCGGAAGGCCCACGATACCTAATTTCATAGTAATCTATATCTCCTTTGTTTTTATTTTTCGCTTCTTTTTCTGTTCGGGTTCTTTTTATGCACAAAAAGAGCCCAATGCAACTATAAATTATAGCACACGGGCTCTTTGATTTCAATGGATTTTAATCTCTTGACTGTACCATCAGAAGAATGCCGCCCTCGTACGATACATGCGCGGTCTCCTCGACGATCTCATTGCTCACGCACAGACCACCCGAAGTATTCGGCAGATAGTGATGGTCGAGCGGGTAGGCGAAGCCCTCCAGGGTGATGGATGTGACTTCCTTTTCCAGCGGGAAGAACGAAACGTACTTTCCGAACTGCTCTTCTTTCCGGATTTCAAACGAAGTTTCCACCGGAATCGTAATCAGATTGCGGCTGTCCACGATGTAAGCCGGAATTTTCTTCTCCCATGCCGTTTTCAGGTTCTGCACAATACTTAAGAAATGGTCGAGTCTTCCCCCTGTTGCTCCGAGGATCGTGATTTCACTGCTTCCCAGAACAATCGCCTGCTGAAATGCGATGTTAGTTATGGCCTGAATATAAAAAGAGTTGATGAGATATCTCTCTTGTC
>OQWM01000366.1_pt1 | contig 27911 bp, 19 predicted proteins | sample 1691531 | NCBI WGS metagenome assembly OQWM01 (sample SAMN03418257, study PRJEB22391) | human gut metagenome | biome: human-gut; feature: organic feature; material: feces | host: Homo sapiens | place: Tanzania | collected 2013-01
AACTTGCAATACCCCGGCAATTTCACGCCGGAAACGCACTTAAGAAAAGGACGATGCCAATGAAAAATCAACACGAAGTGGAAAAACTGGTCTACGAGCTGACCCGCCATCAGTATCTGCTGAACCGGGACATCGTGCACGACCTGTTCACGGAGCTGTCCCTTTCCGACTACATTGCCCTCCACAGCATTGCGGAAGCTGCCGGTCAGGATGGGTCAGCGGAGCAAACCTACCTGCGGGATTTGGCCGAGCGACTGGAAATGCCCATACCCAAGACTTCCAAAATGATCCGCAAGCTTCACGAGCGGGGGCTGGTATTCTGGTCCCACAGCGGCGACGGGCGCGACGGCACCTACGTCGTCATCACCGATTCCGGCGTCCGAGCCATGGAGCGGCAGGCAAATATCCTGAACGCCTACTACAGCCGGGTAATCGAGGCCTTCGGCTACGAAAATCTGAAGAACCTTCTGGAGCAGATTTCCCGTCTGGAGGACGTTATGAACGAAGTATTTACGAAAGGAGCGGCCAGCCATGGACTTGACCCAGTTAAATGACTACACAATCCGCAGCGAGGCGGTGTGCCGCTCCACACCAGCTGTCCGCTGCTTGAGAGTATCTTCACTTCAGAGTCGCGTGCCAGTCCGCGTACGGCTATCGGGCCGGTGTAGTCGGCTGTCACGGGATTGGGAACCACCAGCACATCATCGGCATCCATCTTGTCGGCACCCTCGGTGGCATCTGCCACGTAGCTGCAAAGCCCCTTGTCGGTGGCTATCATCACCATGCCGGTGGTGGGATGCACGGCCAGAGACTGTATGCTGTTGCTCAGTATGGGCGAATCATCGGTGGTGAAATGGTGCAGCATCTCCTGTCCGTCAGCGCTGATGAGGTAGAGTCCGTCGTCGTGTGTGCCTACCCATTTGCGGTTGGCACCGTCTATGGCGATGCAACTGATGCTCACGCCATTGAGCAGATAGTCGGCCAGTCCGCTTCCGTCATTGCGGTTTATCTTGATTTGCTCGTAGTGGAAATCATTGTCGAAGAACGTTGTGGGGTCGGGGATGACAAATAGCCCCAGGCTTGTACCGGCCCATACAGCCCCGTCGAGGTCTTCACACAGGCAGTAGAACTCCTCTGGGATGTAGCTGGTATTGTCTTGATTGACGATATTCCCGCGTAACATGTGTTTGTCATCAGCCCTGTTGTCGATGGTCTGGTTATAGTCCAGACAGAAGAAACCTCGCTTGTCCAGCCTTCGGCTCACCATCATCACCAGTCCGCTGGAGTGCATGAGATAGTCGTCGCAGAGTGATGCATCGGCTATCTCAAAATAGTAAAGTCCCTTCCATGTGCCGTCGGCTTTGCGTATGCGGATGATGGTGTCGGTCTGGCTACAGAGCATCCACAGGTTGCGCTCCTGGTCGAAGGTGAGTCCGCTGCACGATACGAAGTTGTAGTAACTCTTGTTGTCGGGCAGGATACTGCTCAAGGGGGAGTTGTCGGAGTTGTACAGATGCACAAACTTACCGTCCTTGTATTCACACAGACCGCTGCGGTAGGGGCTGGCGAAGTGGTGTGCGGGGTCGTCGGGATCCTGCACCAGATTGGTGGTATTGTACAGTCGGAAGTTGGTGTAGCCCTCTGGTGCAGCCTCCATCTCCTGCATGTTGGTCCACTTGTTGTCCTCCAGATACATGGCTGTAGCGGGATGGTAGTCGCTGCCCACGGTGTTGGTTCCTCCTGCCACCAGCAGTCGGTCGCCCGCCCAACTGATTCTGTAGGCAAGGTCATTCTTGGGGCTGTTGGGCTGGATAGGGCCGTCCGACGGCACGAATTGTCCTTCCTTGAGCGTATAGGCACGCAGTCCCTTTTCACCCTCGCTTGCCCAGAAGGTGCCGCTCGTGTATGAGGCATCCTGCCAGGTGTTGTTCGCCTTCACGGTAGTTACCTTGCCGGTGTTCTGGCAGAAGTTTATCTGCTGGCTGTTGCCCCACACGAGTGTGCCTCCTGTGAGGTTCATGAAGGTGAAGTTGCCGCTTGAGAAGAGTGTGGTTCTGCCCTCGGGCGAGAGGCTGTAGAGGTTTACATTGGCACGGGCGATGATTTCGTTGCCCATCGCAATGAGCTGCTTGAAGTTGCCTCCTGCGGTGGTTGTCCACTTCGACTTGTCCTGCAGGTTGTCGGAAAGCTTTCCGCGCAGCACCCCCTGTGCGGTGGCAGCATAGATGGAGCCATTGAGCAGGGTGACCGACTGCACGTTCTGGTCCAGCATATAGGTGTTTCTGAACACCCCTTCCTGCATATCCACCTCCACCACACCGAAGCTCATGGCCAGATAAGCCATTTTGCCCTCCACGCACAGTCCGTTGAGGGTCTTCGATGTCATGCTCTTGTCGCGCAGTGCACTGAGGTTCAGCACCTCGCCTGCCGAGTTCATGAGGTCGATGTTGCAGTCGTCATAGGCAATGATGAGACGTTTCGCGGCAGTCGAATAGGCTATCTGGCTCACCTTTATACCATTGAGCTGCGTGAGGCAGTCGAATGTGCGCACTTCGGAATCGCCGGTGCTGTAGGCCAGCAGGTTGCCGTCGGTGAGCGAGTAGATGATGTCGCCAGCCACCACATTGCGTGTGGCGTTCCAATAGCTGGGATATACATTCCAGGTGCCTATCTGCTGTGCCGATGCCTGTATTGGGCTCAGGATGGCGAGCGAGGCTGTGAGGGCCAGTAGTGCCAGTGAAATCCTTCTCATCATGGTGTATGCTCTTTAGGCTTGTTCAGACAGGAAGCGTGCCAGTTGGGCAATGGCTCTTCCGCGATGGCTGATGGCATTCTTGGCCTTCATATCCATCTGGGCAAAGGCCAGACCGCCTGCTTCGTCGGGTGCAAAGACAGGGTCGTAGCCGAAGCCTTCCTGCCCCACCTGTTCGCGCAAAATCTCTCCTTTGACAATGCCATGGAACAGATGTTCCTCACCATTGAGGCTGAGAGCTACAGCGGTGTGGAATTGGGCACGGCGTGAAGTGGCCTGCTCCAGCTTGTCCAGCAGGCAGCGGATGTTGGCCTGGGCATCATGGCTCTTGCCGTAACCGTTCATCATGCCGAAGCGTGCTGTATATACTCCGGGTGCGCCATCCAGTGCCTCCACCTCCAGGCCGGTATCATCGGCAAAGCAGTCGATGCCGTAATGCTCCTTCACGTAGCGCATCTTCTGCAAGGCATTGCCTTCCAGCGTGTCGGCTGTCTCGGGGATATCCTCGTGGCAACCGATTTCGGCAAGCGAGCATATCTCGTACTTGCCCTCGAGCATCTGTCTCACTTCATGCAGCTTGTCGGCATTGTTGGTGGCCATAACCAGTTTCTTCATGCTTACTTCTTTATTGTGTCGAATCCCTCACCGAACACACCTTCCACGTTGCTCATCGATACAAAGGCGTTGCCATCAATCTGCTTGATGAGGGAGAATATCTGGCGACTCTCATATTTCTTGGCCAGGATGAGCAGCACCTGGCGCTTCTCCTTGGTGTAGAAGCCTTCGCCATAGAGTACGGTCACACCTCTGTCCAGCCGCACATTTATCTCATGTGCTATCTCTTCCGGCTTGCTGCTCACGATGATGAACTGTACGCTCTGCCTGGCACCGTTGATGACGAAGTCGAGGAAGTTCATGCTGATGAACATCGTAAGGTATCCCACCACCATGATCTCCAGGTTGCGGAACAGCAGATAGCTGCCTGCGATGATTATCACATCGATGAAGAGGAGCAGTCGTCCCAGCGAGATATTGCGGTACTTGTTGATACTGCTGGCAATGATATCGGTTCCCCCGGTGCTTCCTCCTGCCATGAACACGATGGCCAGACCCAGTCCTTCCATGATGCCACCGATTACGCATGCCATGAACTTCTGGTCGCCTATGATGCGGGCAAGCTGTTCCTTTCCGTCGGGACCGATGGTCGTGATGTAGCTCTGCATAATATCCATGAAGAAGGAGATGATAAACGTGGCTATCAGAGTCCTCACCATGTAGCGCCATCCCATAATGCGTCCGGCCAGCAAGATGAGTACGCCGTTGACACAAAAGTAGGTATAGTTGGGGTGGATGCCCATCAGATAGTAGATGATTGTCGATACGCCGCTCAGTCCGCCAGTGATAATCTGGTAGGGAAGCAGGAAGCATGTGTAACCCACCGTGTATATGAAGATGCCAAGAATTATCTGGGCATAGTCACGCAGCAGGCTGCGGGGATTCTCTCCCAATAGTTTCGTTGCCGTCATATAACTTTCTTTTTATCTGCTTATATATATAAATAATGTATGCCTTTGGACTTTCTTGCTGCCAGTGGTCGGCTGCCGGGAGCCGCTCAATCGGACTTCATTGCTGCCCGAGGCAGGCTTTCAGAGGCTGTTCTGCCTCTTTGCTTATGCCTTGATGACATTGAATCCGTTGCCATATACACCTTCGGCCCGGCTTTGCGATACAAAGGCGCAGGGGTCTATCTCCTGTATCATGCGTAGGATATTCACCTGTTCCGACTTGTGCACAATGGTGATAAGCACCTTTATCTCCTGATGACTGTAGTACCCCTCACCGTTGATGACGGTCACAGAGTGTACTGTCTCGCTCACTATGCGGTCGCATATCTCCTTGCTCTTGCAGGTGAAGATGATGAACTGGGTATCTTGCCGGGTGCTGTTGACCAGCAGGTCGAGTGCATAAGTATATACAGCCAGGGTCACATAGCCGAATACCACCATCCGCCAATCGTGGAAGATGGGCCAGCAGGAACCGATGACCACCAGGTCGAGATAGAGCAGCACTCGGCCCAAAGACACATTGCGGTACTTGTTGATAAGCGCTGCTATCACGTCCCATCCGCCTGTGCTGCCTCCGGCAAGGAATACGATGCCGATGCCCAAACCGTTGAGAACGGCTCCCAAGACACATGCCATCGAATCCTGACCCTCACCCAGAATCTGGATGAGTTGTCCTTGGTCGTCGGTCACCATGCTCTGTCCCAGGCTCAGGAAGGTGGAGAGTGCCACCACAGCATAGGCTGTCTTGAGCACGAACTTCCATCCCAATGGCTTGAAGGCTATGGTGAGCAGTACGCTGTTGACCAGTAGCAGACCTATGCTGATGGGGAAGCCGGTCACATAATATATGATGGCCAGCAGACCAGCCATACCTCCGGTGGTGATATGATAAGGCAGCAGAAAGGCAGCCCATCCTAATGAATAGATGGCCATACCCAGGTTGATGGACATGAAATCCTTGAAGAATTCCCAGGCGCGCAGTCTCTTGTTGCTCATTACAGTATATGGTGTTGTTTTATGCTTGTGGCTTGATGACTATGTTCACAATGCGTCCGGGGATGGCGATGGTCTTCACCACCTGCATGCCATCGAGGTACTTCTGTGCTTCGGGAGCGCTGGTGGCCATAGCTACCATCTCTTCGGGAGTGGCGCTGGCAGGGAATTCCATGGCGAAACGTACCTTGCCGTTGAACTGCACGCCCAGTCGCACGCTGCTCTCAACCAGATACTTCTCATCGAACACAGGCCATTGTGCATCGCAGATGCTTGTTGTATGGCCCATAGCTTCCCACAGCTCCTCGGCTATATGCGGGGCAAAAGGAGCGAGGAGCACGGTGAAGGGCTCCAGAATGGCACGTGCATGGCACTTCTGCTGGCTCAGCTCGTTGCATGCCACCATGAAGGCTGATATGCTGGTGTTGTATGAGAACTCCTCTATATCGGCGCTCACCTTCTTGATCAGCTTGTGCAGGCTCTTGAGATTCTCGGCTGCAGGCTCGCTGTCATCGGCCTGCAGTGCTCCGTCCTTGCTCCAGAAGAGCGACCAGAACTTCTTCAGGAAGCGGTGGCAACCGTCGATGCCGTTGGTATCCCAGGGCTTTGACTGCTCCACCGGACCCAGGAACATCTCATAGAGACGCAGGGTGTCGGCACCGAACTTATCCACTATCATGTCGGGGTTGACCACGTTGAACATGCTCTTAGACATCTTCTCGATGGCCCAGCCGCACACATACTTGCCGTCCTCAAGCACGAACTCGGCCGTTGCATATTCGGGTCGCCAGGCGCGGAAGGCTTCTGTGTCGAGGATGTCATTCTTCACGATGTTGACATCTACATGTATGGGAGTGGTGTCGTACTGGTCCTTCAGACCCAGAGATACGAACTTGTTGGTGTCCTTGATGCGATATACAAAGTTGGAGCGGCCCTGTATCATGCCTTGGTTAACCAGTTTCTGGAAGGGTTCTTCCTTGCAGGAAACGCCCAGGTCGAAGAGGAATTTGTTCCAGAAGCGGCTATAGATGAGGTGACCGGTAGCATGCTCGCTGCCACCCACATACAGATCTACGTTCTGCCAGTATTCATCGGCCTCCTTGCCAACGAGTGCCTGGCTGTTGTGAGGATCCATGTAGCGCAGGTAGTAGGCTGATGAACCGGCAAAGCCCGGCATGGTATAGAGCTCGATGGGGAACACTGTCTGGTCATCCACCAGTGCCTTGTCCACTATCTTGCGCTGCTTCTCGTCCCATGCCCACATCTGTGCATGGCCCAAGGGAGGTTCGCCCGTCTCGGTGGGCAGGAAGTTCTCCACCTGAGGCAACTCCACTGGCAGGCAGTCCTCTGGTATCATCTGAGGCATTCCGTGCTTGTAATAAACGGGGAACGGTTCGCCCCAGTAGCGCTGACGGCTGAAGATGGCATCGCGCAGACGGAAGTTTACCTTCACCCTTCCCAGCTGGTGGCTCTCGACGTACTCCTTGGTGGCTGCTATGGCCTGCTTTACTGTCAGTCCGTTCAGAACCAGATCGCAGTAAGGAGTCTTTCCCTCGGCAGGGCTGTTGCACACGATTCCCTCCTTGGCGTCATAGCTCTCCTCGCTCACGTCGGCACCCTCTATCAGGGGTATGATGGGGAGGTTGAAATGGCGTGCAAAGGCATAGTCGCGGCTGTCATGGGCCGGTACGGCCATGATGGCACCAGTACCATATCCTGCCAGCACGTACTCACTTATCCATATGGGATTACGCTCGCCGGTGAAGGGATTGATGGCATAAGAACCCGAGAACACACCTGTCACGCGGTGGTCAATCTGCCTCTCGCGCTCGGTACGGCCCTTCACGTAGGCCAGATACTGCTCCACCTCGGCCTTCTGAGCGTCGGTGGTCAGCTTCTGCACCAGTTCGCTCTCGGGTGCCAGAACCATGAAGGTTACACCGAACATGGTGTCGGCACGTGTGGTGAAGATGGTAAACTTCTCGTCTGTATCGGCTATCTGGAACTCCACCTCAGCGCCTTCGCTGCGTCCTATCCAGTTCTTCTGTGTCTCCTTGATAGAGTCGCTCCAGTCGATGGTGTCCAGTCCGTCGAGCAACCTTTGTGCGTAGGCGCTCACTCTCAGGCACCATTGGCGCATCTTCTTCTGCTCCACGGGGTAGCCTCCACGCACGCTCACTCCCTCTACCACCTCGTCGTTGGCCAGTACGGTACCCAGTTTGGGGCACCAGTTCACCATGGTTTCACCCATGAAGGCAATGCGGTAGTTCATCAGAGTCTGGCTCTTCTCCTGCTCGCTCATGGCGTTCCACTCCTGGGCGGTGAAGGTCAGCTCCTCGCTGCATGCAGCGTGCAGTCCCTCGGTACCGTGCTTCTCCAGGTGCTCTATGAGCTTCTCGATGGGCTGTGCTTTCTGGCATGATGTGCAGAAGAACGAGCCGAACATCTTCTGGAAAGCCCATTGTGTCCAGTGGTAATAGTCGGGAGAGCAGGTGCGCACCTCGCGGTCCCAGTCGAAGCAGAAGCCTATCTTGTCCAGCTGTTCGCGGTAGCGGTCGATGTTCTGGAATGTGGTCTTCTCGGGGTGCTGCCCTGTCTGTATGGCATATTGCTCGGCGGGCAGTCCGTAGGAGTCATATCCCATGGGGTTGAGAACGTTGTAGCCCTGCAGACGCTTATAGCGTGCATAGATGTCGCTGGCTATATATCCGAGCGGATGACCCACGTGCAGTCCAGCTCCGCTTGGGTAGGGGAACATGTTGAGGACGTAGAACTTCTTCTTGCTGGTGTCTTCCGTCACCTGGTATGTGTGGTTGGCCACCCATTTCTGGTGCCATTTCTTCTCAATCTCTCGGAAGTTGTATTCTCTTGCCATTGTCTTATGTGTTGTATTTCTTGTTTATGCGTATTTGGGTACAAAGGTACGATATCGCTTGCGATAGACCAAGAATAATGCCTTACAAAAAGTTGTAAGGGGCCGGAGACCGCCTCTTCTGTCCTCCCCCATAGGGGAGAGATGGAAACGGGAAACTGCTTCTCGCCATCCTGCTTTGTTGTTTAGGGGAAAAGGGAGGGCGGTGCGATGGGCGATGCAGCGCGGTGCGATGGGTGATGCAATGCGCTGCGTTGGCACTTGCAGCGTGCTGCGTTTTTTACTCCGCCTTTGTGCCTTGTTTGTGATATGCCGCCCTTCAGCCCTTCCCAATCCTTTTCTACTCTCTCGTCAGCTCTCTTCCTGTCTCTTTTCAATTCCCTTTCCGTCTTTCATCAATTTTCTTTCTTTCTCTCTCCTGTCTTTTCCAAAAAGAAATGCTGCGCGATGTATCTCACCGCGCAGCATTCTTGTCTTTCCGCTTCTGACCGATGGGGGTGGTCAGGCTTTGCCATGTATGAGGGGGCTGATGGCTTTCCGTTTGCCCGGTGACAGCCTTCAGCGGCCTCTGGAATTTCACTCCCCGGCCTTCTGCAGGTTGTATATCTGCTCCACCTTGAGTGCATCCACGGGATTGTCGGTGGTGATGAAGTTGATACCGCAGTTGGTCATCTCGGCCATTGTGGGCATATCGTTGATAGTCCACACGTTGGTGGTCATACCGTTGGCACGTGCTACGTTTGGCCAGGCAGGGTTGCTGCGGTAGATGCCCGCTGTGTAGTCCAGTCCCATGATTCCCAATGCCTTCAGTGTGGCTGGCCCCAGATCTCCGTTGAGGTATGCTACATGTGCGTTGGGGTCAAGGCGCACCACTTCCTTGCAGAGGTTGATGCTGAAGGCGATGTACTCCACCTTGGCCTGCAGCCCTCGGCTCTTGACCATATCCACCACAGCCGCTACGCACGCTTTGCCACGGGCTTCGTCGCTGTGTGTCTTTATCTCGATGATGAGCTTGGTGTTGCCTTCGCCGGCCAGTATATCGAGGAACTCCGACAGCTGCGGTATCTTCTCCCCGTTGCTGAGGGTGAGGTTCTTCACCTGGTCAAGGGTGCTGGTCTCCAGTCTCACCCCGCCCAGTGTGGCATCGTGGTTGACCATCACGTGTCCGTCAGCCGTTATCCACACGTCGGTCTCCGAACCCCAGCAGCCCAGCTTGATAGCGTTCTTGAGCGATGCACGCGAGTTCTTGGCAGCTCCTGGTGTATCCCAGTAGCCGCGGTGGGCTATCACCTGCATGCCGGTGGGATACTGCTCGAGCACGGTGAGCATGGTCACTCCCAGTTCCTGGCTCTTCTCGCCACGCGTGAGAGTCATGAGGTACTGGCCGCTCACCAGGTTGGCAGGCAGTCGCAGCAGCGCTCCGCCTTCCTGCACGGTAGTGTTGGCAGTGAAGGTCTTGCTCCTGTCGGTGACGAGGGTGAGTGTCACCTGGTCGCCTTCGGCAAATCCCTCGCCGCTTACCAGATAGGTGCCACCTGCCTTCACGCCCATTCCGCTCAGGAAGTCAACGTTCTTCACCAGTTCGGCCTCTGCCTCGTCGGGCTCCACATCCACGTCTTTCCACAGCCTGGCCACATCCTTCTGGGTGAGCGGAGCGTCGTAGATGCGTGCCAGCACCACATTGCCCAGCCATGCCTGTGCAGCCTGCGATGCTCCGTTGGGGTCGCCGCCCACGCAGAACCAGTTGTTTCCGCTGCTCGCGAAATTGAAGTTGCCCGGAGCGTCAATGGTGTTCTTCAGTTCACCGTTGACATATACATAAGCCTTTCCTTCCTGCTTGTTCCACACGCCCACCACGTGGTAATACACCTTGGGCTGCGGTACGATGCCGCTGGTGGCCCACCGCCATGTGCTCTTGCCGTTGGTGGAGGTGTTGGGGAGAAAGCATATCTCGTTCTTGCGTGCTCCGCTGGTGGTGGTCACCAGGAAGCCTGTGCCGCCCGACTGCATGGCTGAGAAGGGCTTGCACTCCTGGTTGGGGATGGTGCCGGAGTAGTTTGGCATGAAGAGCACTTCCAGCGTGTGTCCGTCGGCGAGCTTGCTTCTGAACTCCTGGTTCTGGTCATAGTCGATGCGGTAATAGCCGGTGGCTGTGCCAGCCCAGGGGTTTGTGAAGGTGGCCATGTACCGATTGTATGCCTTGCTGAAGCGTGTATAGCTGGTGTTGCCCACCAGTTTCACCTCGTTCTTCATAGGCGATACATCCTCAGCGGTGCCGTCTTCGTGAAACACCACATCGAGCATGTCGGCAGTGGGCAGCGGGTCGGCAAACACGATGCTATCCACTTCGCTGGTCTTCACCGAGTACAGCACCTGGTTTCCCTTGCCGTAGATTACGATGTTTCTGTCGTCTGGCTCGTTGTCGGCAGACTGTGCCCACAGGCTGGCCGGCATGCCCAGGAATGCGGCCAATGCGAGTATGCAGGCAGTGATAAAATGTCTTTTCATACGTATGAGGATTGTAGTTTGATATAGTTGTCGCTTACAAAGTTAGCACAATATGGCTTTTGTGGTGACGGATGACGCCGTTTTCTTCTTCTTCCAGCCTCATTTTCCGGTTATCGAACCGAATCTCTCCATCACTTCCAGGCTGCTCACCCTCTGCACGCAACCCTCGTGCCGGTCGATGGCCAGCGCGGCGGCTATGGCTGCCGACTGTCCCAGCACCATGAACACAGGCTCCATGCGTATGCTGCCAAAGGCAATGTGCGAGGCCGACAGGCAGAATGGCACCAGCAGGTTCTGTGCTTCGTATTCCTGCGGTGTGATGCTGCGGTAGCTGATGTTGTATTTTCCCTTGGGCAGGTAAATCTGCACGTCGCCGCAGTTCTTCACCATGCCGTTGACCACATAACGGCCGCAGTTGTGCGAGTCCATAGTGTAGGCAGCCCATCCCACTGGGTCATTGGCCACCGCCTCATGCTGGCAGTTGGCCTGGGTCATCACGTATCGTCCTATCATCCGGCGCGATTCGCGTATGTAGAGTTGCGGCGTGAAGTGGTCGCTCTCGGGGTATTCGTCCTTGGGGTAGCCCCACTCCCCTATCTGCCGTCTCACGAATGCCGGCACTCTGGGGTCGCTTGCCACAAACCACAGAAGCCCCTTGGTGTAGTCGAGATGCTCCTTGAAGATGCGCTCCCTTTGCTTGTACGAAGCTTCGGGATAGTCCCAGCTGTAGCCTATCATGTCGGTTGAGAAGGCCTGGTTATTGTTGATGTCGGTCTTGGTGGGGTTGGTCATGAGGTCCCATGCAAAGCAGTCCCTCAGCTTGTCTGACCGCCAGGGGTCCGTCTCCTTCCAGCGTACGAGCAGTTCGTAACGCGTAGAGTCATAGTTCTCAGGCCTGGTGATGGGTATGCGGTTATGCGGGTCGTTGGTCATGGTGATGCGGAAGTTGTAGGCTTGTACCCGCTTGTCGCCCTGTCCCGTCTGCCCCATATCGCCTTTCATGATACCCCACAGGAGTCCGCTCTCGGGGTTGCCCTTCTCGCGGTAGGGATCTACACCGTCGGGGAACTGGTGCTTGTCCAGCATCTGCATGCCGTTGTAGGTCTCGCCGTATTGGCTGTTCGGCTCACGGCCAACGGTATAACTCACCCCGGCACGTGCCATCAGATCGCCCTCGTAACTACAGTCGATAAACTCGTGTGCCTCGATGCACAAGTGCTGGCGGTGGCGCTGCGAGGCATCTTCCAGTACTATCTCCCTCAGGCGGTTGCCCTTTTTCTTGACCTTTATCACACGTCTCTCCATCTGCACCGGCAGGTTGTCCTCGCGCAGCATCTGCTCAAAGGCGGCCAGCGCAACCTTGGGCTCGAAGTCGAACACAGCGTCGGCCTTGCCATAGATAGTGCCCACCCTGCGGTAGAAGTCCATGGCAAGTCCCTGAATGATCTCCACTCTGCCCACGTCTGTCTTGCCCAGTCCGCCGGCTGTGAGCCCGCCTATCCGTCGCGAGGGCTCTATCAGGATTACGCTCTTGCCCATCCGCTTGGCGGTGAGCGCTGCGGTGATGCCACCCGATGTGGCGCCATACACGCAGATGTCGGCCTGCATCCGTCCGCCCCCATCCCAGGTGCGCACGCCGTCGGCATCAGTCTGTGCCAGTGCATGAGTGAGTGTGAGCAATGTGGCCAACAGGCAAGTGATAGTCTTGTTCATAAGGCTGTGTTTTATTAGTTTGAGTCTTGGTTTAGGTTGGACAGGATGCTCCTTGTGGCGTTCTGCCGCGTGGGAGCGTCACATTCTCCTATATATATAATGTATGGGAGAGCGCTTGGCCGATGATTGCGGGCAGCGGTGTGCCCGGCATCATCGGCCAGCGTGAGGTTCAGGCCAGCATAGCCTGAGCCAGGAGTTCCAGTTGCGGGAGGTCGGCCTCCTTCATGCGGCTGCGTATGGTCACCATCGGCTCCACTATCTCGCAGTCCTTCAGCTGTTCTATCATCGCCCTCATCACACGTCCGGCAGTAGGTGCCCAACTGCCGTTCTCCACGATGCCCAGGCGACGCTTCTGGTAATTCTTTATCTGCAGATGGTACAGGAAGTCGTGCATCACGGGGAATACACCGGCATCGTAGCTGGATGCAGCCACCACCAGGGCGGGATAGCGGAAAGCATCCTCGATTACTTCGGCCATGTCGGAGCGGGTCAGGTCGGCCAGCACCACCTTCTTGGCACCCTTCTCGCGCAGCATATCGGCCAGTCGCTCGGCAGCCTTCTTGGTGCCGCCATGTATGCTGGCATAGGCTACCAGCACACCTTCGCTCTCGGGTTCATAGCTGCTCCAGGTTTCATACAGGCTCACAGCCTGCTGCAGGGCAGCACCGCGCAGCACGGGTCCGTGCAGGGGGCAGATGGCTTGCGGGCAGGGTGAAGTGGCCTTCTTGAGCACGTTCTTCACCTGAGTGCCGTACTTGCCGCAGATGTTGAAGTAGTATCGGCGGGCTTCGCAAGCCCAGTCGTCGTTTTCGTTCTGCAGTGCGCCAAACTTGCCAAAGGCATCTGCGCTGAACAGCGTGCCGCTCTTTTCCTCATAACTCATCAGCACCTCGGGCCAGTGTACCATGGGTGCACCTATGAAGCGCAGCGTGTGCTGGCCCAGGCAGAGCGTATCGCCCTCCTTCACTATGCGCACACGTCCGTCGGTCTTGATACCCTCGAAGAACTGTGGCAGCATCTTGGCCGCCTGTGTGCTGCACACTATCTGCATGGTGGGATACTGCTCCATGGCCCATGCCACCAGCGATGCGTGGTCGGGTTCCATGTGATGCACCACCAGATAATCGGGCTGGCGGTCGGCGAGCGCCTGTGTGAGATGGCGCTTCCACTCCTCTGCCAGACGTGCGTCGGCAGTGTCCAGGATAGCCACCTGGCTGTCTGCGATGAGCCAACTGTTATAGCTCATGCCTTCAGGCACAATGTATTGGTTCTCAAAGAGGTCAATATCCAGGTCATCCACACCGATGTACCTGATGTCTGGCGAAATGTTCATTTCCATCTTTCTTCGTATTGATTTTCATGGGCAAAGTTACTCATTTTTCGTTTTTCCGTGCTTCTGTGGGTGTGTAAATGTGTTGCTTATGTACATTTGACTTGCTGCAGATGTAGGTGCAATGGGCAGCCTCGTTGTCCTATTAGTACTGAAAATTGCCCAAAAGCGTGATAAATCGACGGCGGAATGCAAGAAAAAATGTTCGGGATGCGTGAAGTAATGTGTAAATGGGTTAACTTTGTGTTAACTTAAACCTATAATTCAATAGAGAATGAAAAAGCTTCTGACTCTTGCACTGGCCGCTATCATGTGTGCCGGCAGCGCCAAGGCTCTGGACTATGTGCCCGAACCAGGCTTCACGTTCCAAGGCTTCTTTGGAATGAACATCAGCAACTTCCGTTACACCGACTCCTCTGCGGATTGTCTCACAGACCCTAAGGCAGGATTCAACATAGGCGTGCGCGGCGAGTATATGCTGCCTTCCTGCTATGGTGTGTTCGTCAATCTGGGCGTTGGCTATACCATGAAGGGTGCCAAACTGAATGGTGTGGATGTTCTCGAAGTTCGCGATGTGACGGTGAAGTACCGCCCCTACTATATCGAGATACCCCTGCACGTGGGTTATCGCTACAATGTGCTCGAGAATCTGGGCGTGTATGCCGACTTCGGTCCATACTTTGCCATCGGCGTGAACGGCAAGGAGAAATATGACTTCGACAGCGATGCGGTGAAGGACCGTTCATATAAGTTCTTCCGTAACAACAAGAATGGGCTGGGCAACATACAGCGTTACGACTTCGGTTTGGGCTTCCGCGTAGGTGCCGAGTATGCCAATCATCACTCCCTCACATTCTCCTTCGACTGGGGACTGACCGATATGTATCGCGACAACTACCGCCGCAAACAGTTTGAGAACCTCGGTTTCGAGCTTCCCGAACTGAAGAACTTCAACGCCGGCATCACATACGGCTACCGCTTCTGAGCGGTCTGTCAGAGAAGGACAACACAAAGCAAGGGGCATCCCTGCGGTATGAAAGCCGTTGGGATGCCCCTTGTCTCGTATCACCCACCCTGATGGGGGAATAGGGATAGCGTACTGTGCAATGTCAAAGAGGGTACTCTTCGAAGGCGTAGAGCTGCGTGCTCAGGTAGCGCTCACCTGTATCAGGCAGCAGAGCCACTATGCGCTTGCCCTTGTTCTCGGGGCGCTGGGCCAACTGGAGAGCTGCGTAGGTGGCGGCACCCGAACTGATTCCTACGATGAGTCCTTCGTAGAGCGAGAGCTCGCGACCCGTGAGGATGGCGTTGTCGTTGCTCACTTGGATTATCTCGTCGATTACCTGGCTGTCATAGGTCTGCGGGATGAAGCCGGCTCCTATACCCTGTATCTTGTGTGCGCCAGGCTGTCCGCCGCTCAGCACTGGGCTGCTCTCAGGCTCTACGGCCACTATCTTCACGTTGGGATTATGCTTCTTGAGTGCTCGGCCCACACCTGTCACGGTGCCGCCTGTGCCCACTCCAGCCACGAAGATATCCACCTTTCCGTCAGTATCCTGCCAGATTTCCTCACCGGTGGTGCGCTCGTGCATGTCGGGATTGGCTGGGTTGACAAACTGTCCCAGGATGACTGCGCCGGGTGTCTCATCCTTGAGCCGGTTGGCCTCCTCTATGGCTCCTTTCATGCCCTTGGCGCCTGAGGTGAGCACCAGCTTGGCGCCTGCTGCACGCAGCAAGTTCTGTCGCTCGCGGCTCATAGTCTCTGGCATCACGATGATAGCTTCGTAGCCCTTCACGCGGCTTATCCATGCCAGGCCCACTCCAGTGTTTCCGCTTGTGGGTTCGATGATGACACTGCCGGGCTTCAGAATGCCCTTCTGCTCGGCATCTTCTATCATGTTGAGGGCGATGCGGTCCTTTACACTGCCTCCAGGATTGAAGTACTCCACTTTGGCCACCACCTGTGCCTGTGCGTTCTTCTTTGCAGCCAGACGCTGCAGGTCCAGCAGGGGCGTGTGGCCCACCAGCTCGGTCAGTTTCTCATAAATCTTTGCCATAGTAGTATGTGTTTGATGTGTTTTGTAATCATGCCAGCATCGGGAGTGCTTGTAGCTCGCTTGCAGTAGCTTTCCTTCTGAATGACACTGCAAAGGTACGGGCATCTGCCGGGTGCTGCAATACCACGTTTGTGGTATATTGCTGTGCTCCTCGCGTGCGCGTATTATATTAAGGAGAAAACATGAGCCGCATGGGCAGTCATTGTCCACGCGGCTGTGTGTGCAGGGCAGGTTTCATGCCAGAGGCAAGGGTCAGCGCATGCTTCCGCTTTTGCCGTTGGAGCGTACCATCACGTGGTCGCGCACCATCTTGCGTGCAGCGGCTTTCTGCTCACGGGCTTTGCGTATGCTGGTCTGCGAGATGTCGGATGAGTTCTGCAGGTCATTCACATTGGCGCGTGCTTTATCCACGTCGGCCAGCGCTTTGTCCAAGTCCTGACGGGCCTTTTCAAGCTTCTGTTCAGCTGCTGTCACCTTCTTTTCGGCTGCTGCTGATTTCTGCTGCGCCTTGATGAGTGATGCCTGTGCTTTGTCCTTCTTGGACTGCAGCTTGGCGCCTTCCTTCATGGCTTTCTGCATGGCCTTGTCGGCTGCCTTGTCGCTCTTCATGGCTTTCTTGGCCACTTTCAGGTTGTTCTTCGCAGCTTTCAGGTCGGCCTGCTTCTCCTTGAGTTGGCGCTTGAGCTGGTTGGAACCGTCGGTCTTCACCCTCGCCTTGAGCGATGAAACCTCCGACTTCAGCAGTTGCACCTCGCTGGTAAACTGGCTTACCCATTCCGAGCAGCTTTTTCTGCCCTTGTCGATGGTGTAGTTGTCGCCGTAGTTCTGTGCCGCAGCACCGAGCGACATACCAAGCATCGCGATTAAAAGAAACCTTTTCATTGTCAAATGTTTGTGCGTTATGATATTTTGTCAGGCCGTTTGCCTTGTTTGTACGAATAGTTTGCCTCGGTTCACTCACACAGTATCAGGCACACCTGGTCCTGGAAGTTATGCCCAGTGCGGGTGCGTACGATGCCTTGGTTGATGATGCTGAATGAGATGAGATGCCCGTTGGCCGCTGTGAGATAACCGCTCAGCGAGGAAACACCTTCCACGGTGCCCGTCTTGGCCAGCACGTTGCCTTGTGCCCTTGTTCCCGTCATGCGCTTCTTCAGAGTGCCATCCACTCCCGCTATGGGCAGGCAGGGCAACAGGTACTGGCGTATCTGCTCGTTGTGCTGTGCATGATTGAGCAGCGTGACCAGCAGTTCGGGTGTCACATAATTGTATAGTGACAGTCCGCTTCCGTCGGCTATCAGATAGTCCTTAGGCTCCAGTCCCAGGCGTGTGATAAGGCTATCCACCACGGCAGCAGCCTGATGGCGGGCTGTCTTCTTGTGGCTGCTCATGGCTGCCAGGCGGTGAAAGAGGCATTCGGCATAGATGTTGTCGCTCATCTTGAGCAGAGGCTCCATCACCTGGGCAATGGGATGCTCGATGGCAAAGGCCACGATGGTTTCTCCCTCCTGCCCGCTTACCTCGGCCATCATGCTGGTGTTCAGTCGGATGCCAGCCTTGCTGAGCGCTTCGGGCCAGGCTGCCAGTATGCCCTCGGCACCATCCACCAAGTGGGCTGCCAGCGGACCGTAGTCATCGTCCCAGCACCATCCCCAGCCGTAGGTGGGCACCTCATAGGGCGGCATGAGTTCGCATATCCTGCCCGCCACACTGTCTATCCCTGCCTGGCGAAGTGCGCAGGCCAGGCTGTCGAGGTTCTCTCGTGAGAGCATCGGATCCATATCGCCCGTGAGATAGAGGTCGCCGTTGAGCACTCCGTCGGCCAGTTGTCCGGTAGCACGCACTTCGGTGCAGAGCGACTGCGAACCGCTCATTCTGTCGAGCAGAGTGATGCAGGTGACCAGCTTCATGCACGATGCCGGCCGCATGCGGTGCTGTGGGTTGAGTGCGTAGATGGGTTGGTTGTCGGTCAGGTCGTAGATGAGGATACCCAGTTGGGACGTTTCGCTGATGACCGAATGGCACAGCGAGTCGATACGATGCTGCACATATCCCAACCACGAATGCTGATCGGCAGGCTTCACGGCCAGGTTGTGATGCACGTTGGCAGAGTCTTCGGCATCCTCGCCAGCCTTGTCTGCTTCAGCCCCATTGCCTGCTGCCTGAGCGTTGTCGGTAGTCTGTGTGGCAGGCAGCACGGGGGTGCTCTGCACGGCATAACGCTTTGTGCCGCATGCCGTAAGGCACAGGAGCAGTGCTGCCAGCATAGCCAGCCTGCTCCATCTGTTATATGTTGTCATCCTCTCGCTTCTCTTGGTTTAATCTGTCACAAAGTTAAAGAAAAAATGGATAACGGCTCTCTTTGTGCGGGAATTTCAGTATTTTTGCGCTGATAAACGGTTATAAACCCAAAAGCAACATGATACGCAAATTTGATTTCCTTATTATAGGAAGTGGCGTGGCGGGCATGAGTTACGCCCTGAAAGTAGCAGATGCAGGCAAGGGAAAGGTTGCGCTGGTGTGCAAGACCACACTGGAGGAAGCCAATACCGCAAAGGCACAGGGAGGTATCGCCTCTGTGACCAACCTGCTGGTGGACAACTTTGAGAAGCACATAGAGGACACCATGATAGCCGGTGACTTTATCAGCGACCCCGCAGCAGTGGAGCAGGTGGTGCGCAATGCACCTGCCGGCATCCGCGACCTCGTCAAGTGGGGTGTCAACTTCGATAAGAAAGAGGACGGGGAGTTTGATTTGCACCGCGAGGGAGGCCACTCCGAGTTCCGTATCCTGCACCATGCCGATGATACAGGAGCCGAGATACAGCGCGGACTCATGGAGGCAGTGCGCCGTCATCCCAACATTGAGATCCTCGAGAATCACTTTGCCGTGGAGATCATCACCCAGCATCATCTGGGCATACGCGTCACTCGCCGCACTCCCGATATAGAGTGCTATGGTGCCTACGTGCTCAATCCCGACACAGGCAAGGTGGATACCTACCTAAGCCGTATCACGCTGGTAGCTACCGGCGGAACGGGTGCCATATATGCAGCAACCTCAAATCCCAATATTGCCACCGGCGACGGAATAGCCATGGTATATCGTGCCAAGGGTAAGGTGAAGGATATGGAGTTCGTACAGTTCCACCCCACCGTGCTCTTCAATCCCAAGGAAACTCATCCTGCCTACCTCATTACAGAGGCTATGCGCGGTTATGGAGGCATCCTGCGACTGCCTGACGGCGAGGAGTTCATGCAGAAGTATGACGAGCGCGGCAGCCTGGCACCACGTGATATAGTGGCTCGCGCCATCGACCGTGAGATGAAGATTCATGGCTTGGACCACGTTTGCCTGGACGTCACACACAAGAATCCCGAGGAGACCAAGCACCATTTCCCCAACATCTACGCCAAGTGCCTGTCTATCGGAATAGACATCACCAAGGAGTTCATTCCCGTAGCTCCCAGCGCACACTACATGTGCGGAGGCATCAAGGTGGATCTGGACGGCCAGAGCAGCATACATCGCCTGTATGCGGTGGGCGAATGCTCGTGCACCGGACTGCATGGAGGCAACCGCCTGGCCAGCAATTCTCTCATCGAGGCAGTGGTTTATGCCGATGCTGCAGCACGTCACTCGCTGGAGGTCATCGACAAGTATGACTTCAACGAGCGTGTTCCGGAATGGAACGATGAAGGCACCATGAGCAATGAGGAGAAGGTGCTGATAGCCCAGGACGTGAAAGAGGTGAACCAGATAATGAGCACCTACGTGGGCATCGTGCGCAGTGACCTGCGCCTGCATCGTGCCTGGGAGCGTCTGGACCTGCTTTACGAGGAGACCGAACACCTGTTCAAGCGTGTGAAGCCTACCCGTGACATCTGTGAGTTGAGAAATATGATCAATGTGGGCTACCTCATCACCCGCCAGGCGCTGGAGCGCAAGGAGAGCCGTGGACTGCATTACACCATCGATTATCCCAGGCACGCTCTGGACAAGAAATAAATATTCTAAAGCATGACAGCATGGTGCTACAGGCCGGTGAGCCTGTGGCCGATTGCTGCGTGCCACTATATAATAATGAAGAAAAGCATCTTCGGCATACTTATCATGATGGAGAGCCTGCTGCTGGTTCTCAGTGCAGCCGTGTCGGCATTCTACCGCGAGGGCCAATGGCAGATATATCTGATGACCGCCGCAGCGGCGTTCGTCATCGGATTGGGCTGCAAGGTGGCAGGCGAGCGCGAGAAAGAGAAGCGCCTCACACGCGCCGACAGTTTCCTGGTAGTCACACTCTCATGGGTGGTGTTCTCCGTCATAGGTGCCATTCCTTATATGTTCATAGCTGGAATGGACGTGCATGCTGCTTTCTTCGAAGCAATGAGCGGCTTCACCACCACGGGTGCCACTTGCATTTCCGATGTGGATGCCATGCCCAAGGGGCTGCTCTTCTGGCGCAGTCTGACCCACTGGATAGGCGGACTGGGCATTGTGGTCTTCTCCTTCGCCCTTATTCCGTCCTACGACATGAGGAGCAGCAATGTCTTTTCTGCCGAGGTGACTGGCCTGGGGGTAGATAAGTTGCGGCCCAAGATAGGCGATACGGCCAGGCGCCTGCTGCTCATTTACCTGTTCCTCACAGCCGTGTGTGCGCTGTGTTACTGGCTGGGTCCGATGGACACCTACGACTCTGTATGTCATGCCATGAGCACTATCGCCACGGGCGGATTCAGCACTCATACGGCCAGCATAGGCTACTTCCACAGCGCTTATATAGAATATGTGTGCTGTTTCTTCATGTTTCTCAGCAGCGTGAACTTCAGTCTGTTCTACTATGCCAGCGTCGGTCGTCCTGGCACGCTGTGGCGTAACGAGGAGACCAAGACGTTCTTCGGCATTGCGGGTGCTTCGGTGCTGCTCTTCATCGTGCTCTTTATGTTTGCCACGTCAGACAGCTGTCCGTCGGAATTCTTGCCGCATGGACTGGAGGAGACGTTCCGCTCGTCGCTCTTCCATGTGTCGTCCATCATGAGCAGCACAGGCTTTGCCGCCCAGAAGTTCGACTATGTCAGCTGGGGTTCTGCCTTCTGGGGACCCACAGTGACCATTATGGCCATAGGAGCCTGTGCAGGCAGCACGGCCGGAGGAATCAAGGTGCTGAGGATTCTCATCTCGATGAAAACCCTTTTCAACGAACTGGTGTTGCAGCTTCATCCACGTGCTGTGCTCAGCGTGAGGGTCAACGGGCACGTTGTGAGCGAGGAGAAAGTGCGCCGCACGCTCACCTTCGTCTTCGTATATCTGCTTCTCGTTGCCCTGGGAGCCGCCTGTCACGGACTGATGGGAGCCGATGTGGATACCTGTGTAGGTGCCAGCATCTGCACTCTGAGCAATGTGGGACCAGGCACGGGTACCGTTGGACCGGCCTGCAATTTCGCTTCCATCCTGCCTGCCGGCAAGTGGCTCATGAGTTTCTATATGCTTGTCGGGCGTCTGGAAATCTTCACCGTCCTCTTCCTCTTCATGCCACATTACTGGAAGGAGAGAAGATAAGCCTTTTTCTCACCCCTTTAGCGCTTTTTTGTCACGATGTCGTCACCGAAAAGCCATATTTTTGCATTATTCGTCGGAAAATAGTGCAAGGAAGCTATTTTTTTGCTCCTCGAATGCTTGCTGAATGCTCAAATCTCTTAACTTTGCCTGTAGAGCAAGCAGAAGAGTTGCTTGATAAATCTCTGTTAATCACATAAAACCAATCAACATGAAGAGGAACTTTACGCGATGGATGCTCTCCGCTGCCCTGTTGACAGCGTTGGGTGGGCCTTTGATGGCGCAAGAGGTCACCAAACCAGTGGCCGACCTGTTGGATGTCAAGTTCAATTCCGACGGAACAGCAGAGGATGTTTCGCCGATGAAGAACACAGTGGAAACCGTGGGAACTGCATTCAGCACCTATTACAACGACGCCTTCGGCTTCGTAGTGGCCAACTTCACCAACAACTGGGGAAAGAACAGCTCCAGCGGTTACCGCATCGACTATGAGCAGAATGAGGAGTTCAAGAACAAACTCGCCGACGGTCATTCGCTCGAGATGGTGGTTATGGCCGACTATTCAGAGGTGACAGACGCCGAAATCAAGCCCTTCTCAAGCATGGAGGCAGGCGGTACGGGATTCCTGATAACGGGGAACAACCGAGGAAACGTAATGACGTTCCTGCCCAACGTAAGTGCTGACGGCAGCAGCAAATGGAACTGGTGTACCAGCGGCATTTCGCCCGAGAAGAAGGTTTATTACCATTTCGTGGGTGTGTGGAACCAGGAGGAAGGCAAAGCCTACATCTATTGCAATGGCAAGTTGATGAACAGCATCAGTACCGACAAGCAGTTCCGCTTTGCCAAGGACGGCAGCAAGTGGTTCTGCATAGGCGGTGATCCGGGCGGTTCCAACGTACAGGCCGGCTGGCGCGGAGACGTTGCTGTGGCTCGTGTATATGGCGATCCCCTCACCGGCGAGCAGGCTGAGGCACTCTGGCAGGACGTCAAGGGCGGTGTGGATGCAGCCAATGTGCTGGTCATCAAGCAGTCTCTCGATGATGCACGCACTTATATAGGTGCCGAAGATTTCATCGCTTACTCAGCCTACTTGGAGGCATATACAGCCCAGCTGGACAAGATGGATGCTCTGGTGAACGCCGGTGATGCCGAGGCTCTGGCAGCCGAGAAGGTCACTCTGGCCACTCTGCGCCTGTCACTGGACTCCAGTGTGGTAGCCTACAAGGCTTACCGCGATGAGGTGAACAGCACACAGACTTATCTGGACGAGAATACCGACTTTGAGGGTGCAGCACGCGAACTGCTCGAGGATTACCTGCAGAGCGACGAAGCTCCAGGTGAAACCTATGCCAACGGAGGCGCTCTCTACATTATGGAAACAAGGCTGCTCGATGTGGAGCAGATAAAAGCCGAGACACAGGCAGTGAAGGAAATGCTCAAGCGTGCCATTGAGACAGGCGTGAAGTCGGGTGTTGAAATCACCAACCTGCTTACCAACGCCGACTTCTCTGACGGGCTCAACGGCTGGCAGGGACTTCCCATGAACGGCACCATAAGGAGCAACACCACAGGATTCACAGCTGCTGAGTGCTATGCCAAGAACTGCAACACGTACCAGACACTGGAGCATCGCAACAACGGTGTGTATGTCATGAAGGTCAACGGAGCCTACCGCCCCTATGATGACTACTACAGCACCTACCATGCTGCACAGGTCTATCTCAACGGCACCCGCCTCTATCTCCCCACGGTGTATGAAACCTACATCCCCGTGGCAGACGCTGTGGATGGCCAGAACTGCTACCTCACTCAGACCACCGAGGGCGATGGAGCTACCGACAAGGAGATATACAGCGAGCGCGGATCGGGCACCGACCTGGTGGGATATGCCATGCACGGACGCGCCAGCATAGCCAACGCAGCCGCTGCAGGCCGTGCGCTCAACTATCTGGTGACGGTGGTGACCGACAGCACACTCACTCTTGGCGTGGAGAATGCCAATACCGTACCCGGCACCGACTGGGTGGGAGTGTCCAACATACACGTTATCTATTATGAGACACTGCATGATGCCGAAGCATATATCGACAGTACCCTGCAGTGCATGGCAGCCCGTGCACAGGGTATCATCGAGTTTGAGCCCAGCACAGGAAGCGACTACGCACAGCATCCCGGTTGTCCTAATGTGCTCAAGGAGCAGCTTCAGCAGGCCATAGCAGCCATACCTGCATGCACATCTGCCGAGGATAAGTATGCACTGGTAGAGACCTTCAGCACCCTCTTCCAGCAGGTGCTCGAGGCTCGCAAGGCTTATGTGAGCATGGTAGATGAGGCAATGTACATCTTTGACATACTGCAGAAACTGGATGCCGACAAGATAATCACCGATGCTGAGTATAACAATGGCATGGAGAAGTATGATGCTGTGATCGACGCTTTCGAGAAGGGCACTTACACCACAGAGCAGGCTCGCGAGGTGGCTATACTCAGGGAGACAGGCTTCTATCCGCAGCTCGTGGATGGTGTGTATCAGATATCTACCAACGCACAGCTGATTTACTTTGCAGGCAAAGCACCCAATGGAGTGGTGGGCAAGCTGGTGGCTGATATCCCCAACTTCACTGCCGCGCAGATACTTGACCATCTGGATGGCATCCTGGACGGTGACGGACACAAGATTACACTCAACATGAACTGCACCGAGAATGGTGCGGCCCTCATGCGCAAGCTGCAGAAGAATGCCGAGGTGCGCAACCTCGTCATCGACGGCACCATCAACACATCAGCCAAGTTTGCCGCTGCTGTGACCGTGGATAGCTACGAAAACAGCCGTATCAGCAATGTGACCAGTAGCATCAATGTGAATTCCACTATCATGGGTGACGGCACCCATGGCGGACTGATAGCTGTGGTAAACGGCTACACACTCATTGACAACTGTCTGTTCAACGGCACCATGACCGGCAGCAGCACAGACAGCAGCGGTGGTCTGGTAGGCTGGCATTCGTCACCATCACGCATCACCAACTGCCTGCAGCTCGGTGACATCCAGATGAGTGCTGCCGGCAGCAACACCATAGGCCGCAAGCCCGTCAACATGTCGGTGCGTAACACCTACTTCAAGACTCCCTACGGCGACATTGCCGGCACACAGGTTACCGACGAGCAGCTGGCCAGCGGAGAAATCTGCTACCTGCTCAATGAGGGCAACACCGACAATCCTCATTGGTATCAGAACATTGGCTCCGACCCCTATCCCGTGCTCGACTCCACTCACAAGGTGGTGGGCCAGAAGAAGGACGGCGGCTACACCAACGACGAGAGCCTCTTCTACCACGAGACTGATGTGCCTGAGACCGACCCCGTAGCCGATATCCTCGATATCGTATTCAATGAGGACGGTACTGCCACCGACGTTTCTCCCTTGAAGAATGCCGTTGAGGTGCGCGGTGTACCCACTGTATCCTACAACGACAGCCTGAAGCTCAATGTGGCTCACTTCGATAACCCCCTCGGAGGATCAGGTACCCACGCCTATGGCATCGACTATTCCACCAACAGCGAGGTGATGAACGCCATCGCTCTGGGCCACACCATGGAGGCTGTAGTCATGTTGCAGTACGAGGGTGAGATACCCAACGTGGAGATGAAACCCTTCTCAAGCATGGAGGCAGGCGGCACAGGCTTCCTCATCTCTACCAAGAGCGGCGCCCGCCAGAACGAGTTCACCTTCCTGCCCAACGTAAGTACCACAGGCAACAGCACATGGCGCTGGACCACCAGCGGAGTGGTGCCCGAGGCCGGCAAGTTCTATCACATCATAGGCGTATTTGACCAACTCAACTGCAAAGCCCGCATCTATGTGGACGGCAAGCTCTGCAACGAGGTGGATGCTCCGGGTATCTTCCGCTTTGCCAACGATGGTTGCAAGTGGTTCTGCATCGGTGGCGATCCCGGTAGCAACAACTCTATCGGCAACTCATGGCGTGGTGATGTGGCTCTGGCACGTGTCTATGGCAAGGCTCTCACCGATAAGGAAGTGCAGAAGCTGGTGAAGAAATTCAACGGAGCAACGGCCATCGAGCAGGTTGCCAGCCAGGAGACCAAGGCTCCCACAGGCATCTATACCATCAACGGTATCCGTGTGCAGAAGACCACCAAGGGCCTCTACATCATCAATGGAAAGAAGGTGATGGTGAAGTGAGAGCAGAGGGAAAGGAGCCTCTCTGGCTTCTTTCCCTTTGCCGAACGAGCAATCAGCTCGGCCGCAAGCCAACGTGATGGTGAAGTGAGAGCAATCAGTTCGCTTGTAAAGCCAAGTTGATATTGCAGAAAACAAGGTTCTCGTCAGAAGCGAGATAAAGTCCAAGAAGCCCCGCACGGCATTGTTCGTGCGGGGCTTTTCTGTTGCAGCCAGACACAAAGTGCAGGAGACTACAAACCATATCCCGCATCATCGAGCCACTCAAACTGATGTGATGTAACGACGAAGCCCGCCAAAAGCCCCATCTGAGCCAGCCGCGAACTTCATAAGGGCGCTATTAGGAGAGAACTTCAGAGGGCTTTTCCCTTATTCCTAACCGAGTAGAAAGCCCGTGAGAGCCAGCCTCGAACTTCATCTGATAGGTGTGTTTGTCCTATTCCAAGCTGAATGGAAGTCCAGAAGAGTCAGCCAAAAGCCCCATCTGAGCAGTATGCAGAGCGAAGGTCAAAGCGGCTCAAGCCCGCTGCAGAGCCGTGAGAAGAGCAGGCAGCAGCCAAGAGCACCTTTTCCCCTACCCTTCATCATTCCTTCCAGCTGCTTGGTGAAAGTTTTCACCATGCTTGGTAAAATCTCCGTTTGCAGCCTTCTGATGCACATACGCAGGCTTCTGATGGCCATCAGAAGGCTTTGTACGGCCATCAGAAGCCTGCAAACGGAGATTGCAGCACGCTGCGTAGGTGATTCCAGCACGTTGCAGAGGCCTTTTCAGCACATGGCAAGCAGGCGGGGAAGCCAGTCTGTCATGGGTGAAGGACAGCTGAGCAGGCCGCAGTTGTATTGCAGGTTGAGGAAGGAGAGGCGTATGCGATGCTTGGGAGCGAACTTGTCATTATAGACTGACAGGCTTCGGCCACTGATGCATCCTTCTGCCTTCACCTCTACAGGGATGATTTCTTCGTTCCATTGAAGCAGGAACTCCACCTCTGCCCTACTCTCGGATGACCAGTAATAAGGGCTGTCGCGCTTGAGCATGGGCATTAGTGACTGTAGGACAGCATTCTCGGCCATTGCCCCCTTGAACTCTGTGTAGTTGGCTGTAGGGTTTACGATGATGCCGGCAGGCAGCTTGGCCAGGCGGCGCAGCAATCCGCAGTCGGATGCGTAAAGCTTAAAGGCGCTCAGGTCTTCGTAGGCAGAAAGGGGAAGGAGAGGCTTTGTGATGTTGGAGATGCGATATATCATGCCTGCATCTTCCAGCCACATGAGGGCATCCTCATAGTCTTTGGAACGTGCTCCAGGCTTCACCACCTTGTAGAGGAACTTACGGTTTTCCTTGGCCAACTGTGATGTCAGGGAGTGCCAAACGGCATGAATGCGTGGTATCTCACGCGGTTCGGCATACTTGGAAAAGTCCAGCTCGTAGAGGTCCAGTATATCCTGCAGGATGTTGTCGATGGCTTCTGTGCCCATGTTCTCCAGCATGGCATTGGCAGCATCAGGCATTCCGCCGCATACCATATACCTCCGGTACTCCAGGATGAGCTTGTTGAGGATGATTTCCGGCAGTTTCTCTATGGCCTCCAAGTGGTCAACGTACTCAAAGGTAGCCTTGTCCGACGCGCGAAGAAACTCCCGGAACGACAGGGGGAACATCCTTATGACCCTCACTTTGCCCACCGGCACGGTCATTCTGCGCCTTTTTACAGCCACTCCCAGCAGGGAGCCTGCTGCTATGATGTGGTATTGTGGGGCATCTTCACAGAAGTATTTCAGGCTGTTGAGCGCCTCTTCGCACTCCTGTATCTCATCGAAAATGATCAGGGTCTTGCCTTCGATGATGGGTACAGTGGAATAGAGTGACAGTTCCTTGATAATCCTATCGGGCGACTTGGAGTTCTGGAAGGCCGACCGCAGTTCGCTCTGTCTGTCAAAATCAAACCTTGCACAATACTCGAAGCTTTCCTTGCCGAAGGTTTCCATCACCCACGTCTTGCCTATCTGCCTTGCTCCTTGCAGCAACACAGGCTTCCTCTCGGGGCTATCCTTCCACTCTCTGAGTGTACTGATAATGTCTCTTTCTATCCTCATAACTACACTGGCAAGTGCGGATTTGTGTATCAATACCACACTTTTCTGCACTTAGCAGTGCAAATGTAAGAATAGCTGGTCCTGCGGTGCAGGGCAATACCCTGTCCATCACTGCGATGGACGGCAGCAGCGGTAAAATGGCGAACTATACTTCTGCAAGTCCTGCGCCGTGGAATACTTACGCAGATCAGATCACGAAGGTCGTTCTGAGTGCTGGCGTGACGAGCATCGGCACGGACGCCTTTGCCGGATTGAACAAGCTCACTGAGGTG
>OQWM01000370.1_pt1 | contig 27795 bp, 20 predicted proteins | sample 1691531 | NCBI WGS metagenome assembly OQWM01 (sample SAMN03418257, study PRJEB22391) | human gut metagenome | biome: human-gut; feature: organic feature; material: feces | host: Homo sapiens | place: Tanzania | collected 2013-01
CTTGAAATCAGACATGCCACAGCACTAACGACAGGTGCGAAGCACTGGCATCGCCGAAAGGCTGTTTTTTATGTTTTTGTTTCAGTCCCCCAGTATTTTTCCACTGAGCCTAATTTCCTTTTCAAGCACGGAAAAAGGCGGCCGTGGGTGGTCGCCTTTTTGGATTGGGATTGATATGTTAGTGTTATTACTTTGGTGCGCGTTAGAACATTGGTGGGCCACCAGGACCGCCTGGAGGTGGGCCGCCTGGACGACCACCGCGGCCGCCTGGGGGAGGTCCGCCTGGACCTGGGCCGTCGCCACGGTCATCCCATCGGTTCTTTTGGGTGGGTTGGTTGCCCTTTGAGAATGTGGTGAAGCGGTAGGTGAACGTGAGCATCGCGTAGCGGTTAAGCGAGTTGGTGAACACATCCTCGATATAGTTGGCAGTTACGGTGCGCTCGATGTTCTTTTTCTGTTGCAAAATGTCGAACACGCTGAGTTGCACGCTTGCGGTGCGGCCACGGAGGAACTGGTAGCCCAGAGAGGCGTTCCAAATCCACTGCTTTGAGTCGTAGCCTGCTGCCATACCCGAAGTGGCGCTGAAGTTCAGGTCGGTGCTCAGCACCAGCCCGAAAGGCGTAGAATAGGTGCCGTTGAACATACCGCCGTAGGTGTGAATGTCGCGGTTGTTGCCCACATTCACGGAGTTGTGGGTGGTTTGGAAGCTGTAGCGTGGACGGATTTCCAAGTCAAGCACCGAGTTGCGGAACGCCAAACCAGGTGAAACATTCACGCTGAATGTGCCGCTGGTGTTCAATTCGCCATTGTTGTAGCCCTTAGTCACAGAGTAGCGAGAGAACAGGTGATTGCTGAAGAACCACACCTTCGAAGCCCCGAATGGGAGGCTGATCATATTCATCGCCATCGCATTCCACACACCGTTCACATTGTCGTAGGTGTTGGTGCGTCCACCGGTTGAAGCGTCGTAGGTGGTTTTGGTGATGATACTGTTTTGCGAGAAGTTCACGCCAATCATCGCCATAAGGCTGCGTTGGGCAGCCTGGTTGAAGTCGCTGAATCGCAAATTCACACGGTGCGAGAACGTGGCTTTCAAATCAGGATTACCGATGGTGATGTTGAGTGGGTTCGACACATCAGCCACAGGCTGGAGTTGGGTGAGCGATGGTTCGCTGGCACGCATACGGTAGTCGAATGCGAGGTTGCGCGTCTTGCTGAACTTGTAGCGGAAGCGTGCAAACGGAGCCACCGACCACGACCAGCGCGCTGCGATGTTGCGGTCGGCGTTCATCAAGTCGGTGCTTTTCGACATTGCCGAGTTGACAGAGAAGCCCACATTCAGATTGTAGGCCTTACGCACTTGGCGGAAGCCCAGTTCAAACGACTGGTTGTAGTAGGTGTTGCGAAAGCGGTTGCTTTGGCTTTCGTTGAGCACACGCTCCAAATCCTCGCCCAAGTCGTAGTTGATAATCTGCGAGAGCAACTGTCCATCTACGAGCGCATACGATCCGTATTGGGTTTCGAAATAGTTGCGTATGTTTTGGTCGGAGAGCAAGTCCACCATCAGGTCGTTGGGGTTGTAGCCCTGCACTGGTTGGGAGGGAGTGCCATTGATGTCGTACACCAGCTTGGTGGCGCGGCTAAACTTGTAGTTGCCGCGATAAGCCAAAGTGAGGTAGCGCGCATTCTTCACATCACCCAAAGGTTCGGTCCAAGTCAGACGGCCGGCGATAGTGTTGGTGCGACGGTGGTTCTCGTAAATTTGGTCGATTGTCTCGTCGGGGTCCGACTTCAAGTAGTAGGTGTTTTGGGTGTAGGTGGTGCCATCCTCGTTGGTGCTGCTGTATTTGTAGCGAAGATGTGCGCTGTAGCTACGCCCTGGGTGATATTTAAACTTGTGGGTGAACACCACCTGGCCACCGATGTCGAAGCCCTTGCCGTCGTTGTTGTAACTGCTCAAACTGCGGTTCACAGGAGTCATCGCCACATCGCCTGCACGAGTCATCGAAGAGTCGGCCTTCGCACTGGTGCTGAAATTGAACGAGAAATTTGGTCGGAACTCGAATGTGTTGCATGAGTCGGGCTTCCATTGAATACGGAAATCGCCACGCACGTTGTGTCCCTTGGTGCGAGATGATGAAGCCGAGTTGTAGTAGCTGGTGGAGTCGGGGAAAATGTAACGGCGGTCGGTAGTGGTGCGTGCGTCGCGGTCGCTGTGGTTGTAGTTCACATTACCACCAGCACGGAATTTCTCGCTGTCCTTAGAACCCACATTGAAGTTGAATCCGAGGTTTTGGCTGGTGGTGATACCGCTGTTGTTGCCAAAGCGCATAAAGCGTGAGGCACCGCCATCGGTGAAGTTTTGGCTATTGGTGTTGTTGCCGCCACCAATGAAAGTGAACTGGTTGCCGTCGGCAAAGTAGTTTGCCACCAGATTGCCGCTGTATCGGTCGTCGGTGCCGTAGCCACCTGTCACGGTGCCAAACCAGCCGTTGTTCATGCCCTTCTTCACCGTGAGGTTAATCACCGTTTCGTCCTCACCGTCGTCAACGCCCGTAAGGCGCGCCAAGTCGCTTTTGCGGTCGATGACTTGGAGTTTGTTCACCATATCGGCAGGAATGTTTTTCGATGCCATTTTCGGGTCATCGCTGAAGAATTCCTTACCATCGATAAGGATTTTCGACACCTCCTTGCCGTTGGCTGTAATCTTGCCGTCGCTGCTCACCTCCACGCCAGGCATACGCTTCAGCAGGTCTTCCACCACAGCGTTGGCTTGGGTTTTATAGGTGTCGGCGTTGTATTCTATGGTGTCTTCCTTCACCGTGATAGGCGTTTTCACGCCATTGACCACGGCTTCCTTCAGGAGAATACCCTCCATTTTCATAGAAATGGCACCAAAGTTCACGTCGCGACCGGTCTTTTCCACGGTCACGCGGCGTGTGGCGTTGTCGTAGCCCAGATAGGAGCATTTCAGCACATAGCGTCCGGGCGCCACATCTTTAAGGTTGAAGAGCCCATTGCCGTCGGTGACAGTACCCATCACATAAGTGCTGTCTTTGTTGGCTTTGAGTAGCTTCACCGTGGCCGCTATCAGCGGTAGCGAGTCGTTGGCATCTACCAGCAGTCCATTGAGGGTGGAAGCCGCCTGAGCGCCAAACGCCAAGCACATCACGGTTAGTGTCAGTAGTAACTTTTTCATGCTTCTGATTTTTTTCATGTTGCAAAATTACGAACACCCCTCCAAAGGAAACAAACAAAAACTACCACCCACCCCATTTTATAGACGAAAATGTGAATTTTCACTATTTTAACCAAATTTTTCACCGTTTTTTCCATTCCTGCGCCCCGCCGTGTTCTTTAATTACCGAATTATCATTATCTTTACCCTTTGAAAAACAAAAAAAGCTAACACCTATGAAGAAAGGATTATTGATAGCACTGATGCTTTGCATCTGCAGCTTCGTGAATGCGCAACGCGTGTTCACCCTCGTGTATGCCATTTCCGACGACGGTTTTGTGAATATTCGTGCCACCCCTTCGGCAAGCGGCAAGGTGGTGGGGCAAGTGTATGGTATGCTCCACGGCTTGGGCAACGCCGAAAAGATTGGTCAAGTGGACGGCTGGACTAAAGTGAAGAAGGACAATGTGGTGGGATATGCGCGCACCAAATATCTGGAGTGCCAAACTTGGTGCAACGGTGGCAGTCCGCGCATCGTGGCGAAGAAAGCCACGCCCATCTACGGTGAGGACTTCAGTGGGGAAAGCGCCACAGGTGTGGGAGGCAAACTTTACACCGTGCCAGCCGGCACCATCATCGCCGACACCTACAAGAGCCACGGCAATTACTACATGCTCACCTCTGGCCACGACAACCTCTACATTCCCAAAAGTTGCGTGAAAGTGGTGCGCCATTAGCCCCATGTATGGGTGGTGCGCTATCGGAGGATGGGCCAGGGGAAATGGGCGATTTGGCGGTCGAGTTCGGCACTGCGCCCGTTGAGGTAACTGTCGAGCAGGGCATGGAACGCTGGCGAGTGGTCCATGTGGGTGAGGTGTGCGAGTTCGTGGCACACCACATATTGCACCAGCGGTTCGGGCAAAAGCATCAGGTGGCGTGATAATTGAATCACTCCGCCTCGCGTACAGTGCCCTAATTTCACCGTTCCTTTGCCTATCTCGAAGCCACGAGGTTTCAGCCCCAGGCGAGCAGCTTCGCTTTGGGCGTATGGTATCAGATAGCGGTGGGCAATGCGCCCAAACAGCAAGGAAATCACCTTCGAAAGAGCGCGTGTCGCCGCATCGCTCTCTAAATCCAAGTCGGCAGGCACACGCATATAGAGCGACACACCGTCGGCAGGGTCGATGCCGTGAGCCACACAGTTGGTGGTGAGTTTGGCATCGGTGCTGATGGTGAGGGTGGTGTGGAAACACGGTATCACCTGACCGTCGTGGAAGGTGATTTTCTGATGATTGAGCGCGCGGATTTTATCACGGTCGGCATCAACCAAGCCCTCCAACTGCTTTTCCATACCGTAAGGAGCCGACATATAAAGCCGATTGCCACGCCAGCGGCACCTCACATTTTTCATTCCACGCCTGAGCGTGACCACCACCTTGCCAAATTCCTTGTCAATGAAGTAACACTGCATCGCCGCTATTCCTCCCCTCTGTTGTCTTTGCCCCACATCAGTTTTGTGCGCAGCACACGAGCGAAGCGGTGCCCCTTGAGCATAATCACACGGGTTGGGAATGGTGCTTTGGCTATGCGGAGCGTGGTGCCTGATGGCAAGTCGATGGTTTCGCCATCTACGCTCACCTGAAACAGCCGTGCCCTACTGCGCACCGTGACGCGCAGCATCGAGGTGTCGGCAAACACCACCGGGCGCATCGTGAGGGCGTGTGGAGAGATGGGCGAAAGCACGAAGCAGCGTGATTGGGGGTGGAGGATTGGGCCGCCCACACTCAGATTGTAGGCTGTGGAGCCTGTGGGGGTGCAGAGCAGCATACCGTCGCCGTTGAATGTGGTGAGCGCCACATCGTCGAGACTCACGTCTAATTTGATGGTGGAAGATGTGTCTTGGCGAAGAATAGCCACCTCATTGAGGGCGAAGCGCTTCACCTGCTCGTAGCCCGCAGGGAGCATGAGTTGGAGCATGGAGCGCTCCTCAATGTCGTAGTCGCCCGACAGCAGGCATTTCACGGCTTGCGCCGTTTCGCTGATATCCACGGTGGTGAGGTAGCCCAAATGCCCGGCGTTGATGCCCATGATGGGAATGCCCTGCACTGCCACCGCCTGTGCGGTGCGCAAAAAAGTGCCGTCGCCGCCAATGCTGATTGCCACATCGGCACGCACGACAGCCCCCTTGCCAAACACGTTAAGATAGGGAATCTCGCCCACTTCATGGTTCAAAAAATGCACATACGAAGGGTCGCCCCACAGTTCAGCCCCTGAGTCGTGCAGAAGGCTCAACAGCAGTTTCACTTGCTCAAGCGATTCGTGCTGAAATTCATTGCCAAAAATAGCTATTTTCATCTTCATAAGAAATTACTTTTCTGAAACACAGCGACATAAATTCAACCCACGGATTGAACATCGCCTCCACTTCTTACATTATTCACACTCACCAGCAGATGCTGGCTGGCTGCAAAAAAGCGAAGAATTGTCCATTTAAGCATATTTTACTTTTATATCTCTCCAATTCTTTTTATTTTTGCATAATTATTGTGTTATGGCAAATTTACGATTTTTTTCGCAAAACCACACTAAACGGAGCCATATCGCTCTAAAAAAACTAAACTCAATATACACAAATGGTAAATTTAAGTGTAAATATCAATAAAGTAGCCACTTTGCGCAATGCTCGTGGCGGTAATGTGCCAAACGTGGAACACGTGGCTATCGACTGCGAACGCTTCGGAGCCGACGGCATCACAGTGCACCCACGCCCCGACGAACGCCACATCAAGCACGACGACGTGTTTGCGCTGCGTCCACTCATTCGCACAGAGTTTAACATCGAGGGCTATCCAAGCGACGACTTCATGAAACTCGTGCTTCTGGCTCGCCCATCGCAAGTGACACTCGTGCCCGACGCTCCCGACGCACTCACCTCATCGGCAGGCTGGGTGGTGGCCGACCATCTTGAATTCCTCACCGGCATCGTCGACCGACTGAAAGAGGCAGGAATCCGCACCAGCATTTTCGTGGGCACCGATGAAGAGAATATCCGTCTGGCGGCAAAAACAGGTGCCGACCGTGTGGAACTCTACACCGAGCCTTACGCCCAAATGTACCCCGACAACCCCGAAGAGGCAGTTGCGCCTTTCACACGCGCCGCTGAAGCCGCACACAAGGTGGGACTGGGACTGAACGCCGGCCACGACCTGAATCTTCAAAACCTGAAGTACTTCAAGGAGCATGTTCCACATCTGCTCGAAGTGTCGATTGGCCACAGCCTGATCAGCGACGCACTGTATATGGGCTTGGAAAACACCATCAAGGCATACAAGGAATGTCTGAAATAAAACAAACTGCTCTGAAACAATAAAAACAAAACAATAACTACAGAAAATGACAGCACTTAACATGATTTTGGCACAAGCCACCACAGCAGCCAAAGCATCTGCCACCACCGTGGCAAACGAAAGCCTGTGGAACCTCACGCTCAAAGGCGGTTGGATTATGATTCCTCTGGCACTGCTCGCCATCGTGAGTATTTACATCTTCTTCGAGCGCACTTTCGCCATCACTGGCGCAAGTCGTGAAGACAAGGATTTCATGCAGAAAATCAAGACCTTCATTCACCAAGGCAAAATTGAAGAGGCGCGCGCGCTCTGCCAGCAGACCAACTCTCCTTCAAGCCGCATGATTGAAAAGGGTATCTCTCGCATTGGCCGCCCAATGAACGACGTGCTCGTGGCTGTGGAAAATGTGGGTAACATCGAGGTGTCGAAACTCGAAAAGGGCTTCTCTTGGCTCGCTACCACCGCAGCAGGTGCTCCTATGCTTGGCTTCTTGGGTACCGTTACCGGTATGGTGCAAGCGTTTATGGCTCTCGCTGGCGCAGGTTCAAGTGCCAACGTGACCGTGCTCTCACAAGGTATCTACGAGGCATTGGTGACCACCGTGGCTGGTTTGATTGTGGGTATCATCGCTATGTTTGCCTACAACTTCCTCTCAAGCCGCGTGAAGAAAGTGATGAACAAGCTCGAAAGAAACACCATGGAATTCATGGACTTGCTCAACGAGCCAGCAAAATAACAAAAACACTACGGAGAATTAAAAAATGGCATTAAAACGACAACACGATACTCAAAGTGCGTTCAGCATGTCGTCGATGACCGACGTGGTGTTCCTGCTGCTTATCTTCTTTATGGTGACTTCCACCTTCGTGTTTCCGTCGGCACTGGAAGTGAATCTGCCACAAAGCAGCCAAACCACACAGCTGAAGCCTTCGAGCCGCATCTACATCGACAGTTTGCAGCGTGTGTGGGTCACTGAAGCCGACTCCCTCAACGAGGGCTACGCACGACCTGTGGACGAAACCCAACTCGTGGGCTTTTTGCAAAGCGTGAAAAACGGCAGCGACAGCGAACATCAGTTTGTGGCACTTCATGCCGACGAAGCCGTGCCATACGGCAAAATCGTTGAAATTCTTGATTTGGGCACTAAGGCCGGACTGAAAGTGGTGCTTGCCACCAAACCTTCTTCGTCCAGCGCCAACGAAGCCCCTGAACAAGACGTAACGCAACCTGCAGCCTCAGCAACCGATGCTGCAACACCACCCAATCAATGAACGAAAGAAAAAATGAAATAATATCCGCTATCATCACCACCATCATCACGCTGGGGGTGCTGCTGTTTATGATTTGGTACGTGCTTCCGGGCATTGAAGTGCCACAGGAGCAGCCCTACATCACCATGATGGAGGACGCTGGCGGAGATATGCTCGCAAAACTCGGTGACACTCCCGACCCTACTGAAAGCGACCACAACGACGACAACGAGCCAGAAAACGCCGAAAGCACGGAGACTGGCAACGAGGCGGAAGGCGACGAACTTCAGGACGCGGGTAAAGTGGCTCCTCTGCCACCAAAGAATATCACCACCGAGAAGCCTTCGCCTATGAAGGTGAAGACCGTCGAGAAGAAAGATGACGACAAGAAAAAGACTGGCGCATCGAAGCCCAACCCTAAGCCACAGGCTAAGGCCGCCAACAAGCGCAGCCAAGGCGCAAGTTCGAAAGTAGAGTCGGAAACCGACAAGCGTATGAAAAACGCATTCGGCAAGGGCTCTGGCAGCGGCAGAACGCAAGGTTCGCCCAACGGCGCATCAAGCACTGGCGATATTAGCGGCCACGGAACCATCGGTTCGGGCCTTGTGGGCTACACTGGTTCATACTGGGGCCGTCCACACAGCCGCTACGAGGGTTCTATCACCGTGAAAGTGACCGTCAACGCCCGTGGCCACGTGATTGAGGCAAGAGCCATCAGCGGAACTGGCGAAGCATGGCGACACCGTGACGTGCGCGCCTACTGCGAACGCGAATCGCTCAAGAGCCGCTTTGCAGTGCCTAACAACCGCACCACCAACGGCGACGGCACCATCACTTGGCGCTTCAAATAGTCAATCCCCATCAACCTCATAACCGAAAGGCTGCTGAGCACCACCGCCCAGCAGCCTTTCGAGGTTTTTTATCAGAAATTAAGAAGGTTTTATCAGAAGTTAAGGAGTTAAGAAGTTAAAGAAGTTAAGACGATTGCTTCGACTTCGGTAACGAGGCATGGCATGGGTGAGTGAAAGGAAACACCTATTTAATCCATTTTACCCTATTAACACCAATTTTTATATTTTATTTTTTAATTGGTGTAAATTGGGTTTTAATGGATTAAATAGGTGTTCCCGCACCATCTCCTGTCGGACTTGTCTGACGCGTCTGACCTGTCTGACTCGTCCGACATCAAAAACTCGTTGACCTGTTGACTTGTTGACTCGTTGACTCGTTGACTTTTCAAATCCCTTGAATGAAGTGGATGATTTCGGTGATGGCTTCGGGGGAGAAGGGGTTAGGGTTGCCCACGTAGTCGAGGCTTTTGGCGATGCTTTCGCAAGGTTGGAACATGTGGTTGAGCGTGGGGTAGCGGCGGATTTGCGCCTGTGGCACCAGCGCCTTGATGGCACTTAAATTCTGGTCGGCATCCACCTGTGCGTCCATTTCGCCGTTGAGGGCGAGCATTGCCACCTTCTTGTCCTTGGCGATGGCTTTGAGGGATTCCGTAGGGTCGAGGCGCACGAAATAGCGGTACCATGGCGTGGTGAACGCCTCAATCTGGGCGTTGCGCACATTGAGCGGCAACTCGGCAAGCAGCAATTTCAGTTGGCGTGCGAGCATCGACTCGCTTTCCTCGGTCTCTACGGCAGTGAACACCGCCTCCAGCATTTCCTTCTTATCGTCCGTGAGTTCTGCGCCTGTCACCTGCGCCACCTTCTCGTTCTGCTTCATCAGCAAATCCTTGCCCTTCACGCCAGGGGCAGCAAGCGTGACGATGAAGCGTGCGCCCTTTGTGGCATTGAGAATGGCGATTAAGCCGCCCTCACTGTGCCCGATGTAGCCCACACGGGTAGAGTCCACCCCTGTGTAAGTTTTGAGCGCACGGAGCATGGCAAGGGCATCAGCGGCGAAGTCGGCAGTGGTTTCGTAGCCCGACGCAATGCTTGAACCACCCACACCACGGTCGTCGCAGCGCAGCACGGCAATGCCATGGCGCGCAAGGCTGTCGGCAATTTGGGCAAACGGTTTATAGTCGCCGATGGTTTCGTCGCGGTCTTGCGCACCGCTGCCGGTGAGCAGCACCACAGCAGGAAATGGGCCGTCGCCTTGCGGCAGCGAGAAGGTGCCAGCCAACTGCACGCCACCGCCTGCATCAACCATCACCTCAGTCTCCTTGTAGGGCTTGGGAGCCTCAGCCTCCTTCACCACACGGTGAAACGTGAGCGGTAACGACTGCCCCATCTGCGAGAAATCGCCCACTATGGCACCGTCGGCACTCATCACGCCCTTAAAGCCAGCATCAGCTGGCGCAATATCCACCGTGAGCGAATCGCCCTGCACCGTAGCCGTGCAAGGAATGCCGTAAGCACCCTGCATGGGACTGTCGAACGTACAGGCATAGCCGTCGCCCTGCTTCTCCACATGCAGCACCACTTTGAGACTCGCAACACCCACATTGAGTTTGCCCGACCACTCACCACAAAAATCAGCCGCGCCAGCCGCCATACCAGCCACCGCCGCCATCAATATCAAAAACCATCGTCGTATCATCATCACTAAATCCATTTTAATTACACCCAACAAAGATAAACAAAATCTCATTTCCCCCAAAAATCGGTTCAGTAGAAAAATCGATGGGGCGATTAAAATTAAGAGAGGGGGCACTTTGGTGGTGCTCCCTCTCTTGGTTATTGGATGTTAGGTGCTATGTTATTTCACCTTGAACACTTTCTTTGTCACTGCACGGGTGCCATCGGTGTAAACCGTAACCACCACGTTCACGCCTGCAACTGGAGTTGCCGACACGATGCCGCTTGGAGTGACATAGGTTTGCGATGCCACGGTCTTGCCCACGCCGAGGTCAGTTACGCCTGTGGTGGCAAACTCTGCCTTAGCCACAGCCGATGCATAGTAGTTGTGCTTGCCGGCAATCACCTTCACAGTGATAGTGGTGGCTGCTGGTGCAGATACAGGCTCTGTGGTGCTTGCGGAAGTTTCCACAGAAGGCTCTGTGCCATCGAGCGTGTAGTAATAGGTCACGCCTTCCATCTCGTCGGCAAAAGTAATCTTGTTGTCGTGAGGATTGTAGGCGATGGTGGGCAGAGGCACGGTGTCGGGCACGGCTGCCACAGGAATGCGCTTCACAAATCCGTTGTAGGTTGCCACAAGTGTGTCGGTGAGCACAGGAGCTGCGTCCATCCACAGGGTGTTGCCATCCTTAACGGTAAATGCGTCGGTGCCTTTCACCACGCTCCAAGCGAGGCCGTCGGCCTTTTTGAGGCTAATGTCGGTCTTGATGGAGTCGGCGCGTGCGTTGGAGTCGAAGAATGCCACGCTCAATGCACCAGCCTTTGCACCAGCCTCATCGGCAAATGTCTTGAGGGTTGGGTACTGACCTTTCTCAAATGCCCAATATGCGGTGTCGAGACCCTCGATAGGCTTGCCGCTGGTGAGTTCGGCAGTAGTCACACCCATACCGCCCTCGTAGTCGGCACCATGCGCTGTGCCGAAGGTGCTCAACTGACGGTCGTAGTAAGAATATTCAAGAATGCCCTTCTTGTAGAGTTTGCCGATACAGTTACCGATGGTGTTGGCGTTGTCGGTATTGCCAGTCCAGAGCATACCCACATTGAGGGTTGACGACTGCATCACCTGTGTAACGGTGCCGTTGAACCAAGCCTGAATGCCACCCACATATTTTGGTGCATGTATGTAGCCTGTGTTGAGCACGTTCTTGATGGTGCCGAAGTTGGTTTCCACAATACCGCCGGCACTGTTGAGTTTCTTATATTCGTAGGCGGTGTTGATGTTTTCAACAGCCACTTCGCCATCGTTTTGGCAATTTTCGATTATGCCCTTGTTGCACGCCACGATACCGCCAGCGTTGAAGTAGCCGGCAGTGATTTTACCAGCGTTGTAGCAATCGCGAATGGTGCCTTTCTCATTGTAGCCGCAGATGCCGCCCAAGTTGCCAGAATGTGCAGTCACGTTGGCGTAGTTGCGACAGTTGAGAATAGTTCCGTAACTGTAACCAGCGAAACCTGCCACATTGGAGTAACCTGTGATGTCGCCATAGAGTCGGAGGTTCTTGATTACACCCACTTCTTTAAGAATACCCACGAGCGCAGTGTATTTTGTGCGCTGGTCGGCTGGCACGGTGCCATTGTCAGCAAGTTTGCACTTGTCGAGATACAGGTTGGTGATTTTATGTCCATCACCATCGAGAATACCAGCAAAACCGTATGTACGAGAGTTGTTGATACCAATACCCACAAACTCTGGGTCGCGCTCAAGGTCAATGTCGTTAGTCACCTTGAAATATGTGCCTTCAAACGACAGTTGATTCTTGGTGGTGGCAGATGCGAGAAGCATCAAATCTGCCTTGTTCTTAATCAGGTATGGCTCTGCCTCGGTGCCTTTACCCTCAAACAGGGTGGCAGGAGCGAGTTTGATGATAATTCGCTTCAAAATCTTGCCAGAAGAAGCCTGAAGCGTGTCGGTAGATACCGAACCGGTGAGGTGAATGTTACCCTTGGTGTCGATGTTCACTCCTACGCCCTCTGCTGAAGGCACACCGTTGCGCAGCACTTGCCACTTCACGGAATTGAGAATACTGGCGGTGAAGTCGGTGCTCACTTGCAGCACATTCTGATTGTCGTCGGCAAATTGAATAGGAGCGGCAGCCACATAAGCGGCAGCGGTCTTTTCCATACCTTTGAGGCGTGGGTATCTTCCTGCTTCAAACACCCATACCGAGTCGGCGAAGCCTTCAAGAGAGGCTGCTGCGAGTTGTGATGTAGGCAATGCGCCGTTCAGTTCCTTATAGTTAGGATTGATTTGTCGGTCGAAATAAGCATTGGTGATTGCAGGGGCTTTACCCAAAGTGGAAGCGTCGAATTTACCGATGTATGGCATATACGCCTCGGTAGATGTGGACTTAAACACACCCGAAGCATACACGTTGGTCAACTCGTTTTGGTTGCGGTGACCTTCCATGTCGTAGGCGTTGAGTGCCACACCCACAATCGCACCAGTGCGTGTACCGCTGGTCTCAAGGTTGCCAGCAAAGTAGCAGTCTTTCATGATGGTGCCTTGAATACCGCCCACCACGCCACCAAGACCTGATGCCGAAACACCATTGGTTGGCTTATGAATTGTGCCTATGCCAAAGCAACGCTCAAATATACCTTCGCTGCTCACGCCAGCCACGAGGCCGGCATATTGACCATTGTAGGTAGGCACCACATCACCGCTGAAATAGCTGTCGGTGAGCTTGCCGCCACATTCATGGCCGAGGAAACCTACCACGCCACCCACCGAGGCAGTTTCCTGCTTGGAGGTGCCAGTGACGGTGGTGTTGGTGGCTACGAGGTTTTTGCCTGGCCATCTCAACACGCCAAACACGCCGCCAATCTGTGATTCGCCCTTCACATTACCAGTGAACGACACATTGCTTGCTGGACCAGAGCAACCAGCCACACCACCAGCGCAGTGAATGCTCGTCACATCACCATTGGTGACGGTAATGTTTTCGAGTGTGCCTTGACAATAGGCTGCCACGGTGCCAGCATACATGTATTCGTCGATAACCTTAGGGTTGGTCATCTTCACATTCTTGATGCTTGCCACGGTATCTACCGCGCCAAAGAGGGCCGCATCGCCAGCCTTTCCGCTATTCACATAAAGGTTGGATATCGTCTTGTTGCCGCCATCGTAGTGACCGGCGAAGCGATACATTTCGTCGAAGCCGCCGATAGGTGGGAAGTTGATGCCACTGAGGTTGATGGCCTTGGTTTGCTTGAAGTATTTGCCTTCAAATGCCTTATAGCATCGTGCCGATACCTGAACAGCCGATACATAGTTCACACTGTCCGACAGCGCGAGCAAATCGGCAGGGGTCTCGATGAGCCATGGGTCGTCGGCAGTACCAGAGCCTTTCCAGCCAGTTTGTGTCTGTGCGGCAGGATATTTGATGTCGAATGGAAGTTGAATTTCGGTGGATTTGGCACGGAAAGCCCAATCGCCAGCGGCATTGCAAATAATCCAGTTGCCCCAACTGAGCTTGTTGCCTTCGGTAGTGCCCACGATTTGATCACGCTTGTAGATGAGCCCTGCGGCGTAATCTGCCTTGTAGTTGTAGAAATATTTGTTGTTGAAGGTGAACAGCACCTGTGGACGCATGGCAAGTGTCTTGTCGCCCTTCATTTGCACTCGGAGCATACAGCTGAGGCCAGCCGCATTGAAAATGGTGATTTCATTGTCGGCGGTCTGCTCTGCGTACACGCTTTGGCTGACATTCACCACGGCGTTGGTGGTGTCGAGCGACGCGCTGTTCATCTTTGCGTTAGCGCTGACAAACTTTGCACTTTCCACCATGCCGAATGTGTAGTTTTTGAAATCGCCAGTGGTAATCAACACACACCACTTGCGAAGCGTGAGCACGCCGTTGGCAATCTCACCCTTAACGGTGGCTGTGGTGTCGAATTCCTTGAGGTCGTCGGTGAGGCTCGCCAACACGCAACGCCCATACGTATCTGAATTGTAGGCTGTTTGCACAGGAAATTCCACCTCACCTGTGGCACGGTTGAGCGTGCCTTTGATGGTCTCGCCCATGGCGTTGAAATTCTTGATTTCAATAGTGTTTTCACCGAGCGTGATTTGGGTCTCGTGTGTTGCGTTAAACACTCCGCCGGCTGAGTAGTTGATCTGAATCACGGGGTTGGTGAATGCCGTGATTTCGCCTGCTCGTCTGACAGGGGTGCGCTTCTTGTCAATCTTTTGGGTCACTTTGCCCAACTCTGCTTTCTGCAATTCTACAGCACCTTGTGCAAGAACTGCTCGCTGCCCCACCCTCTGCTCTGTGGAGCGCGGTACGTGGCTCTTCTCTGCGTCGAAGAACGGAGACACATCCGCCTTCACACTAAAGCCTACGCAGACGGCGAATGCCGCCAAAACAATCAGTTTGTAAATTGTTCTCATAAGCGATTCTTAATTCCGCAACACTATGATTAACAGCATTTCTTCAGCACCAGAGCAGCCGTTAGTTGCCCCGGAACCTACCTTGTTGCGGAATTCGCCAACTTCAGTGTTGCATAATCAAGCAGCAGATTCAGCAACAGATGTCACAAAAATACTAAAAAATCAAAAAAATCCACACATTTTAGTGATTTTTTCTCAATAATCATAACAAAAATCTACAAATCCACGAGTTTTTAATGTCGGACGAGTCAGACAGGTCAGACGCGCCAGACAAGTCCGACAGGAGATGGCGCGGGAACACCTATTCAATCCATTTAAATCCAATTTACACCAATTAAAAAAAATATAAAATTCGGTGTTAATAGGATAAAATGGATTGAATAGGTGTTTCCTTTCACCCACCCATGCCTCGTTACCGAAGCCTCAGCTATCGTCTTAACTTCTTTAACTTCTTAACTCCTTAACTTCCGATAAAAATCTTCTTAACTTCTGATAAGGTTAATCTGCGCGCTCGGTGGTGCCTTTGTTGATTTGCGCGCCGCGGAACGAGGTTTTCACGCTGTTGAATGTGTAGCGGACGGAGAATTTGATGCCTCGTGTGTCATACTTGTTGCGATACCATCGCTTGACATTTGAGAAGTCGATGCTCCAGCGTGGCGTTACAGCCTCGCCGACGAGGTCGGTCAGTTCGATGGCTGTGCGCAGTTTTCCTTCAAAAAAAGTCTTGCTCGCACCGATATTCAATCGCAATGTGCGGCCAATTCTCTTAGCGCCATCGTACCACGGACTTTGATAACCGAACAGGCAGAATGCCTCAGCCGTTTTCCAAAATTTATAGCTCATATTGCACGAAATGTAGATGTTGTGCTGGCCAAATTCGCTGTTGAGCATTTCGCTTATATTGGGCAACTTCGTGAACTGATACTGGTATCCAAACTCTGGGTCAATCCTGAACTTGCCGATGCTCGTTGAGTATGAAGCATCGAAAGAAAAGGTGTTGCTATATCTGCTGTTGATGGGTTGGTCGATGATGGCACCGTTTTCCCCATACGGAAATGAGCCTGTCACTATCATATTATTGACTCTTTTGAAATCAATGCTGAGCGTGATGTCCTTGATGTTGGCGAAGAAGGCCACTACGTGGGCGTAGGCGTTTTTCAGATTCTCGTTCCCTTTCTCGTAACGCAGTGTGTCGATATACACCACGGCAGGATTGAGCTGCGATATGGTGGGATAACCCACATACATCGTGTAGTAAGTCCCGATTGAATAATCGTCGGCTATGCTATAATTTATGTTGATATATGGGCGCACGACGAAAGTGCGATCATCATTGCCCTGGGCTAATTGCGTCAGTTTTGTGATGTTGTGCACCAGCCTTGCCCCCAAACTGAGTTTCAGTTTATTGATTTTGCGTTGCCATGAGCCATACAGGGTGTTGGTGTAATCTGTTCTGACGGTCGATTGCGTCGTGGCGTCGTTGATGAAGCAGTAAGAGTTCTTGATCACGCCCAAGTTATATCCCAGTGCCCAGTCGTTGCCATTGTGCGAGAAACGCCAGTTTGCTTCAGCGTCAAGCAAATCGTATTTCGAACTGCTGACGATATTCTTTTGAGAGAGTCGGTCGTCTGCGATGTTGAAGATGTCAATAAATTGCGTCTCACCCTTGTTCTGGTGGGAGTAACTCATTGCGACATTGAAGAAATGCCCTGATGGAGAGGTGTAGGTCATGCCGGCGGTCACATTATGCCTTGACGATTTGCGGTGCGGTATATTTATGTTCTCGTCGAGGATTGCTTCTACACCATTCATTGAGAGTTGGTGAGTTTCTTGCTTCTTGAAATCCACATTGGTGGAACTGCCAGCGTATTGGAGTATGAAATTAAGTGTTGGCTTTGCCAGATAGTTTAGCCCTGCACTCCACAATGGGCCAGTATGGACGGAGGTAAATTCGGAGTTGAACACATCACTGTAGGCAATTTTGCCATCGGTATTGGCCACCAAAGTGCCACTACCATCGAATGCTTTACGGTTGACGTATTGCTCCACCACCGAGCCCATAAACGAGAATTTGCCAAACTTTCCACTAAGGTTAACCCATCCATCGTCCGATACTCGACGGCGCACTTCAACATTGTTGGTCGCAGAAATGCCGATGTGGTCTTTCAGTTGCTTTTTGAGCATGATTTTTATCACCGCTCCTGATTCTGCGGAATACCTCACTCCTGGGTCACGGATTACCTCAATCTTCGACACTTGGCTCGACGGTATGGATAGCAAGATGTTGCGGTCGGTGACTTTTTGCTCGTTGATATAAATTGTGCCGACGCTCATCGAACCGCCAACTTTGATGCTGTTGATGTCGTAGGTCACCACACCAGGTGTCCAGCCAAGCATGTCGTAAAGCGTTCCTGCCTCTCCAATGTGAGTGTCTGCCAGGTTGCTGATTGAGTAGTTCAGTCCGTCTCGCGTCACTGTGGCTTTCTTTGCGCTCACCACCACCTCACCAAGCCGCGTGGCTTCCTGCTGCAAGGTGATTGTTCCCAAGTCGGCACTTGTGACATTCAACCATTTCGTTTGAAATCCAACGTTTGTGGCTTTCAATAGCAAAGTCCGCTGCTCGGCGGCAAACGAGAATTGCCCATTGTCGTCGGTCATGGCTCCTGTCACGTATGCGCTGTCGCTGGGAGTGAGCGCCACAATGGTCACAAATGGAATTGGTGTGCCCGCCTCGCTTACCACCTTGCCATGGTAGGTGACAGCAGAAGATGCTGAGGCAAATACTGATTGCAAACAGAAAACACTCACAATCAGTGTAATAATTGAATATTTCATATATTTTTGTGTTTGAGAAATTGGCGTAGTTATGACTGTTTACATGATTTTCGTCACATAAACGCTGTTTTTAAAATCGTAAATTTTTATTGAATCGAACTACTGCGCTTGCCTTTTTTCAAGTTTGGATTCAAGCAATTCTGCCACTTGTTGCAGCATAAGAATGATGGATTGGTCCTTGCGCTTTTGTTCAAATTTCGTTTTCGATAGTTTGACTTGACCGATGGCTACCTTTAAGTCGTCGCTATCGAGAGCGTCGCAATTTTTAGCCAATGAGTAAAGTGGAGAAAGATATATGGAATTATCGTTTTTGAGCCTGTCGAGATAGAAAAATAGATTACTCATCCACTTGTCGACACCGGATCTCTGCGCCGATGGAGCGGCTACCGTTTGCGACGCCACTTGCGGAATTTTTGGTGCGTATGTGGTGATGAGGCGGCCTGCAATGCCACTATCCGTCATCTCGCTCCACTCAATGGTGTAAGTGGTTCGGAATAGGGTGTCGGCTTCGTTGATGATTCCCACTGTGTAGCAGTTTTCGGCTTCCGTTCCCACTATCGTCGACTCGCTTTTGTTGTAGTATAGGCGATAGCCAGTGAAAGTGCGTTCTTTATTACCAGAAAGACTCCAAAGCGTGTAAATGCTGCGGCGGACAATCTTGTCGTCGAGCAGTTGGTCGATAGTATCGTACAGCACTTTTACGCTGTCGATGTAATTGGCTTTAGACTTTGGTAATTTGAATTTATAGATTGTGAGTTCACCCTCCTTTTCCCCATTGAGGCTTGTGTAGTAGGTGTTGTGAATCGTCAGCGTATTCTCTTGCTTGACGATAGGCGAATTTTCTCCAAAGTAATATCTCAACTTTGCGAAATAGTCTTGAGCCATCGCTGTGGGTGCGAGCAGCAAAGCCACTGCCAGAATCATATACTTTGTCTTCATAATGCAGGTATGTTAGTTGATTGGTTGTTACACTGTTGATTTATCTCTTGTTGCGCGTCCACATACACGATAGTGCCGTTCTCGTCCATCACGGCTTGGTAGCCCATGGCTTCCATATCGATGATAATGGCTCGCTGATTCAATTCTTCAAGTTCGCGATGTAGTCGCTCGTTTTCTTTCTGAAGCTGCTCGTTCTGCGCCATCAAATCGGCTTGCGACTGATGGTGAGTGACGGATTTAAGCCGTCGTTGCGGTTCGACCGCCACGGCTTCAGCATTGTCGGTCGCAGGAGTGCTGATGTCGGCTTCCTCATTCTTTGCCACAAGGTGGTTGCCGCCTTTTTTCGCATCGTTTTGAGCGGCTATCGGTTTCGAAACAGGCTGGGTGGCTTCGGTGTTGTTAAAAGCCTTGAGACCGAAAACAAGTGCCACAACTGCCGCTGCCGCGGAAATGGAAGTCCACCAAAGCCATTTGCGATGCGTGGGAGATGCGGATTCGGGAAGCAAATCTCCCTCCAGTCCACGGTCAAGGTAGCCGAACATAGCCTTATAGTCAGTCCATTCGGCTGGAATGTTGGGAGTCGTGCTGAAATATTCGCTCAGTAACGACTCTTCCTCAATAGTGGTATTGCCCTCCATGAATTTGTTGAGCAATTCCTCAATCTGATGTTGTGAATATGGTTTCATTGTCGTTCTATGCGTTGTTTTTTTATTTCTTCCAATAGTTGCCTTCGTGCCCTTGCAAGCAAAGTGCTTACGCTGGTTTCTTTTATTCCGATCAGAGCGGCTATCTGCTTGTTGGAATATTTCTCGTCTTGCCGCATTTTCAGCACCGCATGTAGGGTGGATGGCAGCTCCTTAATTCTATGTTCAAGCCATTGCACGTCTTCTTGCTGAATGATTTCGTCTAATGGCGAGGGGGCGGACTTGCTTGCCGACTCTCCACATTCTAACGGAAGTGGCGGTTTGCGTCGCAAGTGATTGAGCGATAGCCGGTGTGCCACAACGGCAGCAAAACCCTCTGGCTTGTAGAGCCGGTTATCATCACGCATTTGCCATAACCGCAACAGCGTTTCCTGGGCTATGTCTTGCTGCTCGTCATAGTCGAGGCCCATTGCCACAGCCTTACTCAAGGCAATAGACCTCAGCTGAGGGGCTATCAGTTCAAATGCGTCAATAGTCATTGATAAATCACGTTATTTGCTCACAAATTTACTAACTTATACATCTATACAACACATCACCCCCCACTTTTCAAACAAAATTTCCCGTTTTTTTTAAGTCAACGAGCCTACAAGTCAACGAGCCAACGAGTTTTTTTAGGGGAGGCGGTCGAGTCTGGCAGGGGTCCGCTTGGGTCTGTTATGGGTCTGAAGGGTCTGCTATATGACTGAAAAACACCGATTTAATCCATTAAAACCCATTTTACACCAAATATTTTATATATAAATAGTTAACAGATTACAATTTAATCATCAACACCATATAATTCTATACCATTTTTTCTGAAAGAATTTATTATTTCGGTTTCTAATTCATACAATATATTGCAGTACATATTTTCATCAAAACTTTCAATATCATCAGGTAGCATTTTGGAGACACCACAATCAACACATATTGTATTTGTTTGCTCATTATACCATATTTTCATGGGAGTATGGTTAGACCAATGAAACATAGGAACAAATCTTCCATGATAAGATTTCATTATTTCAGTTATTTTATTCATTAGATATGCTATTTCCCACAAATATACATTATTTTTGGCAATGATATACAGTTCCCCAAAATAAATTATAAAATTCGTCAATAGGATAAAATGGATTAAATCGGTGTTTCCTTTCACCCACCCATGCCATACCTCATTACCGAAGCCAAAGCTATCGTCTTAACTTCTGATAAACCAAATTTCAATCTTTGTGAGATTTTCATTAATTTTGTGGAACAAACTATTTGCAAACACATTACGCAAAACAGAACATGATAAAGTTCGCAACCACCATAGACCAGCAACTTGACCTTTTAGAACAGAGGGGCTTGAGAATAAATGACAGAGAAAAGGCTAAAGAAATTCTGCTTGACATAGGCTACTACCGCCTTGGTTTTTATTTATTCCCCTTTGAAAAGTCATTTCCCAATTTACGGCATCGCACACACGAGTATGTAACAAATGCCACATTTGAAAATGGTGTTAACTTGTATTACTTCGACTTTGATATGCGACTTTTGCTGATGCGATACCTTAACCGTATTGAAATAGCATTTCGCACAGCACTAATTTACCACCTATCAAACAAGCACAAAGAATCGCCTACTTGGTTTGCTAACCCTTCTGTAGTAAGCAGAACTTATATCAACAAATTTGAAGAAAAAGTCTATAATGCAGATTTCAAGCGCACCCCTGTCATTGCACGTCATCATCAAGCCTACCCCAACGACCATTTCGCTCCTGCTTGGAAAACGATAGAATTCATGACATTTGGGGCTGTGCTAAAACTGTATGAGGAGTTGAAAGACCACGAAAGCAAGATTCTTATATCAAACATTTTTGGAATCCGCCAAGTGGTGACATTTGAAAACTATATGCACACTATTCTGAGTGTTCGCAACGCTTGCGCACATGGTCTCTTGCTCTATGACTTTAAGTTGCCAAGACGAATAAAAAGAGGACCTGCAAAGCAAGACCAAACCACATCAGGAAACATTATCGGGGCTTTGCGAGTGGTTAAATATATAATGAACTCTATTTCAGAAAACAGAGCCAACGAAATGAGTGAAAACATATCTTCACTATACAACGCTTTGTGTGCCAACACACCTGACCTCAAAGTTCTTATTCCTGACTTTTCAACGATTTAAGAATTTTTAAAAAATAATTTCAAATCCCAATTTGGTGATTGCTCTTTTTTGTTTTAATTTTGCATCATCATAGTGCCGATGTAGACTTTGTCGCTGCATCTTGCACTCTAAAAAAGGAAAAAGTCGAGACTACCACTTTGTCGGGTAGTCTCGCTTATTTTTATACACAACGCATATCCCCTAAACTCACAAAAAGGATTTTTGCTGAAATCCATAAGTGTAAATGTTCAAAGGTCGCGCCATCGCCCCAATCAACTTTACAGGATCCTCAGCTATCGTCTTAACTTCTTCAACTTCTTAACTCCTTAACTTCTTAATCTAATTTCTAACCTCTATCTTCTCGCCATTTTGATATTTTTCGTATCTTTGTAATTCAAACTTTTGAAGCCACAAATCCTATGAGTGAAAACTACATTGTATCGGCAAGGAAATACCGCCCTGCGAGTTTCGCAACGGTGGTAGGGCAGCAATCGCTCACCCATACGCTGAAAACGGCTATCGGCAGCAACAAACTGGCTCACGCCTACCTGTTCTGCGGGCCAAGAGGCGTGGGTAAAACCACTTGCGCGCGTATCTTTGCAAAAGCCATCAACTGCGAGCATCTGACCGCCGACGGTGAGCCTTGCAATGAATGTGAATCGTGCAAGGCGTTTAATGAGCAACGCTCGTACAACATTATCGAACTCGATGCCGCCAGCAACAACTCGGTGGACGACATTCGCACCATCGTGGACCAAGTGCGTATTCCGCCACAGGTGGGCAAATACCGTGTGTTTATCATCGACGAGGTGCACATGCTCACCACCGCCGCCTTCAACGCGTTTTTGAAGACGCTGGAGGAACCGCCCGAATATGCGATTTTCATTTTGGCAACCACCGAGAAGCAGAAGATTATCCCTACGATTCTCTCGCGCTGCCAAATCTACGACTTCGCGCGCATCAAGGTGCCCGACATCGTGGAGCAACTGAAATACATCTGCACCGACCGTGGCGTGACTGCCGAGACAGCAGCCCTCAACGTGATTGCACAAAAGGCTGATGGCGCAATGCGCGACGCGCTCTCCATCTTCGACCAGGTGGCGGCTTCGTGCGAGGGCAATATCACCTATCAGGGTGCAATCGAGAACCTCAACGTGCTCGACCACGACTACTATTTCCGTCTCGACGAGGCGTTCCTGAAAAGCGACATTCCTGAGGCACTGCTCATCTACAAGGATATTCGTGAACACGGATTCGACTCGCAATTCTTCATCAACGGTCTGGCACAGCATTTCCGCGATTTGATGGTGGCAAGCAACCCTCAAACGGTGGTGCTGCTGGAAATGAACGATGAGTTGGCGCAGAAGTTTGTGCTACAAGCGCAGAAGTTTGCCCCAGCCTACTTCTACCGTGTGATGGATCTGTGCAACTATTGCGACCTGAACTATCGCAACGCCAGCAACAAGCAATTTCTGGTGGAACTCACGCTGATTAAGATTTGCCAGCTGCTCACCGGTCCGATGCCCCCTGCCGGTGGCGACCAGCCTTCCGTGAAGAAGATGCAAACCAGCCCGACACAGGCTCCACAGCAAGCGGCACAAGCCCCACAAGCAGCCGCCCCACAAGCGCAAGCTCCAGCCCAACATATCGCATCAGCCCCTGCACAGCATTACATGCCGCAGGGGCATCCGATGCCGTCGCCTCCTGTGCCCAGCAATAAGCCATCGGCGGCGACACCATCCAAGATGCCTCCTCGCATCTATATCAACAACACTCAGCGTGCAGCTGAAGAGGCTGCCAAACAAGAGGCAACAAAAAAGGAGGCATCAGCCTCCACTTTCTACGACAACAAACCCATCGACCCTGAGCAATTCGCCCAGGCATGGAACGCATACACCCAAGCGCACCCTCACGACATTATCGTGGTGAACGCTATGCACCGTGCCGTGCCTATGCTCGTGAGCGGCACACACTATAAGATGAAGTCGGCCAACGAAGGCGAAGCCGGCATGATCAACAACAGCCTCACCGACATCTTGACCTATCTCAGAAACACACTTCAAAACGGAACCATCACCCTTGAAATCGAACTCGACAAGACCATCAAGACACCAAAAATCATGACCGAGCGCGAAATCGTGAACGATATTCTCTCACGCCGCCCCGAATTTGGCGATTTCATCAAAGATTTCCAACTCACCCTCAAATAATCCCACTCCACTTGCCTAAAACGCTATAGCGTAATGGCCTTCTTCTGAATAAACGGAGGGCTTTCCCCTATCTTTCTCCCCCCTATCTTACGATGAGGATTTTGGTGACTGCGGCTTCGCTGCCGTCGGCTTGCGACGCAAAAACGAAATAAACGCCGCTTTTAACGCGCTCAGCGCCGTCAACGGTACCGTCCCAAGTACACTCTCCACCCACACTTTTTAATTGCTTCACGACGTTGCCTGACGCGTCGGCAATCTTCACGAGCGAGTTTTCCATCAGTCCGGTGATGGTGATGAGTCCGTAGTAGTCGGGGCGCACAGGGTTTGGATATGCCACCACATTGCTGAAACTGTTCTCGCCAGGGGTGCTGTTGGTGCGGTAAATCATCATACCGTTGCTGGTGGTCACATACACGGCATTAGAATACGGGTCGGGGCAAACGCGATACACCACATCGCTCAGAAGCGGACTGTTGTCGGTGTTGAACTGCGAAATCACGGTTGTGCCGTCGGCGCTCACCAAAAACAAGCCTGAGCCGTTGGTGCAAATCCACTTGCGATTCGACGCATCTACGGCGATATGCGACACAGCGATACCGTTGAGCAAGTAGTCGGCAAGGTTGGTGCCGTCGTTGCGTGGCACCTTGATATGATGGAGGCGGAAGTCGCTCTTGAACGCATCGGCTGGATTAAACACCAGCACGCCATCGTTGGTGCCCATCCACACATTGCCGTTCTGGTCTTCGGTGAGGGTGTAGATGTTGTTCCAGTTCACGATGTTGCCGTCTTGGTCGAACAGCGAGCCAGAGGAATATGATTTGGTGGTGGGGTTAGCCGATGGGGTGCCGCCGTCGTTGATAAAGAACAGCGAGCCACCGAATGTGCCGTCGGAGAACACCTTCACATTGCTGCTGCGCAGCATGGTGAGCACGGAGAATTTGCTTGGGCTGGCACCTGGCACATTCACGGTAATCCAGTCGCTGGCTGTCACCGCCTTTTGCGCCTGCTTAGCCTGTGGCAACACGAAGAAACTTTTCCCTGCTGGAGCCGACGATTGAGCCGCCCACAGGTTGCCTGCCTTGTCGAGCGCGATGATTGGGCTACAATAGTAGCCGCCCAGAGCGTGCTCCATTGGCGAGTTTTCCCAGTTGTAGTTGTTCACCACCTTGCCGCCAGTCACTTTGTGTATGCCGTTCCACCAGTTGCCCATGAAGTAGGTGTTTTCCTCGCTTGTGGAGAACACTGGGTAGAAACTGCCGCCATTCTCGATGGTAGGCGTAGGGGTTACATCTTTCACGGTGATGCCGTCGAAAGTGTTCACGCCGGTGGGCAGATTTTGCTCGCTGATGAATGCGTTGGAGCCTGTGCTGGTCACATAGAGCAAGCGTTGCGCATTGTTGTAGGTGAGGTGGAATGGAGTGACAAACGACAGTGCCGTTGGTTTGTAGAAGTTGGCATTGTCGGTGGCTTGATGAAGTCCGTTGTCGCCCACAGCCCAGAGCGTGCCGTCGCCGCCTTTGTAGGCGCTATACATCTGATTCTCGGCATCCACTTTGGTGAAGTTGGAACCAGTGGCATCGAGGGTGAGATAGCAGTTGTTTGAAAAGCAGTTGAGCAAATAGCCGCTTGGAGTGGCTTGTAAATTGTCGGTTTTGCAAGGCTGCGATTCGGCAATATTGGCCACCACCTCCCCAGCCTCATTCACGCTCACATTGACTGTGTAGGTCCAACCGGTGCAGATGAGCAACTTGCTGTCGGTGAGTGCGCGCAGTCTGCCGCCGTCGTTACTCACTTTTCCCTTCACTTTTGGCATGGAGCCGACGGTTTCGTAGTGCTTGCCCACCTTGCCGTAGCGAAGGTCTGTGCCCTGGCTCACCAGCATGTAATCGCCCACCTCAGCCACAGAATTTACCTTCTGCCCGAAGATGCGCGATTCCAGCACCTCCCACTTCTTGTCGTTCAGCACCACATAGCCGAAGTCGGTGGCAAGATACACACGCCCTTCAGGAGTGAAGTTCACATCGTTGATGGTCTTGGATTGCGTGAGCGAAGCCGCCTTGATTTCTGGAAGATTGATAATATCGCCCTCGCTGTTGATGATGTCGATATTCGAATTGTCGTACACCACCATCAGATAGCCACGGTAATCGTTGTAGTAAATATTGCTAATCACCACATCGTTAAGGTAGTTGGCGCGGTTCAGACTCTCGTTTTCCTTAGTGCTTTTATCGAAGCGATACAGACTGCCGCTCACCAGATAATACACCTCATCGCCCATATCCACCACATTTTGTGTTTTTGAGCCAAGAAACGAAGGCACCACTTGCCAGTTCGATGCCGAAGCATGGACAAACGCCAAAGCCGCTATCAATAGAGAAATCGTTTTCTTAATCATAGTCATGAAAATATTACCATGCGCGCACACGCACACACAAATTCTAAACCTATAACGTAACACCACCCCCAAAAATTGTTATCGCCCCAAAAATATCCCCACCTCACAAATCCCACCACACAAAAGTTTGAAGCCACAGGCATCGGAGATGCCAGTTCAGTGGATAAACACTGAAGGCACAGAAAACAAAAACACAAAAAACAATCTTCAGAAATTAGATTATCCGAAAGCGCAAGTATTGCATCATAACGTAGGGACATGCCTTTGGCATGTTTCGATGCAAACAATGTATCAACGCATTGGAAACACACCAGAAGAACCTCCCCTTTGGTATGATTCTATTTGCATTTAAATTTGAAAAGAAATCATGTTATCATCAGGGGTTTTTCGCCGTGAAACGGCGAGCGGTTTTTATCCTTGGGGCAAAGTGGAAAACCCTCGTAAGAGGGTGGCGGAGGGATTGTGTGGTGGGCGGCATGGAAACTCGTTTCCAATGACGCAAAGCGCACAGTCGCACCGCCAAATGCGAAGCATTCCACTTTGCTCCAAGGCTGTTTTTTATGTTTTTGTTTTTGATTCCACCCACGATTCGGCAACAATGCATAACTTTTCCACTGAAGTATCGCATCCCTACCATACAAAACCGCTTTGGCCGGTCGTCAAAAAAAAGAAATGGGTGCGGCCCATTTTTCACTGGGGGCACACCCATTTCCTCGTCATATTACTTGCTTAAATTCTTTAGGGGCTTATTCTTCGTCGGTGTGAAACACTGGGATTTCACGAATCAAACTATCCTCAAGCGAAATCAGCGTTTCGGTGGCAGTAACGCCCGAAATGTGCTGAATCTTATCGTTGAGCAGCTCCATCAAGTGCTGGTTGTCGCGAGCATAGAGTTTAATCAGCATGGTGTAAGGACCTGTGGTGAAGTGGCACTCCACCACTTCGGGAATCTTTTCCAGTTCAGGAACCACGGTGCGATACATCGAGCCACGCTCGAGTTTAATACCGATATAGGTACAGGTGGTGTAACCCATCGTTTTAGGGTCGACGTGATAACCAGAGCCAGTAATTACATTCATGTCGATCATGCGCTGAATGCGCTGATGCACGGCAGCCCTCGACACACCACATTCCTGCGCCACATCCTTAGAGGGAATGCGCGCGTTTTTCATAATTATTTGAAGGATTTTTTTATCAAGATTGTCAATACGTTCCATTTATGTAAATATTAGTTGGCTTTTCGTTGTAGAAGATAGGCAGCATCTCGGCATCGCAATCAAGCAAGCGAATTGCTCAGCGTTCCTGACTTGCACTATCTTTGTCGCAAATATAGTATGTTTTTTTCAAAAACCAATCAAATTGTCGGATTTTTTATCGCACAAACCAATATTGTCCTAAACGTTTTCAAGAAAAAATGAAAAAGGAAGTAATGCTAAGGCAAAAATTTCTACCTTAGCAAAGAGAACCACCTCTTTTTACTTCCTATGGCAAATATAACACTTTTCGCTCAAGCAATCGGCAAACTGCCGAAAGAAAAAATAAGGAAAATCATCCGTGAAGAAAAAACGGACAGGCACAGCAAGGGCTACGACACTTGGAGCCAGTTCATAAGCATGATGTTCTGCCAGTTCTCTGGATGTGATTCAGTGCGTGACATTTCCAACGGGCTAAATTCAGCCAACGGCAACTTGAACCACCTCGGAATCTGTCGCGCTCCCTCAAAATCGACCGTTGCATACCAAAATGCCAAAAGGAGCAGCACAGTGTTCCAGCGCATATTCTATGCCTTGGTCGCTTATTTCGGACAGCAGGCGGTATGGCAACGC
>OQWM01000372.1_pt1 | contig 27732 bp, 17 predicted proteins | sample 1691531 | NCBI WGS metagenome assembly OQWM01 (sample SAMN03418257, study PRJEB22391) | human gut metagenome | biome: human-gut; feature: organic feature; material: feces | host: Homo sapiens | place: Tanzania | collected 2013-01
GATGGTGCCTTCAAATCCCACTGCCTCGGCCACGATGCCGTTTTTGTTCTGCCGCTCACCACCTTCGGCGGCGCCGCGACCATCCGGCGGGGCTCGTGACTTATGATACGCGACCACGTGACATTTGATACGAAGGCTCGTGCCTTCCGATACGCGGGCTCGTGCCTTCCGTTACGAGCCGGCCACTGCGCTTCCGGCGGCGCTGTATGCCCCGTGGGCTACCCTCGTCGATGGTCTTCGCCGCCGCTCTCCGCCATCCCGCGCGCTCCCTGTGGGCAGCCGCGGCGCGCTTATGCGTCCTCGGTTCCGCCAACCCTGTACTGTCAAAAAACGCCCATTTCATCGTGATTTTTCCCAAAATGTCCGATTTATACCAGCGAATGTCCGATTCATACCAATTTATCTTGCATTTTTTTATGGCCGGTCACATCTTTAATAAGTATATTTGCAGCAGACTATCCATCTATCCTGCCCCGCCCCTACCATGGCCTGCAGTCTGGAGAGAATTATTATAACTTGCGAGATAATCACTTAAACCGATATAACAATGAAAAAGATGAAAACCTACTATGTGAAGCCCGTGGCGGAACTCATACGCGTTTCCACCCGGCTGATGAATGTGACCTCTGGCACCGTCACCGGTTCTGGTGGTGGCTCCCTCAACTATGAAGGCAACGCCAGCGGAAGTGGCAACCCGCCCATGCACTCAGGCACCTATCTCTGGGATACCGACTACACTGATTATTAACTTAACCCTTACCAATATGAAAAAAACTCTCCTACTCACCGTAGCCCTCATCCTGACTGGGCTCAACAGTGCCATGGCAGCCATTGACGAAGAGCTGCGCACCATCATCACCAAGAGTGATGGCATCGAGCTGACCGAAGTGACCAACGATGCCAACAACCCCTGGACCATAGCCGACGGAGTGGCTACGAGCACCGTGGGCAAGATGAGCAGCGCCACATCGCAGACCTTCACCATCAAGTTTCGCGCTACCGGGCGCACCATATTCTCCTACGGCTACACCGCCGACTTCTACCCCTATGCAGAGTATGACCGCAAGATTGTGACCTTCGACGACAACACCCTGTACAGCAGTTATTCCAGATACACGACCAAGTCGTACTACACCCATTATTTCATTCTGGACGAGGGCGAACATACCATCACCTTTACCTACAAGCATTTCCACAACGACAACAACTTCAGTCAGGTAATGACCGTGAGCGACATCGCACTCTACACTGCCGAGAGCCAGATGATGACCATAGACCTCGCCGCACCAGGCACCCTGGGCGTAGAGGCACTCAATCTGGTCAACACGCTCCCCGCAATGCAGTTTCTGAGGCTCTCGGGCAAGCTCAATGCCGACGACTGGAGCACCCTCAAAAACATGACGGGACTCAAATGCATTGACCTCACCAATGCGCAGATAACCGACATCCCCGACAACGCCTTCAGCAGTTCCCAACTGCGGTTTGTCGACCTGCCTACCAGCCTCAAGACCATCGGCAAGGAGGCTTTCTACAAACGATACCTTACCGGCAAGCTCACACTGCCCGCCACGCTGGAAAAAATAGGCACAGAAGCCTTCGCATATAACAACATTACCGAAGTAGAGATACCCGACAATGTGACCTCTATGGATACACATGTATTCAGAGACAACCAGAAGCTCATCACCGCCAAGTTGGGCACGGGCCTCACCAGTCTCAATACCGGCAGCTTCTACAACTGCCAAGCGCTCAAGACCGTCACTGGTGGTGCCAATATCAAAACCATCTATGGCGATTGTTTCCGCAACTGTGCAGCCTTGGAGACCGCCAGCGACCTGCAGCCCCGTAAGGTCGAGAGCAATGCCTTTGACGGCGCAAAGACGCTGCAATCATTCTGCTTTGCCGATATCACCGACCTGGGAAGCTATGCTTTCCAGAACTGCCAAGCCCTGAAGAGCGTAGAACTGCCCAAAATCAGCTCTATGTCGTGGTATTGTTTCTACAACTGCTCTTCGATTACCACGGTGAAGCTGGGCGACAAGATAAGATACATCCCAAGCGATGCATTCAACGGCTGCTCGAGTCTGGAAGAAGTGGTCTTGGGCAGCTCTATACGCGAACTGGGCAGCTACTGTTTCTACATCAACTCAGGCAGCCTCAAGCGCGTCTACCTCGCCGCTCCGGCTCCCCCATCGACCAGCAGCTCGCCATTCTACCGCCTCTGGGGCGTGACGCTCTATGTGCCCGACTACGCCATGATCAGCTACAAGCAGCACAGCTACTGGAGCCAGTTTACCTCGGTAGACAGCAACCCCAACCCGGCTGGCTATATAGACCTCTACGGCAAGCTCGAGCTGAGCACCAACTCGCGCATCCCCAACAACCCAGACATCACGATGAACTACCAGGGCGGCACCACCCCCATCAAGGGCATACTCATCGTCAATGGCAACAACCCCCAGTCGCTGGGCAACTATTACCACTGGGCAAACAGCGACAACTGCCCCGTGACGATAAGCCGCTGCAACCAGATGACGGCAGCCTCGGTCAAGGTCAACCACTATCTGGCCAAGAACTACTGGTACTACATCACCATGCCCTTCGACGTGAAGCGCAGCGACATAACCATCTCCCAGGGCGCTGTGGCCGTGCGCTACTACGATGCCGACAGCCGCGCCCAGAACGGTGCCGGCAACAACTGGAAGGACGTGGCCGACGACGCCATCCTCCGCGAGGGTCAGGGCTACATCTTCTGTGCCAGCGATGACAGCTGGTGCCAGTTTACCGCCAGCGACGACACCCGCAACCACATCTTCAAGAGCCACGACGTGACGCTGACACTGCAGGAGCATGCTTCGTCGGTGAGCAACGACGCCAACTGGAACCTCGTGGGCAATCCCTACCCCTCATTCTTTGACATCTACTACATGGACTATACCGCCCCCATCACCCTGTGGGACACCGACAACCGCACCTTCACCGCCAAGAGTGTGGCCGACGACCAGGTGGCGCTGCGCCCCTTCCAGGCATTCTTCGTGCAGAAGCCCACGCTCATCAGCGAGCTCACCTTCCGCACCGACGGCCGCCAGGCTACCAAGACGATAGACCGCTCTGCCGCCGCACCACGCATGACGCCCGTAGTGGCAAGCCGCCACTTCGTAGAGCTGGCCATCACCGACGGCAGTACCACCGACCTCACCCGCGTGGTGGTCAATCATGCAGCCTCTGATGACTTCTGTGCCGACAACGACGCCACCAAGATGATGGCCGACGGCACCACGCCGCAAATCTACACCCACGCCGCCGGCGACATCTATGCCATCAACGAGGGAGCCCACCAGAGCGGCAGCGTCAAGGTGGGTGTGCAGATTGCCCATAGCGGCACCTACACCATCACCATGCCCCGCAACGACGTGCGCGCCCGCCTCTACGACTACGGCGTAGAGGTCGAACTGCCCTACACCTTCGCCGCCGATGAAGGCGTGGAAGACAACCGCTTCACCATAGGTTTCGACACTACCACCACCGGCATCGACGCCATCAAGCCCGGCGCCCAGACCGACGGTGCCATCTATACGCTCGACGGCATCCGCGTGAGCACTACAGCCCCCAAGGGCATCTATATCCAGAACCACAAGAAAATCGTGAAGTAAGATGAGGACTACAAGATATATACTGACCATCGTAGCGCTCATGATGTGTCTGTGGGCGCGTGGTCAGGGATGGAACCCCGACAGCCCCGCCGAGCCCTCGTCGCGCTACAGGCTCAGCGTCAAGGCTGTGCCTGCCGAGGCGGCTACCACCTCGGGCAGCGGACACTATACGGTCAACTCCCGGGTGACGGTCTCTGCCACCGCCACCGCCGAGTGCTGGCAGTTCAGAGGCTGGACCGACAGCAAAGACCAACCCGTGAGCAACTTGTCAAGGTTTACCTACACCACGACCAATGCCCACGAGACCCTCACCGCCCACTATGAGCGCGTGGCTACCAGCCGCCTCACCATAACCTACGACCCCTCGACGGTGAACAAGGAGAGCACCAACGAGTATAAGGAAGGCACCATCGTGCATCTCGAAGCTGGCACCTACTCCAACTTCACCTTCGTCAACTGGACCAACAGCGCCGGCGACGAGGTGAGCCGCGAGCGCAAGATGCAGTACACCGTGACCGCCAACGACGAGACTCTCACCGCCCGTTACCGCTTCACCCCCGGCAGTCCCGGCGAACCTTCGGAGACCAAGCCTCGCCACTGGGTACACTTCTCTGCCGAGCCGGAAGCGGCTGCTTCGTTCTCGCAGAGCAAGAGTTTCCAGGTGTCGGAAGGCAGCTGGTTCAGCATCTCGGCGTATAACAACAACAACTACGTACTGAAACAGTGGACCCAGGACGGCAAGGTGGTCGGCACGACCAGCGGCTATGGCGCCACGATGGGCACCGAAGACATCAGGCTGGTGGCCCACTATGTCTATCAGCCTCCGTCGCCCGCAGACCCGTCGACCGACAAGAACCACCACTTCGCGCTCTACGCCACGTCGACCTCCATCTACCGTGGCGAGACCACCCTGATGCCTGTCTATATGGAGAACACCTTCGGCATCAAGCAGCTCACCTTCACGCTGGTATTGCCCTACAATATCCAGGCCGACGCCTCACGGATAGAGACCACGCTGCGCACCTCGGCGTATAGCGTGACAGCCAGTCAGGACGGCCAGCGGCTCACGGTCAACATCAGCGGCGGCACGCAGATAAGCGAGAGCAACGGAGCCGTGGTGCGCATCCCCGTGACCACCCTCAGCGCCATCGAAGACGGTGTCTACGACGTGGGCTTTGCCGACATCAGCGCCATCAATACCGACGACAATGCCGTAACCTTCAGCAACCGTCCTGGCAAGATAAGCGTCGTCACCCTCGAGGAGGGCGACCTGCAGGCACAGTTCTCCGTAGACCGCTACATGAACCGCGCCCAGTTTACCAACCTGAGTACCGACAACGCACGCAGCTTCGCGTGGGACTTCGGCGACGGCACCACCAGCACCGAGCGCAACCCCATGCACATCTATGCCGAGGCTGGCAGCTACACGGTCAAGCTCACCGCCCGAGGCGTAATCAAGACCGCCGAGGCCGAACAGACCATCGTGATAAACCCCGCCAACACGTGGACAGCCAATGGCGACTACACGCTGGACGCCACGGCAGTAGGTGCGCGCAACTTCACCTCGCTCCTCGAGGCGTTCAGCCTGCTGTCACAGTGTACTCCCGACGGTGCCATCAGCATCCGCGTGGCTGGCGCCAAGGACCACACGCTCGACGCGACCGATGCCGCCACGCTGGCGCTGGTCAAGACGCTTACCGACAAGCTGGAGGCTGCCAAGGTCAAGATGACCTTCAGCAACGAGGCCCAGCGCAAGATTACCATCAACTTCAGCGCGGGTTCCAACCAGACCCGTCTGCAACAGCTCATGGCGCTGCTGCCCCATCTGGAGGGTGTCAATGCCGACATGGCTATCAACGGCGCCGTCATCCTGGCCTCGGAGATAGGGCGATACAGCAGCCAGACCATCTGTTCGGGCACTCAGACCCAGCCCGAGACATTCACCTCTATCAGCACCAGCGACAAGGTAAAGGTAAGGTGGACTGCCAGCGTGGCAGAGGGTTGCCAGGTAGAGGGCTATCAGGCCATAGGCACCGGCAATCTGCCCGCCATGACGCTCACCAACAAGGGCACCACCAAAGACCTGGTGACCTATCACGTAGAGGTGACCCTCGACGGCACGCCCATATATACATATATATATAAGGTATACGTGAAGCCCGTCATCACGGGTCGCAAGCTCTCTCTCGGTGGGCCCGACAACAACGCACTCAAGGACTTTGCTCCTGTCTACTTCACCTGGACCGGTCTGGGTGCAGGCGTCGAGGGCTACAGCGTCCATCTGCGTCGCACCGACATCGAGGCCGACGAGGTAGTCAAACGTACCACCGGCACCGCCATCTCGCTCGAGGTGGCAGAGGGTGCCACGTATGAGTGGTATGTCACCGCCCACGGCGAATGTGGTGAAACCGTAGACAGCGAGAAACGCACGTTCAACATCAGGTATCTCGCCGACCTCGAAGTGGTATCAATCACGGTGCCCGAGGAGGTCAAAGCCAATACCGACTTCACCATCAAGGCCGTGATACGCAATGTGGGTCGCGGCGCCACCACCAACGCGTGGAACGACGCAGTACACTACAGCCCCAATGCCGACTTCTCGGGCATCAAGGCAGTGGCTTATCAGACCCACTACGGCACGGTGGAGCCAGGAGGCGAATACGAAGTCACATTCACGGTGAGAAGCCCCGAGGCATCGGTGGGCACCGCCTACTACAATGTCTACGCCAATGTCCACTCGGGTGAGAGAGAGAACAACCGCGGCAACAACTGTAAGGTGGCCAACCCCGTAGCCATCGTTGACAGATATATCGCCGACGCAGACTATCTGGCGTTGAAGAAACTATGGCAAGCCACCAACGGCGAGGTATGGATAAAGACGTGGAAGATAAACTCCAGTGCGATAACCGCGACGGGCTGGCCCGGCGTAACCTTCGACACCGAGGGCCACGTCACCTCCATCAGCCTCAGCAACAACAACCTCCAGGGCGAACTGCCCGTAGAGGGTTTCCAGATGGACCATCTTACCTCTCTCAACCTGAGTCGCAACAGTCTGAGGGGCAACATAGCTGCCTTCTGCCGACAGTTGCCCAAGCTGGAGAAGATAGACCTGAGCTACAACCAAATCTCGGAGATTACCGACCTGCTTCCCGCCACGATAGCGACGGTCGACCTGAGTTATCAGAACGAAGGCAAGAGCCTGCAGACCATACCTCTACAGGCGTGGACCGTAGGTGACCAGGGCGCAGGGGTGACTCTCAACTCGCTGTTGGCATACAGCCACGCTGGGCAGCACTTCAACGGCCGTCCCACACTGCGCTTCTACACCGTGAAGGGCGAGAACTATGTGGGCGAGATGGTCTACCGCGACGGCGCTTACCGCTACGACTTGGGCGGAGACTACCGCCAGCCGAGCGGCACCGAGTTTGTCGTACGCCCGCAGTACTGTCCAGCGGCCGGAACCCGCATGAGGGCGACGCTGGCTTGGGCCAAGGGCGACGCCAATGCCGACGGCGGCATCAATGTACTCGATGCCCAGCATACGCTCAACTATATTATGGGTACGCAGAGTGGCTCATTCAACTTCATGGCTGCCGACACCTACGCCAGCAACTCTATCAATGTGCAGGACGTGGTGGCTACCATCAACCTGTTTATAGGCACCGAAGAGAGCAGCGAGGCTATGGCTGTGCGCATGTCACGCATCAAGGCTCGCGGAGCGGCTCCCGCCAACAGGCTGGCTATGGCCGAGGTGTCGGCAGCCATGAAGTTGAATGAAGGCTGGCTATGGCCGACGGCGAGCTGTGGATAGATGCCGCCGACAATGTGGGCGCCATCGACATCACGCTCAAGGGCGTCGCTGCCACCGATGTCAAACTGGCACTCAGCTCGATGCGCTACCAGATGGTGACCCGCAACACCCGCGACGGAGTGCGCATAGTCATCATCAGCCCCACGGGCGACAGCATGAGCGGACACCGCTGTCTGCTCAGGACTACCCGCCCGGCACGTGTCGCCCGCGTAGCGGCTGCCGATACTGACGCCCAGCCCATAGCTGTGGAGATAGGCGACGGCACAGCCACCGGCATAGACACCATCGATGCCGACAGCCACGACCGCAAGCTCTACGACATCCAGGGCCGCAAGCTCGAGCAGACCCAAGGCCACGGCATTTATATCGTGAACGGAAAGAAAATGATTTGTAAGTGAAACTGACAACCATGAAGATGAAAGAAAAAGCAATATATATCCTGCTGTTGCTGATGGCCATGACCTTAGGCGCCAAGGCACAGAACACCATCTCTGTGGCCCACCTCACGGGCGGACAGGGCAAGGATGTGATGATACCCATAAGCATGGACAACAACGAGGACGTGGTGGCGCTGCAGTTCGACCTGCAGCTGCCCTTCGCCAAGACCTCGGGCAAGCAGCCCACGCTGACCAACCGCAACACCAACGGCCACACCGTATCGGTGAGGGGCATGGGCAGCAACCGCTACAGGGTGGTAATCGTGAATATGAGCAACAAGCCCATCGCCGGAAGCGGCGGCGTGCTGCTCAACTTCCCCATGACGGTGCCCACGGGACTCGACCCCGAGAGCGTCCACGCCATCACGCTGAGCGATGTGGTGATAACCAACCGCAACGGCGACAATATCCAGACTGGGTCTACCAACGGTAGTTATACCATCCAGCGCGCGCCGAGCCCCGACCTCGAAGTGAGCGATGTAGCCATCAGGCAGACCACGCTCACGCCGGGCGAGAGGGTCAGCGTCAGCTGGAAGGTGAGCAACGTGGGCAATGCCGACACGCGCAGCGGATGGACCGAGAAGGTATACCTCGTCAACACCGAGACCGAGGAGGCTGTATACATTGGCAATGTGTACTTCAACAACACCATGCTGCAGGGCGGACACACCGCGCGCAGCGCCGAGTTTGTGCTCTCACAGACGGTGGGTGTCGACGGTGAAGTGGCTGCCAAGGTGGTGGTCGAACCCAATAGCAACACGGGTGAGTATGCCACCGACAGGCTCAACAACACCGCCATCGGTGGCAAGGCAACGGTCGAAAAGCTGCTCTTCCTGACCGCCCCAGACACCCGGTTGAAGGAAGGCCAGAGCATGCGTCTCCAGCTGAAGCGCAGTGGTAACCGCGCTACCGACGAGACCTACAGCGTAGCCACCTCGCTGCCCGACCACGTGAGCGTGACCACCCAGGTGACGATAAAAGCCGGACAGTCTACGGCTACTTTCGATGTGACGGTACCCGACAATGACTATGTCAACTCCTACAAGGCTGCCAGCGTGACGGTGACCAAGGCCCACGGCTATCCCGCCGACGTGACTGTCAGCTTCGACATCGAGGACAACGAGTTGCTTCCCCTCAGCCTGCAGCTCGACAAGAGCGAGTACAACGAGGGCGAGACCATCAAGCTCAAAGTGAGCGTGCCCTACCGTATCGAGGGCGAGGAACTGACCGTGAGCCTGAGCATAGAGAAGCCACGCCGCTTCCGACTGCCCCAGACCTTCACCTTCCCTGCCGGAGCCACCGAGGCGGTGATAGACATCCCCATCGTCCAGGACAATCTGCCTGCCAACGACGAGACCATCAAGATTATCGCCTCTGCCGACCACCATCTCACGGCCAGCACGCTCTTCATCCTCCACGACGACGACGTGCCAGCCATCAGCATGACGCTGCAGCCCACCACGGTGAGCGAGGCGGCGGGATACAATGCCGTCTACGCCACCATAACCCGCAACAGCGCGGTGAACAGCAAGATTACGCTGAAACTGAGCGATGACAGCAACAACGAACTCTACTACACCCAGACCGTCACCATGAACGAGGGCGTGGAAGAGGTGACCTTCCCCATCGGAGTCAAGGACAACCAGAAGGTCGACGGCACCCGCACGGTCAAGTTTACCGCTGCCGTCTACATCACCGACTGTGGCTGCTCGGCAATAGGCAACAAGCAGACCACCGTGACAGAGACCATCACCATCACCGACAATGACGGCCCCACGCTGAACATCACCTCTGACAAGACCACCATTCTCGAGGGCGACGCCACTGGCGCACAGCTCACCATAAGCCGCAACGACAACACCTCCCAGCCGCTCACCGTGACGCTTTCTGCCAAGGGCAACGACCTCGACTTTGCCCAGACCGTCACCATACCCGCCGGCAAGGAGAGCGTCACCACCCCGTTTGTGGCGCTGAGCAACAGCACCACCGAGGGCAACCGCACCATCTCGGTCATGGCGAGCAGCGAGGGCTATAGCCCCGGCACCGTGTGGCTGCTCATCTCCGACCAGACGCTGCCCGACGCCGAGATGCAGAAGCCCGAAGTGGCAGCCGGTGTCGAGGCTGGCTCACAGGTCAAGGTGATGCTCCACATCAAGAACGTGGGCGCCATAGCCATGCCTCAGTCCACACCCATCACCGTGACTCTGGCCGACGCCACCACGACCCTGCAGACCGACAAGCCCATCGCCCCAGGACAGACCTATGACACGTGGGCAGAGGTCAAGGCTCCCGCTGTGCCCGGAACCTACCGCGTGACGGCCCACATCAACCCCGACGGCAAGGTGACCGAGCTGCAGACGATGAACAACAGCAGCACGATAGACATCAACGTGGTGGCTGCCTATACCTTCACCATCGCCGCAGCCAAGGACAAGTATCTCTTCGGCGACAAGGTGGTGCTCAGCGGTAGCGTCAAGCGCACCGACGGCACAGCCGCTGCCGGCATAGAGGTAGAGCCCTACATCATCTACGCACGTTCGCGCACCCGACTGGCAGCCGTGAGCGACGCCGCCGGCAACTTCTCCATCGACTATACCATACCCGCGGGCATGGGCGGAGAGTTCGGCTTCGGCGTATGCACCCCCGGCGAGAACCTCGCCACCGAGAAGGGCAACTTCAAGGTCTATGGCTTCAGCCGTACCACCACCGACTATATCACCAACAAGCTCTTCGTGGGCGAGCCCTTTGTGGGCAAAATCATGCTGAAGAACATGTCCGACCTCGACCTGCACAATGTGCGTGTGGCCTGTGCCGATGCCGGTGCCTACACCGTCAGCTTCAGCACGGTGGCTGTATTGCCGGGCAACGGCACCGCCGAGATTACCTATACCCTGCTCTCCACGGCGCTGTCCAAGACCAAGGACTGGGACAAGCTGGTCTTCGCCATCACCACCGATGAGGGCGCACGCCTCGACGTGACCACCTACAACTACACCAATGAGCACACGCCCACGCTGGTGGTCGAGACCAACAGCATCAACACCACGGTGACCAAGAACAAGACCCGACTCTACCCGCTCGTCATCACCAACACCGGACTGGCGCCCACGGGCAAGATTACCGTAGACCTGCCCAAGGCTCTGTCCAAGTTCATCAGCCTCGCCACGCCTGCCACCATGCCGTCGATGGCCACCGGCGACAGCGCCACGGTGATGCTGAGGTTCAATGCCGCCGACTTCGATGTCAACATCATCCAGAAGGGCAGCATAGCCATCAACTGCGAGAAGGGAGACGGCAAGCAGGTCTTCTTCAATGTCAAGGTGGTAAGCGAAGACAAGGGCAGCCTCAAGGTGCGTGTACAGGACGAAAACACCATCTATGGCAACAAGAACGGAGAGCGCCCCTATGTGAGCGGAGCCACCGTCAGACTCACCGACTACAACACCGGTGCGCTGGTGATGAGCGATGTGACGGGCGACGACGGCTACGTGCTCTTCGAACATCTCAACGAGGGATATTATCATCTCAATGTGACCGCCGAGAAGCACGACTCCTACAGCCAGAACGTGCTGGTAAGCCCCGGCGATGTGACCACCCATCTCGCCACCATCAGCTATCAGGCCATCACCGTAAACTGGGATGTCGAGGAGACCGAGGTGGAAGACGAGTACGAGGTGGTGACCAAGGTGACCTTTGAGACCTACGTGCCGGTGCCCGTGGTAGACATCACCGCGCCCGACATGCTCATCCTGAAGGACATCCAGCCCGGCACCACCACGCTCATGAACGTGGTGCTGCGCAACCGCGGACTCATAGCCGCCCAGGATGTAAACTACTATCCCCCCACCGCCCACGGGTTTACCTTCATGCCGATGGTCGAGCACACCGGACTGACCCTGGCTCCCGAACAGAGCTACGTGATACCCGTCCTGGTGATGCACACCGAAGACTTCGACAACCCGCAGTTTGCGCCCCACGTGAAGCGACAGATGCCACAACGCGCCTCGTCGTCGGAGAAGAACTGCAAGGGCAAGATGGGCACCGACTACAAGTGGCCCTGCGGCGCCGGAAGCAAGTACTCGTATCTGGAGAAGCCCATCCAGTGGGCTTACGGCAACGACAGCGACTGTAAGAACACCACCAACGAAGGCGTAGAATGGACTCCACCCACGCAGATGGGACGCCCAGGCGGACCTGGCGGACCTGGCCACGATGCCACCGTCACCATCAACCCCGGTGGCGAGGCTGTGGCAAAAGCCGTCATCACGCTCATGTGCGAGGTCTGCAACTGCGTTTGCGTAGACCCCGTGGCATGGCTGCCCTGTGCCACCAGCGGCATCATGGTAGCCCAAGGTTCATGGGACGGCGTCCAGGGTGCCAAGGGCTGTGGCAATGAGCTCGTGCAGTGGGGTATAAGCATGGCGCTCGGACCCGCCGGCAAACTGTCGTGTCTGGTCAAGCCCTTCGACCCCAACGCCGCACCTATGGCCAAGGCTCCCGCCGACGACGACTCCAAGCCCACCGTGCTGCCCGCCCTGCTCGAGTCGTCGGGCAGAAAGCAGGTGATGTACTGGCGTTACTATGAGTCGTTCTTCAACTACAATGCCGAGCTCACCGGTGCCCGCGAGGCACTCGCCACCGAGGGCTTCTACGACGAACTCGTGAGCGCGCTCGCCGACATCGACTTCGCTCTGAAGAAGATGCAGAACGACGGCGACCTCTGGGACTTCGACCTCTCCACGATACCCGCCACCACCACCGTCGACGACAAGTCGCAGGGACTGGGTGCCTACCTCACCTCGCTCATGCCCAACAAGCGCGCCAACGTGGCCGACTTCTCGCTGCGCAGTTATGTGGAGCGCATCCGCAACAAGTGGCGCAAGCTCGAAGGCATGGACTACGACAGCGACAACCATCCCGACGAAGACAAGCTCGCCAGCATAGTACGCGAGAGAGACGACATCGTGGCGCAGATGGTCGACATGGGCTTTGCCACCCTCGACGACCTGATGAACAGCGCCCGCAAGGACTGGCTGCTCTACCAGGAGACGGCCTCGCAGAACACCTGCGCCGAGGTGAAGCTCGAAATCAAGCAGAAGCTGGTGCTCACCCGACAGGCATTCCGCGGCACGCTGACCATCGACAACGGCTCCAACTCTGACATGAGCCACATCATGGTCAATGTCAACGCCACCAACATGGAGACTGGAGCCATAGCCACCCGACACGAGATGGAGATACAGGTAGAGAAGATAGAAGGCTTCGGAGGCGAAAAGGACGGCGAGTGGACCCTGCCCGCAGGCAAGAAGGGTGTAGCCACATTCCTCTTCATACCCACCAAGTATGCCGCACCCGAAAATGTGACCACCTACAGCTTTGGCGGAACGCTCGCATTCAACGACGGCGCCACCGACCAGACCCGCTCGCTCTTCCCCGTGAGCCTGCAGGTGAAGCCATCGCCCGACCTCGACCTCACGTATTTCATGCAGCGCGACATCTATGGCGACAACCCGCTTACCGAGGATGTCATAGAGCCCGTGGTGCCAGCCGAGTTCTCCGTGCTCATACACAACAAGGGCAACGGCGACGCCAACAACGTGCGCATGATTACCCAGCAGCCACAAATCGTGGACAACCAGAAGGGACTCATGATAGACTTTGCCATACTCAGCTCGAGCCTCAACGGAGGCGAGAAGACCATGGCGCTCTCCAGCGATGTGGCCACACAGTTTGGCACCATCAAGGCGGGCGAGGCGTCGTATGCCACATGGGAGCTCACCTCGTCACTACTGGGCCACTTCACCCAGTACGATGTGAGCGTGACCCACGTCACAGACTATGGCAACCCCGACCTGTCGCTCCTTGACCGCGTATCCATACACGAGCTGATACACAGCATCAATGTCAGGATAGGCGAGAAGACCTACCGCGCATGGATAACCAACGACTATCCCGACGCGTTCGACGACCCAGACCATATCTACTTCGCCAACGGCACCGACGAAGACCTCGTGGCGCTGCGCGATGCCACCAGGATAGAGGCGCTCGGCGACAGCAAGTACCGCATCACCGTCGATGTGGCGCAGAGGCAGTGGTTCTACACCTCGGTGGCCAACCCGGCCGGCAAGTATGCCAAGATACTGAGCATCAAGAACGAGACCACCGGCGAGACCCTCGATGCCGACAACTTCTGGACCACCGACTACACGCTGCAGGACGGCATAGACCCGCTGCTCGACTACCGTCTGCACATAGCCGACCTGAGCAGCGGACCCGGTGCAGTGAAGTACATAGTGGAGTTTGAGCCGATGCCCGAGCTGCGCCTCGACGTGGTAAGCATCGAGACCGTGCCCGAAGACGACCAGATAGCCGAGGAGCCCATCACCGAGCTTACGGTCAAGTTCAACAAGGACATAGACACCCAGACCTTCACCCGCGACGACATCGTGCTGCGACTCGAGGGCAAGCCCCAGACCACTGCGCTGCCCATCACCCCTGCCACTGCCGACAACAAGCGCGAGTTCAAGATCAACACCGCAGCCCTCACCGACAACGGCTTCTACGCGCTGCAGGTCAAGAGCGAGAACATACGCGACGCCGAAGGCTTCATGGGGGCCGAGGGCAAGCAGGTGAGATGGATGCTCTTCAAGGACGGTCTGGTGCACTTCAATGTCAAGGTGCTGCCGCTGCCCGAGTGTGGCAACGTAGACTGCGTCATCGAGGGCGAGGAGGGCCGCAAGGTCACCACGCGCAAGGCACCGCTCAAGGCGGGCACCGCAGCCATAGCCAGCACGGCACCCTATGGACGCACGATGACCTTCACCGCCACGCCCAACACGGGATATAAGTTTGTACACTGGAAGAGCAATGCCGACGACCAGATAGTATCGACCGACGAGGTGTTCACCACCGAGGCGCGCAGCACCAAGGACTTCGCGGCGGTATTCCAGGCTGAGTCGTACAAGGTCGATGTAAACTGCAACAGCGCAGAGGGCGACATCGACGCCTCGACCGGCTACTACGACTACAACACCAAGCTGGTGCTCGACGCCAGGGCAAAGGACAACTTCCGGTTGGTGGGCTATCGCATCAACGGTACCCTCAAGGAGATGACGCCCTACACCCTCACCGTCGAGGGTCCCACCGAGGTCGAGGTGGTCTATCGCGACATGACGCCCGTCAACGTGCTGCTCAACGAGGGTGCCGACTACACCCCCGAAGATGTCGAGGCAGCCAAGGTGAGCCTCTACCGCTCATTCCACAAGGGCACATGGAACACCATCTGTCTGCCCTGTGCGGTAGACAACCCAGAGGCAGTGTTCGGACAGGGCACCCTGGTGGCACAGATGACCGGCGTGAGCGGCACCACGCTCATGTTTGCTCCCGTCAACACGATGGAGGCCAACACGCCCTACCTCATCAAGCCCACCAAGATTAACAGTCCGGCGTATGCCCATGACGAGAACCCCACCATGCTCTACGACCTGGGCGTCACCGCTACCCAGACACCCGAGCGGGGCGTGCCCGCCGACAGCAAGGACGGCTACAGCTTCATAGGCGCCTATAGCGTCTATCCCATAGCCCCCGATGACGGCAACTACTACATCAGCAGCGACAAGTTCTACTATGTCGACGCCGCCGCGAGTGTCAATACCGCCCGCTTCCGTGGCTATTTCCATGCCGACAACGGCTCGGCGTCGCCCATATCACTGGGTATAGGCAGTGCCACCGGCATCACCCCACCCGTGAGCATCACCGACAGCCGCAACGCCGTCTACGACCTCAACGGCGTGATGGTGAGACAGCCTGGCGAGTCGCTCAGCGGACTCAAGCCCGGTGTCTACATCACCCGCGACAAGAAGATAATAATCAAGTAGCCGCCCGCCGCTGCGCCCGCGACGACAAAAGAGCGCAAGGCAGCGACTATAGGACGCAAGGAAGCGGCAAGAGAGCATAATACAACAACGAGAGAGAGCGTAAAGCCCGTCATGGGCATTACGCTCTCTCTTGTGGTATATCCCGCAACCTTCTCCACCAATCTGCTGATGACCTCCAGCAGAATTATGATGACCTCCAGCAATCTGCTGATGACCTCCAGCGGCTCGTGCCTATTGATACGAACTCTCGTGACATATGATACGTAAGCCCGTGCCTATTGACACGAGGCCTCGTGACTTACGTTACGAGCCAGCCAAGGCATCAGCCACACGACTGGAGGGCATCGCCACGGGCGCAGAGGGTATCGCCCTGTGCGCAATGGGTATCGCCTTTAGCGCAATGGGCATCGCCCTGAGCGCAGCGGCCCTTGCGCTCGCAGTAGCGCTCACACTGGGTGCAGATATCATAACCCAGCATGGCGCCGAGCATGAAGTCCTCTTCGGGGGTGAGCAGATTGAGCGAGCGCGTCACTATCATGCGTATGGCGTTGAGACACTCCTCGCGCCCGAAGTAAAGATTGAGGCGGTCGTTGCCCACGGGCTGGATGATGTAGTGGATGTGCTGGCTCTCCAGACGGCGCCGGGCAAATTCCTCATACTTCTTGTTGAACGTGAAGAGCACCATACGGCGCACTCCCTTCTTGTATTCGTAGATATGGTTCATCAGTACCTTCATATCTACGGGTAATAGCGTGGTTTGCTGCATGATTGTGACTTTTAATGTGGAGGATGGCGAAACGGGGATGGTCTGGTCAGAGGCTGGGGGTGATGGCGGCTGCCCAGGCATCGATGCGAGCGTCGGTCTTGTCGGACTCGTTGACCTCGTCGAGGGCAAGGCCCACAAAGTGGCCGTCGACCACGGCGTCGGAGGCATCAAAGGTGTAGCCGTCGACAGGCACTGCTCCCACCACGTGGGCTCCGGCACCGACGACAGCCTGGTAGAGTTCGCCCATACCGCCCACGAAGGTGTCGGGATAAGACTCGGAGTCGCCGCAGCCGAAGAGGGCCACGGTCTTGCCCGAGAGGTCGGCACCGCGGAGGATGCGCACGCCGTCGTACCAATCGTCCTGCATCTCGCCGGCACCCCACGTAGACGTACCCAGGATGAGGTTGTCGTTGGAGGCTATGACGCTGTCGTCGAGGTCACCGACGCCGATGACATCGTCTACCCCCAGTCGGGCGCCTATTCTGCCGGCGAGTTCCTCACAGGTGCCGGTGCTTGAGCCGTAGATAATCACTGTTTTCTTCATAATCTTCTTGGTTTTTTGAATTGATAATAATGAGTCTGTAGTCGATGATTGTATCACCGCTACAAAGTTAGCGAGGTTCAGAGGACTGCACAATACCCAAAAATAATGATTTTGGCGGCAGAGAGATGACTATATAATAAGGTAAGGGCATGGGGGCGCTTCTGCAGACCGATGGCGCAGAAGCGGAGACGGTGGCTGGTCAAGCCTTGACAAAGCCCAAGGTGAGGATGGAGAAGGTAACGTCGCCCGCCTTCTCTATCTCCTTGGCGCAGGCGCAAAGGGTGGCGCCGGTGGTGGCTACGTCGTCGACGAGGAGTATGTGGCGGTGGCTGAGGCGCTCGGGGTGAATGGTGCGGAAGACATGGGCTACGTTGTCGTTGCGGTCCCAGCGCTGCTTGTGGGTCTGGCTCGACTCAAAGTGCATGCGCCCCACGGCACCGGCATCGACGGCGATGCCCGTGACATGGCTTATGCCGCGGGCAATCTCGACGCTCTGGTTGTAGCCACGCTCGCGGATGCGGTCGCGGCTCAGGGGAACGGGCACGATGACATCGATGCCGTCGAAGAAGGACGCGGCACCATACTCGGTGGCAAGCATGGCGCCAAGGGCTTCGGCGGTGTCGGGCGAGTCGTTGTACTTGAGGTCGTAGACCAACTGGCTGGCTCCGCTGCCGCCCTTGTAGAAGAACAGGGCGCCACAGCGCTCGATGGGGATGCGGCCCCAGAACATGTGGGCCATATCATTGTCGGCGGGAGAGGCGTCGTAGCCCGTGCGGGGCAGGCAGGCGTTGCAGACCGAGCAGAGTGCGTGCTCACCGGAAGAGAGTCGCTCGCCACACATGGCACAGTGGCGCGTGCAGAGCAGGTCGTGGAGTCGGGCGGAGAGGTCAGTCATCGGGCAGAGAGGTGATGCCGTCGATGCAACGACGGATGATGTCGTAGTCGAAGCCACGGCCAAGGGCAAAACGGATGAGTTTCTGACTGCGTTCGTAGTCATTGCGACCGGTAATGGTGCGCCACTTCTGAGTGAGCATAGGCCGCAGGATGTCGACATAGGTCTCGGCGGGCACCTCGTCGAGGATGGGGCGATAGATGCTGGCAGATACCTGCTTGGCATACAGTGCCTGTTCTATCTTGCGTCGTCCCCAGCCGTTGTACCTTATCTTGTCTTCGACAAAACAGCGGCAGTAGCGGCTGTCGTCGACATAGCGGTTGTCGACGAGATAGTCGATGATGCGGCTGCAGGCATCGTCGGCGAGTCCCCACTGCTCCATCTTCTTCATCATGTCGCCCTGGCAGTATTCGGCTTGGGAACACAGGGCGGCGAGGCGGTTGAGCGCCTGTTCTTCGGACAATGGTTTCATAGTCGGGCGATGATAAAACGTGGACGGTCATACTGGTCGCGCTCTACGGAGGCGGCAAAGCCCAGTGCGTGGAGCATGGCGCTGGTCTCGGAGGCGTAGAGGGCGTTGATCTCGAAAAGCAGGGTGCCGCCGGGCTTGAGCGCGCGGGTGGCATAACGGGCTATGGTGCGATAGAAGAGCAGCGGGTCGCTGTCGGGCACAAAGAGCGCCGTGGCAGGTTCGTGGTCGAGCACATGGGGGCTCATCTCGGCTCGCTCGCTCATGCAGATATAGGGCGGATTGCTCACGATGACATCCCAAAGGGCGATGTCGGCGGGCGGCGCCAGGGCATCCTGTCGCTCAAAGCACACCTGGGCACCCAGGCGGGTGGCATTGGCGCGGGCTATGCGAAGCGCGTCGTCGGAGATGTCCCACGCCGTGACCCTGGAGTCGGGATAGTCGAGCGCGGCGGTGATGGCGATGCAGCCCGAGCCGGTGCCGATGTCGAGCAGGGTGAAGGGGCGGGGGGCGGCGCTGCCTATCATGGGGATGAGCAGAGCCGTCTCGGGTCGGGGAATAAGCACTCCCGGCGCCACGGCAAAGCGGCGTCCGCTGAAGTCGGCATGGCCCAGCACATACTGGACGGGCTCGTAGTTGGCTATCCTTGCCACAATTTCCTCCAGATTTGCTCGCTCGTCTGCGGATAATTGGTTAACTTTGCCCATATATATATCGGTGGGCGAGAGGCTGAACTCGTCTTCGACCACCATGCGCACGATGGCGCGAGCCTCGCCTTCGCCATACAGAGGCGAAAGCCTTCGGCACAACTCATTGTATGTCATACGCACAAAGTTATAAAAAAATATGGATATGAAACGGAAAGAGAGTTATAAAAAATCAGCAGGCGCCAGAATAGCCGCTATCGCGGGCCGAATGTGGGTCGCGGCAGCCGCATTGTGGCTCGCCGGCAGCGCCCGGGCACAGCAGACGGCCATCATCCCGCAACCCGTAGAGATGGAGACCGTGGGCACCACGTGGACTCTGCCCGCCACGCTCACCGTAGGCACCACCGACAAGGCTCTCGGCCACGCCGCGACATATCTGGCTGATGCCCTGACGCAGCAGACGGGTCGCAAGGTAAGGACAGGCGGCAAGAAGGGCGACATAAGGCTGGGGCTCGACCGCAGTCTCGGCAGCGGAGCCTATAGGCTGAGCGTCGGCGCCAAGGGAGCCACCATCGAAGGCGGCGACTATGCCGGAGTGGTCAACGGTATAGCCACTCTGCGCCAACTGATGCCTGCTGCGCCGGGCACAGGAGCGACGGTGGCTGGCGTGAAGGTAAGCGACGCGCCGCAGTTTGGCTGGAGAGGCTTCATGATAGACTGCTCGCGCCACTTCTACACGGTGGGCGAGATAGAGCGGGTGCTCGACATGATGGCATACTACAAGATGAACCGCTTCCACTGGCATCTCACCGACGACCAGGGCTGGCGTATCGAAATCAAGCGTTATCCCGCGCTCACGCTCAAGGGTGGCTGGCGAAGGCTCAACGGTCAGGACTCGCTCTGCCTCAAGCGCGCGGAGCAGGAGGATATGCCCAATCTGCTGCTGCCCGAAGAGAAGATGCGCACCGCTTAAGACGGCGCGCGCGAATATGGCGGCTACTACACCCAGGACGACGTGAGACGCGTCGTGGCTTATGCCGCCGAGCGTGGCATCGACGTGATACCCGAGTTGGACATGCCTGGCCACAGTCTGGCTGCCATCCAGTGTGTGGGCGGCCTCTCCTGCTCGGAAGATACGCGGTGGGGACGACTCTTCTCGACGCCCATGTGTCCAGGCAAGGACACCATGCTGGAGTTCTGCAAGAACGTATGGACCGAGGTCTTTGGTCTCTTCCCCTATGAATACGTACACATCGGCGGCGACGAGGTGGATATGAAGAACTGGCGTGCCTGCGCCGACTGCCAGCGTCGCATGAAGGACAACGGACTCAGTTCGGAGCCTCAACTGCAGACCTGGTTCAACCACTATATGGAAGACTTCTTCCGCGCACATGGTCGCAAGATGATTGCCTGGGACGACGTCATCGACGGAGGTCTCTCGCCCTACACCACCGTGATGTGGTGGCGCTCGTGGCTGCCCAAGGGGCCCAAGCGGGCTACCAGCCACGGCAACGACCTTATCGACGTGCCCGTCTCCTACTTCTATCTCAGTGGCCGCGATGACCCCAGCAAGATGGAAGGCATCTACCGCTTTGACCCCTACGCCACCCTCAACGCCGAAGAGAGTCAGCGCGTGCGTGGCATCCACTCCTGTCTGTGGGGAGAGCGTATAGCGAGCGCCGAACGCATGTGGTACCAGCTCTTTCCACGGTTTATGGCGGTGGCAGAGCGCGCCTGGAGCCGTCCTGAACGCATGGACTACGAAGACTTCAGCCGTCGTATGCTCAAGCATCTGCCCCGTCTGGAGGCGATGGGCATACAGTACAGGTTGCCCGATGTGACCGGACTCATCCGCACCGCCGTCTTCACCGACAGCGACACGGTGAGCGTGGCTTGCATAGACCCCTCGGTGAGCATACACTATACCACCGACGGCACCATGCCACAGGTATCGTCGCCCAAGTATACCGGCCCGATAGCGGTGAGCCAGACCACGCACTTCATCTTCAGGCCCTTTGGCTCCGACGGACGCAAGGGCGACGCCGTGAGCACCTCGCTGGTCAAGACGACTATGGCAGAGGCGGTAGGCGTGGACGGCAAACTGCTGCCTGGGCTGCGCAACGTGTGGTATGACTATGGCGGCGACAACTGTGCCGGCATCGAGAAGGCTCAGATTAAGGGCGAATATGTCACCGATGGCGTGGTCATTCCTCGCGAGGCCCGCGAGAATATCGGACTGGTCATCACGGGTTATATCGAGGTGCCCCACGACGGCATCTACTCCTTCGCGCTCTACTCGGATGACGGCAGCCAACTCATCATCGACGACAAGATGGTGGTAGACAGCGACGGCATGCACGACATTATGGAAGTGACTGGCCAACACGCCATGAAGGCTGGTCTGCACCCCCTACGCGCCACTTACTTTGACCACAACGGCGGCGACCTGAGACTCACCGTCAAGGACAAGCATGGCAAGAAGGTGGAAGTGAAATACTGGCATTAATAAGACAATGATGACAACACTGGATATAGACGAAAGATACATGAAACGCTGTCTGCAACTGGCAGCGTGTGGACAACAGAACGCCAAACCCAACCCCATGGTGGGCGCGGTGCTCGTGGCCGACGGCCGCATTATCGGCGAAGGTTACCACGTGCGTTGCGGCGAGGGCCATGCCGAAGTCAACTGCTTTGCATCGGTCAAGCCCGAAGACGAAGGGCTCCTCGGCCGCGCCACACTCTATGTCAGCCTGGAGCCATGCTCCCACTACGGCCGTACTCCTCCCTGCGCCGACCTCATCGTGACCAAGGGCGTCAAGCGCGTTGTGGTGGGCTGCATCGACCCTTTCGCCCGTGTGAGCGGACGTGGCATCCAGCGTCTCCGCGACGCCGGTATCGAGGTCAGAGTGGGTGTGCTCGAGCGCGAATGTCGTTGGCTCAACCGCCGCTTTATCACTATGCACACCCATCATCGTCCCTACATCATCCTGAAGTGGGCGCAGACTGCTGATGGCTTCCTCGACGACCACTACAAGCCCACTATGATATCCAACGCCATGACCCAGATGGTCTCGCACCGTCTGCGGGCAGAGAGCGACGCCATCCTCGTGGGCAGGGTGACTGCCGAGCGCGACAAGCCACAGCTCAATGTGCGCCACTGGGTTGGCCCGGCGCCCGAGCGGATTGTCTTGAGCCACAGCACGACTATCGACGCTATTCTGGAGCGTCTCTACACCGAGCAGCGGCAAAGTCTCATCGTGGAGGGGGGTGCCTCCACGCTCAAGTCATTCATCGACCGCGACCTCTGGGATGAACTGCGGGTAGAGACGGGTACTGCGGTGGTAGGCGAAGGCACCAAGGCACCACAGATACCAGCCACGGCACGGCTCGACATCAACCGCATGTATGGCAGCAATGACTATCGCATTTACCATAACCATTCACTCCTGAAACTTCATGACCGATAGACAAGCAACAATGACTTTCGCATTTATCATAACCATTCACTCCTGAAAATTCATGACCAATAGATATACACGACGGCTGGACGGCGACGACGAGATGCGGCGCCGCGAACTCATAGACAAGATTGAGCGCGCGCTGAGCCAGCGGAGCGTAGCCGAACTTGAAGCTATCTCCTACGACCTTTTCACCAAGGGTTATCTGGAGGATTAGGCGACTCACGCCATTATACACACTACGCCCTGAAGGGATGAGAGCAAAGCCAAACGGCTGCTTCGGTCCCTTCAGGGCGTAGTGTATATGGATAATCGGTGTTACGGAGGGCATCGCCTCTGACTCTGCGCCAGAGGCGGGTATCCCTGCGGAGATATGGGTTATGCCGGCAGACTTACTGGATGCTTACAGTAGCCTTGGCATGCACGTCCTTCTGAGGGAGGGTAACGCTGACGATGCCCTCGGGGCTATAGGTGAAGTCCTTGGTAGCTACACCGTTGACCTTGACAGCGGTAGGACGGCGGTGGGTATAGACCTCGAGCTTATAGGTACGGCTGGTGTACATACCCTTGTACTGACCCTTGACGGGCTGCACGGTGAAGTCGACGCGCTGACCGTTCTGGGCGCAGTCGAAAGTGGTACGAGCCACGGCACCCTTCTCGTAGTCATAGCTCTCGCCATCGTCTTCCATGAGGGTGTAAGAAGACTTGCCCTTGGGGAATACCTTGACCGTGAGGGTATCGATGGGATATTCGCCCACGAAGTTCATGTCGCGCTGCATGGGGATGATAGAGCCCTCACGCACGAAGAGCAGACCGGCACGACCTTCAGGGATGTCGCGCTTCACGGTGCGTCCACCCTGTACGCGTTCACCATTCCAGAAGTCGGTCCATTCGCCCTTGGGCAGATAAACCTCATTGCTGAATATTCCTACGAGGAAGTTCTTGCCAAACATATACTGATAGCAGGCATCGTCGACATTGCGGTCGGCAGGGAACTCGAGCGGCATCGACCTTACAATAGGCATACCAGTCTGCGCACCCTCGATGGCGGCAGTGTAGATGTAAGGCAGCAGACGGTAGCGCAGCTGCACATAATACTTGTAGATAGCCTTGTCATGGGTAGAGAAGTAGAAGGGCTGCAGGAGCGAGTACCAACTGTTAATCTGTACCCAGGGGAGGAAGAGACCGAAGTGCAGACTCTGCATCTCCTGCTCCTTGGGCACTGACATCACGTCGCACGATGTGTTGAGGAAGCCGCTCATACCCAGGTTGAGCTGGTCGAAGAGCGCAGTCTTGCCGCCACCGTTGTCGCCGCTGGTCGATGCACCCCAGTGCTGTGTACCAGCCCATCCGGCGGTGTAGTGATGCCAGTTGCGTCGGCCGGTATGGTCGCGCATCATCACCTCCATCTGCTTGGGCAGCAGTATCTGGTTGAGGTTGTGCATCACCTTGTCAGAGTAACCGTTGTAGTAGTCGCGTGTGGGATGCTCATCGATAGTACGGGCGGGGTCCATCTTGAAGCCGCGCACGCCATTGTCTACAAAGTTGCGCAGGTGGTCCATCCAGTGTTCCTTGCCGCTTTCGGGCTTGCCGGCAGCCTTTGCCAGCGCGTCCTCTTCGGCGATACTCAGGTCGTATTCCTCACAGAGCCAGAGACCGAGCTTGAAGCCCATGTTCTTGAGGCGTCCCACGAGCAGGCGATGGTTTTCCTTCTTCGGGTATTTGCATGAGTCCCAATAAGCCTCTGCCGAGAAGAGCTTGTAGTTCCACTTCTTCTTCGTAGAGAAGTCGTATCGCTTCTCCATCCATTGGGGTTCGAGCCAGAGCAGGTCGCAAGGCACCTCCATACGACGGAACTCGACGGCGTCGCGCAGGATGTCAAACTGGTTTTCGAGCATGTTGGGGCCGAAGCAGAGACCGTAGGCCCACTTAGGCTGCAGGTAAGGACGGCCGGTGATGAGGGTGTAGGCGTCGATGATGGCGGGCATATCCTTGCCGAGCATCAGGTAGAAGTCGGCTTCGTCGGTGGTGTTGTAGACCGACATGATGTCCTTCTGGTGACGGCCGATGTCGAAGAAGTGCTTCAGTGTGGTGTTGTTGAAGACGCCCCAGCCGTTGCTGCTGATGAGCATGGGCTGTGGTATCTCGGTGTGCTGGTATGTTGTCCACATACGCAGCAGTTCTCCTCGGTGCTGGATATGCTCGCGGCTGGTGCTGCCACCGCCGTAGAAGCGTTCTCCCTCACGCAGGGTGAAGTTGATGATGCTGCACTTCTTGTATTCGCCGGTCTCGGCAGTATCCTTGGCGGCAGCCGAGGTCTTGACGTCGCCGATAATACCATTGTTCTTTGCCACCTTCATGTCGGCAAACTTCACATTGATGTCTTTGCCCAGCGAGGCGAGCAGCGGGTCGGTGCCCTTGAGGTAGTTGACGCGGTCCACTATCTTCTTGCCCGACTTGTCGGCTACGCTGATAGAGCCGTCCTTCTTGTCGATGGTCAGGGAGTAGAGTCCGGTGGTGATAGTCATCACTCCACCCTTGTCGGTGGTATTGCAGTCGACGCGCTGCCAGTCTTTCTTCTGCACATTGTAGCGCAGCATGAGATTTTCGGCATACTTGTCACGAGGCGAGAAGCGTACGCGGAAGATGCCGTCCGTACATACCTGTACGTTCATGTGCATCTTGTTCTTCAGCTTTACCTCGTACTCGGTGGTGTTCTGCGCCATCATGGGGATGGCTGTCAGCAACAGCAGGAAGATAAACAGTTTTTTCATGATTTGTAGTATTGTGATTGTTTCTGCCACAAAGATACTGATAATTATCAAGATAGGCCGTATCGGAGTGGACAAAAAAACGGTGCAGAGCATTTTTTATGGTTTTTTGGGCCAACCTCTCGGTTTTTGCACGGGTCGACGGGAACGAAAAAAGGCTTGCCTCCTTCGCGGAGACAAGCCCAGAGACTACATTGGGTATGACGAAGGTTACAGGTCGTCGCCTGTGTACTGGCCCACGAAGAAGATGGCTCCCGTGGGGCGATGGGTAATCATGTAAATGAAGGGGCGGTCGGCGTGGAAGTTGACGAACCAGGGCTCCTGAGGCTCCAGCGCGGTGGTGCGCACCATCACCGAGGTCACGGCGGCAGCCTTGGTACCCTCTTCGCTCACCTCGATTTTGGCTTTCTGCAGCATGCCCGAGATGTAGATGGGCTGGGCGGTCATCTGGCTGAAGTCTGCCTGGCCGGGGGTAAACATGGCGGCAGCGCCGAGCTGTGCCATAGGCTCGTTGAGCCGGGTCTCGGTGGTTATGGTGAAGCGTGGCAGTTTCAGGTCTACCCTGCACTCTTCGGCAGCGCGCCAGATGCTGTCCATGACGCTGGCGTCGAGAGAGTTCATCACCTCGGTCACCGACTTGCCCTCATCGGGCAGCATTACGGTCATCGTGTAGTTGCCGTTGCCATAGGGCAGCACCACTGCACCATATCCCTGCATGCGTGCATAGTACATCCTGCCCTCTCGGTGCATCATCGGTGCCCGCTTGATGTCGCGGGTATAGCCGTGGAAGGGCTCTACGCGGGTGTCGGCTTTATCAAACTTGTCGGCCCAGGTACCGTTGAAGTAGATGGCATTCATCAGCACAGCCACGTCATCGGCGCTGAGCTGGTCGATGATGCGCGGTATCATGTCGTGGGTCTGTCGCTGACACCAGCCGTTGAGATAGTCTACCGTCGAAGCCTTGCCAAAGTCGCGGCTGGTCACCTCGGCGTCGTAGAAGTTCTTCATCTTGGTCACATAGTCGGGGTTGAGACTTGCCTGCTGGTCTACGGCGATGCAGTTGGCCACATTGATGCGGGTCTGGCTGTCCAGACGCGACGCCTTGTCAATGAGAGACTTGCAGACCTCGTTGAGCGCATCCATCTGACTGTCGTCTACGCCGAGGGTCTTCATGATTTCGGCACGGGTAGTGCCGTTGGCGCCGTTGGCGAGCATCGCCATGAGATACGACACGCTGATGGGCGAAACCACCTTGGAGTCCATGCCCGCCTGGGTACGCATCAGGTCGAACGCCATGCCGTTGATGCTCCGCAGAGCCGACTGCTGTGCGTCGGAGAGTACGAGATACTCGCTGTCGAGCTTTTCTATTTCCACGATCTTACTTGCGTTCATGTCTGTGTCTTTGGCAGCGGGCTGCTTGCTGGTGGCACACGAGCCGAGGCCGATCATCACCATGACGGCGGCGGCTATTACATTGGTTGTCTTGTTCATCTTTGTTCGTTTTATTATATATAATGTATAAGGTGGCGAAAGATTGCATGGCGGCGACGATTTTCCCGCTTTTTTCAGTTTTTTTCACGCTTGTTATGTCCTATTTTGGCTTTTCATACGTTATTAGTGTGAAAGGATATGACTACAGAAGACTTCTATCATACGATCATACCGCTGCGCGACGATCTGTTGCGATACGCCGTCAGTCTGACGGCCAGCAGCGACGACGCCGACGACCTGGCCCAGGAGACCCTGCTGCGGCTCTGGGACATGCGCGAGCGTCTCGATGCCGGCGACAACCTCAGGGCGATGGCCGTGACCATGCTGCGCAACAGGTTCTACGACCAGCAGCGCCACGCCAGCCACAGCCGACGGCTCTCTGCCGCCGACGACATTGGGCGCGAAGACCTGCGGGTCGAGGCGCGCGACCAGATAGGTCTGGTGAGCGACATCATCGACCATCTGCCGCCGCTGCAGCAGCGACTCTTCCGTATGAAGGAGATTGAAGGCTACACCGCCGACGAGATTATGCGCATCACGGGATGCTCGGCAGCCAATCTGCGCAAGAACCTCTCTCGGGCACGTATCGCCATCCGCACCCAGTTTATCCATATCACACGACAAGGAGGTAACAGTATATGAACAATCATCAAGACATAACCCGGCTGATAGACCGCTACATGGCAGGCGCCACCACCAACGACGAGGAAGCCCGTCTGCGCGCCTACTTCGCCACAGCCGGCGACATCCCCGCCGAATGGGCGATATACAAGGCGCTCTTCGGCTACGTCGATGGCCAACGGATGGAGGCAGCCCACTCTCTCTCGACTGCCCCCACCGCGCCCCGACACGCCGCCCGGCGCCCGGCGCCGATGGTGCGCCGCCTGGCCGGAGCCGGACATCAGGTGCGGGC
>OQWM01000376.1_pt1 | contig 27664 bp, 32 predicted proteins | sample 1691531 | NCBI WGS metagenome assembly OQWM01 (sample SAMN03418257, study PRJEB22391) | human gut metagenome | biome: human-gut; feature: organic feature; material: feces | host: Homo sapiens | place: Tanzania | collected 2013-01
GAAAGCCCTCACTATGGCCGAGGCTCTCGGTGATGAAGGTGCTGATGTTGTCGCAAACTGCAAGAGCGCCATTCCTTCAGTTATCCTTTCCATCGGCAAGGAATTCTATAACAATAAGGATTTCTCCAACGCCAAGGCCAAATTCGTAGAGGCTGCTGAAGTTGCCAAGAAATATGGCAATGATGAGGTTACCGCAGAGGTGGAGAGCCTTCTTCCTACAGTAGGCAAGAGAATCGCTCTCGCCAAAGTCAATGAAGCGATGAAGAACAAGGATATCGCAGGCGTGCTCGCAGGATATGAGGAGGCTATGGCCATCGATACCACAGATGCGAACACTGCTCTGAAATACGGACAGTTCCTCGGCAACGCAGGCAAATATGACGATGCTGTGAAATATCTTGAACTCGCAGCCCGCCACGGTCAGGAAGGCAATGCAAAGTCAGTTCTTTCCACCACTTTCCTCAAGAACGCTGCCGCTCAGCTCAAGGCCGGCAAATATGCAGAGGCAGTGAAACTCGCCGAGACAGCCATCAGCTACAAGGAAAACGCTCAGGCATACCTTATCGCAGGTCAGGCATCACAGAAAGCCAACAAGAACGCTGACGCCATCACCAACTTCGAGAAATATCTCGAGGCTGCTCCTACAGCAAAGAATGCAGGCGCTATCGCTTTCACAGTAGGTGCTCTCTACCAGCAGGCAGGCAACAAGGCCAAGGCTGTAGAGTTCTACAAACAGGTGGAGAACGACCCTCAGTTCGGTTCTCAGGCAAAGACTCTTATCGCTTCACTCAGCAAGTAAGACATTTCCCGGGAGAGCAGCTACCGATAAACTCAAATCACTGGAAATGAGAACATTGGAACTTCTTGCACCGGCAAGGAACATAGAAATCGGCATCGCGGCAATCGACTGCGGTGCCGATGCCGTTTATATTGCAGGTCCGACGTTCGGAGCCAGACAGGCGGCCGGAAACAGCATTGAAGACATTTCCAGGCTATGCGATTATGCTCACAAGTTCGGCGCAAGGATATTCCTTACGCTCAACACCATCCTGTACGACGAGGAGCTGCAGGAAGCTGAAGAGCTGATGCTGAAAGCGGAGCAGGCCGGAGTGGATGCCATCATTGTCCAGGACCTGTCCATAATGAAAATGGCTGACGGAGGCCCGGACGGAAAAAGGCTCGGAATACCGCTTCACGCATCGACTCAGTGCGCCATCCGCGACGTGGACAAGGCACTGTTCTACAGACAGGCAGGCTTTTCAAGACTGGTCCTCGAGAGGGAACTTCCGCTCGAGACGGTCAGGGAAATCAGCCGAAGCACCGGATGCGAAATCGAGTTTTTCGTACATGGCGCACTCTGCGTATGTTACAGCGGACAATGCTATATGTCCGAATACATCTCCGGAAGAAGCGCAAACAGGGGCGAATGCATCCAGGCCTGCCGGTCACTTTACGACCTTACTGACGACAGCGGGAAGGTGCTCGTCCGCAACAAGGCCCTGCTGTCCCTCAAGGACTACAACCTGCTGCACCGCCTCGAAGATCTCGCCGATGCAGGTGTGGACTCTTTCAAGATCGAGGGCCGGCTCAAGAACATTTCATACGTAAAGAACACCGTAAGAGCATATTCCCAAGCCCTCGACGAAATCATAAGAAAGCATCAGGACAAATACTGCAGAGCATCATTCGGCAAGGTGTCAGGCGGATTCACACCTGACCTCAACAAGACATTCAACAGAGGCTACACCGAGCTGTTTCTGGACGGGAAGCGCGGCCACTGGGCCAGCATGGACACCCCGAAAGGAATGGGCGAGGCCATCGGCAAAGTCGTATCAGTCAAGCCATTGAAAAACAATGAAATACTGATCAGCCTGAATCTGAAGCATTCATCCGGCGGAGGCAGTTCCGAAATCCCCGTTCTGAACAACGGTGACGGATTCGCCTTCACTGACAGAAACGGAGAAATCATCGGATTCCGCGGGGATGTATGTTCCGGAAGCTCTATCCGCTGCAAAAACGTACCCAATATAAGACCGGGCATAAACCTGTTCAGGAACATCAGTTCCGCATTTGAAAAAGAACTGTCTGCCAGACAATGCAAACGCACCATCGGCGCCACTGTCTCCATAAACATTTCCGAAACCGCTGACAGTCATTATCTTGTACTTGCCTCCGCCGTCACCGAAGACGGACGCCGGGTGGACGTCAGTTTCGATGCCGGAACAGAAGCCGCCCAGAATGAAGAGCGTGCAAGGTCAATGTTTGAAAGCCAGATAGGCAAGGAGGCAGGCATCTATTCATTCCTCCTTTCATCCGTCCATACGGAAACCATAGCAATGCCGTTCTGCAGCAGCGCCTTTCTCAATGAAATAAGACGGACTGTTGCGGAAAAACTGGACCGGACGCCGCTCATCCCGAAGCCGATGCTCAACCTTCGTCACGGTTCCGGCTCATCCACGGATACTGCAGTGGAGCATGTCCCTGAAGTGATTGACTACAAGTTCAATGTATCCAATCATCTGAGCAGAAGCGCATACGGGCACGCCGGCGGGAAAACGATAGAAGAGGCTTACGAACTCAGCCACAGAAAAGACGCGGAACTTATGCGCACCAAGTACTGCATAAAATACGAGCTTGGCATCTGTCCCAAGTATTGCGGTGCCAAAGGCGTAGGCGGAGCGCTCCATCTCCACAACAACGGCAGGTCATTCAGACTTTCATTCGACTGCAGCAGGTGCGAGATGACCGTCAGCGCTGAAGAAACGAAAAAGTAACCTCCACGTCTCCTAAACGGCTGGTAATTCCATCGTACTTCTCCAGATATTTGGAAGAGAGCTGTCCCCGCCAGACGATATCGTCCCGTGAATTGAACGGCAGGGCCAAGTCAAAACCATAGCTTCTGGACTTCACTTTCACCACAGCCGAACACTTCCACTCCGTTCTGGTTCCTCCGTCATCCTCCGTCATCATGAATGCAATATCGTCCAGCTGCTCTGTCCATCTGGAGACAAGCATCACATTGAGCGGTATGGTCTTCCCCACCTGGGAGCGGCGCACCACAAGCATAAAGTCTGTAATACGAGGAGAATACAACTTCAGTTCCGCTTCCGTGCTGGCCGTAAAGTCCTCCACACTTCCGCATTTGATGAAGAACTCCGAAGCCCCGGCAAACCAGCAGTCATAGTTTCTGAGCATCTTGAAGTCCTTGAGAACCAGCGACTTGACTACGCCTGGGTTTTCGAGAACCCAAGTCTTTGGCTTCACGACAAGACTTCCGCCTCCGTTTCCCCATTCAGGGTCATGCTCCCTTAGCTTTTCCAATGAAAGAAATCCGCTGTCATCATTCCGGTTCACCACCCAGACCGGTTCTTCCGATGCCATAGCCTCATCTACTACAACCTCTTCCAGAACACGTTCTCCGTTCTGTTTCAGTATCATACGATACCCCACATTGACCTCAGCACCATTTCCCGGGTCGAAGGTAAGAATCGGCAGCTTCTCTCCGTCCCAAGTGTTGCATTCAGGCCAATATATCTGAATGTCAGAGTTTTCCAATGCTTCCATGTACTGGTCCGCCGACATTCCCCCGCCGGAAGACTTGGTCTTTTCCATCTTGGACAGATGTTCGGAAATCAAGTCGCGTAGTGGCCTGGTGTAGGCTTTGGTTTCAGCAGGACTGTCACCTACCCCGTTTCCCGGAGAAGCGAATATGTCCCGCATCATATACTCTTCATCGTATCCATTTGAAGATGATGAAGATAATAAAAGAAGATTAAGCGAAAAAGATTTTTCTGATTTTTTGACCTTTTAAGGAGTGATTAAGTGAGCGATTTAAAAGACTTAATGAATAGTCTGACTAACGAAGAAATCATTGATATAATGACAAAACTTGGTGCAGACAGGTTCGAAGAAAAAGGAAACGCAATAATCTTCCCAACAATTTGTCATAATCATGATTCTGCCGATGCAAGCATGAAGTTATATTATTATCCAAAAACTCATACTTTTCATTGTTATACTGAATGTTGCTGCACTTTCAATATTATTGAAATGTTTAAAAAACGATATGAGTTATTAAATGTCCAGTATGATTTTTTCAAGGATATTGTTTTAAAGATTGGTGGAGGAGCTGGTCGACAAAAAGAGTATGAATCTTTCTACCAGCCGTACCAATCAATTTATACTAAAGAAAATCATAATGCTGAAGTTAATATCCCTGTCCTTAATAAAGGTTTATTGAATGTTTATACATTCTATCCTACCGTTGAATGGTTAGAAGACGGAATTAGCGAAGAAGCAATGAAAATATATAACATACTCTATTCAATTCAAGAGAATAAAATAATTATTCCTCATTATGATATTGAAGGAAACTTAATCGGAATAAGAGGAAGAAGTCTTAATGAGGAAGATATTGCGCTTGGCAAATATCGTCCAGTGTGTATCGAAGGAAAGATGTATAATCATCCTCTTCAGTTTAATCTCTATGGATTGAATTTTGTAAGAGAAAATATAAGGAAATATAAAACGGCGATTGTTGCAGAGTCCGAAAAAAGTTGTTTACAATATTCGACAATGTTTGGACAAGACAAAAATATAGTTGTCGCCGCCTGTGGTAGTACATTTCATAAATATCAGCTTGATTTGTTAATTAAATGTGGAGCGGAGAGAGTTTTAATAGCCTTTGATAAAGAAGGTAAAACGTGGGAAGAGAAAGAAAAATATTTTGCGAAATTAAAAGGTATTTGTGAGAAATATAAAAACTACTGCACAATGGGTTTCTTATTTGATTCGAAAAATTTATTAAAATTAAAAGATAGTCCTTTTGATAAAGGAGCGAGTGTTTTTAAATCTTTGTACAAAATTGCTATATGGGTGGATGCTTCATGAAAAAACTTGATTTAAAAGGAAAATAGTTTGGAGAGCTTCAAGTAATTGATGAAGATACTTCCATTAATAAAAAAGGAAGTTACTGGATTTGTAAATGCTCTTGCGGAAAAATTTCTACTATTCGAGGAACTTCTTTAACTTCTGGTAATACTAAATCATGCGGATGTTTATAGAAATAGACATTAAAAAGGATACAAGAAAATAATCGAAAAAATATTTCAGGACAAAGATTTGGTAAACTTGTTACTACGGAAGAATTTATAATAAAAGATAAAACAACCTTTTGGAAATGTAGGTGTGACTGTGGAAATACAATCTTTGTTAGAATAGATTCATTAACCTGTGGTAATACTAACTCTTGTGGTTGTCTAAAATCAAAAGGTGAAATGTTAATTGCTAAAATACTTTAGGAGTTACATTTAGAATATAAATAGCAATATAGCTTTATAGATTTAGTAAATAATAAAAATAATAAATTATATTTTGATTTCGCTATTATAAAAAATGAAAAAATAATCTGCTTAATTGAATTTTAGGGAATATAGCATTATTAGCCTCAATCCTTCTTCGGTGGAGAAGAGAGGTTTATATAGTAGTAGGAAAATGATAAGATAAAAGAAAATTATTGTATTCTACATAGTATTCCATTAATTAAATTTTCTTACAAAGAATTAAAAAATATTGACGCTGACTATTTAAAAGTCAAATTAATATCAAAAGGAGTCTGGTTATAAAATGAAGTATATTAGAAAAACGAGTAAGGATATTACTCAGGATTTCAGTCGTAATTTACTTATCGACAGAGGTATCTTGAAAGAAGGAGAAAATACTGATTGGTATTTTAAACCCACTGTTGATAATCTTCTTGACCCACTTGGTCTTGACCACATGGAAGAGGGAGCAAAGTTGTTATTGAAGCACTTGAAGAATGGAAGTCGTATTCGTCTTTATGTTGACTGCGATGTTGATGGTTTCACATCTTCTGCTTTATTCATCAATTATTTTAATGACTTTTTGAAGAACAAGTATCCCAATGTTGAAATTACCTACCACATTCCGGAAGGAAAAGAACATGGTTTACGTTCAGTCATAGATGAACTGGTTCACAACAAGATTTGTGATTTAATTATCCTTCCTGATAGCTCTTCAAATGATTATGATGAACATAAACAGCTCCATGAAATGGGTTATGATATTCTTGTTCTTGACCACCATGATGCAGACCATTATAGCGAAGATGCAGTTGTTATCAACAATTAGCTGTCAAAAGATTATGAGAATAAGGCATTAAGCGGCGTCGGTGTTGTTTATAAGTTTATTAACTTCTTTGACTATTACCGTTGGGAAGATTCTCCTGAGAGTAAGGAAGAAGAGGCTTTCATCGACCCTATCTATGACCGATACCTTGACCTCGTTGCTCTTGGTGAAATCAGCGATATGATGAATATGCAGACACCAGAGAACCGTTACATTTGTGACTATGGTCTTTCAGGCATTCAGAATACTTTGTTCCGTGCGATTGTGAAGAAACAGTGTTATTCAATGTTTGGTATCTATGAAGCAGATTGGAATGACTCTTACTATAACAGTGGAGATGTTACACAGATTAAGGTTGCTTTCTATGTAACTCCGCTTATTAATGCTCTTATTCGTGTTGGTACACAAAGTGAGAAGGAACAGCTCTTTGAAGGTTTTATTAATGGTGATAAAGTAATTCCTTCAACAAAGCGTGGAGCAAAAGGTGAAATGGAGACCGTTGCAGAATAGGTAACTCGTAACTGCGTAAATGCTCGTTCAAGACAGAACAGAGAGAAAGATAAAGCAATTGAGTTGCTTGATATTTAGATTAGCAATAACTGTCTTGATGAAAATAAAATTCTTATTCTTAATGCCGACGATCTTAGCGTTTCAAATAACCTTACTGGTTTGATTGCAATGGGTATTGCCGCAAAGTATAAGAAGCCTACAATGCTTGGTAGAATCAGCCCCGATGGTTATTTGAAAGGTTCTATCAGAGGTAGAGAAGAGAGCGAGCTGAAAGACTTTAAGGGATTCCTTAAGGGCAGTAACTATATGGACTTTGTTGAGGGTCACGCAAATGCCGCAGGCTTTAGTGTTAAAGCTAGCGATATAAATAAACTTTATACATATGCAAATACAAAACTTGCTAATATTGATTTTAATGAAGGGTTCTATGAAGCAGATTTTGTTATTCAGGGCAACTATTCAGAAATTACTCCTCTTGTTCTTGATATCGGCGCATAGCAGAAGTTGTGGGGTCAGACAAATGATGAGCCAGTTATTATCATTGAGAATATTACAATTCCTAAATCTCAAATCCAGGCAATTGGCTCAAAGAAAGATACCGTTAAATTCGTATTCAATGGTATGACTTATATGATTTTTAAGGCACAAAATATTATTGACCAGATTTTTGAGACACCTGGGGATACTTTCAATATTACTTGCGCCGGCAGAGCAAATATTAATACATGGGGCAATAGAGTCACTCCGCAGATTTATGTCGATGAAATCGAAATAAAGGAGAGTTCTATCTATGACTTCTGATAAAGATATAGTTGAAATGACAGTCGGAAAAGGTGGGCAATATGAAGCCCACCTCGATGTCGATGATAAAACAAGTTTTATTATTAAGGACATAACTAATGTTAGGTTTTTTGACCCAGCAAAACAAGAATGGATTGATATTGGTTATAAAGGTCCAGTATCTTTGAATTATAAGGAGGCATTTATTTATGGAAATCATGAAGCAAACAGATGAGATTCGTGTCGACACTTATGAAGAGGCTAAAGCATTAATTGAAAAATTCAAATCCGATGCTAAAGAAGGGGGATATGATATAATTAGTAGTGCCGCAACCCTTAAAGAAAAGAAATCTAAGGGTGAAATAATTGATTCGTACTACATTGTTAAAATAGTTAAGAGATGGTAAGGAGGGATATATCAATGAAGTTCCATATGGATGAGAAGGAGAACTACAAAAAGAAGATTGATAAGATGAAGGACGATATGAATCGCCGCAACAGAGAAATCCAGAAAGAACGCGAAAAGAAAAAGAAACAGTGACAAGAAAAGTCAAGGCTAAAAAGTCTTGACTTTTTTATTAAAATATGGTATAATTATTATAGAAAGTAAAAAATATATATAAATAATGAGTATCCCTGTATAATTACTCGGCGATACTGATTGGAGGTATATTATGAGTTTAAAGACGCTTAAAAGATTTGATAATCACTCTCACAGTATGTTTTCTAACTTCAGATTGATTGACTCTATCAATCGTCCGAAGGATATGATATTGAAGGCGTATGAGCTGGGGATGTCCGGTATTGCACTTACGGACCATGAGACTGTCGCAGGTCATGTAGAATGGTTGAAATGCGAAAAGGAACTTAAAAAGGCAGGTAAAATTCCTGAAGACTTTAAGTGCGCTTGTGGTAATGAGATCTATCTCGTTGATGATAGAACCAATATTGAAAGATATTGGCACTACATTTTGATTGCAAAGAACACAGAAGGGCACCGTGCATTAAGAGAGTTAAGTTCAATCGCTTGGTACAATGGTTTCAGTTCTCGCGGCTTGATGAGAGTTCCAACAGAGAAAAAGGAACTTGAGAAAATTGTTAAAAAGTATCCAAATACTTTAATTGCAACTACCGCTTGTCTTGGTGGTGAGCTTCCTCATTTCGTAGCAGAGCTGATTAAGGCAGAGCAGGCAAATAATGAAACTGCGATTCATTTTTGGAAGATTGAAATTGACAACTTCATTAAATGGAATCTTAATCTATTTGGAGAAGATTTCTATATTGAGATTGCAGCAGCAGATACAAAGGATCAGATTAAGTTCAATGCAAGAGTAAAGAATATTGCAAAGTATTACAACATTAAAATGGTAATCGGTTCTGATGCACATTATCTCACTGCAAAGGAGCGTCCTGTTCATAAGGCTTATCTTAACTCAAAAGATGGTGAGCGTGAAGTTGATGGTTTCTATACTTTCGCTCATATGATGGATAATGAAGAAGCATACGGAAATCTTAGTATGACTTTCTCCGAGGAAGAGTTCGCAGAGTTTTGTGTAAACTCAATGGAGATTTATGATAAGATTGGTACTTATGAAATTTTCAGAAAACCAATTATTCCAAGAGTTGAAGTTGTACCAAAGGATTGTCCAGTAACTCCTAACTGGGTTTGGAAAGATGAGTGTCCTGTACTTACAGAACTTATTCAGAGCGATAATGTGCAGGAAAAATATTGGGTAACAGAATGTTTACTCAGCATGATTGATAAAGGACTCTTCGGAAAAGAAGAGTATATGATTGCTCTTGAAACAGAAGCAAGAGTAATTAAGGTAGTTGGAGAGAAACTTGGTAACTGTCTGTATGAATATTTCAATACTTTCCAGCATATGATTAACTTATTCTGGGATTGTGGTTCAATCGTAGGTCCTGGGCGTGGTTCAGCAGTTTGTTTCTTAAGTAACTATCTTCTTGGAATTACTCAGCTTGACCCGCTGAAGTGGGGATTGAAATACTGGAGATTAACTTAATTTAAAGGTCTCCCTATATAGTGATGTATAGAAAAATAACTCCGTGAACGTTTAGCAAACGGTGTCGACTTTACTATTGGAACCATAGGAAATGATGGCTAAAAAGTCGGCTAACAGGGAAGAGTCTTTATTCGTTAAAGAGAACCCTGTGCCAAGCTACTTAAATATTGGAGAGCCAATATTTAAGATGAAGGTGAAACGACTATCGAAAAGCATATTTAAATATGAACCGAGTAGAGTAGGATGGAGGTGCTACCATCCGAAGCGCGGAGGCTCTCATAATATATCATATCAAAGAGGTGATAATTATGGGATATATTTATAAAATAGAAAATAATATTAATCATAAAGTTTATATTGGACAAACAATTAAATTTTATGAAGAACGTTTCAAATAGCATAGAAGAAATTATACAAAAGAATATTTTTCACAATTAGCATTGTATAAAGCGTTTAGTAAATATGGAATTGAAAACTTCACTTTTTCACCTATTGAAGAAGTTGCAAACGAACTTTTAGATGAAAGAGAAAAATATTGGATTTCATTTTATGATAGCTATTATAATGGTTATAATTCTACTTTAGGAGGAAGATTGGTAGAATTATATGAATGGGATGTTGATAAAATCATTGAAAGATACATGATTTTAAAATCTGCTCGTAAAGTGGCAGAAGAAATTGGATGTGACCATTCAACCATTGATAGAATTTTAAATGAAAATAAAATTAAACGCTTTTCCTTAAAAGAACAAAGGGTTTATACCAATATTACTATTGAAAATGAACAAGAAAAATACTCTTTTAGAGATAATCGAGAGTGTGCAATTTTTCTTATTGAAAAAGGTTATACTAAATCAAAAAATATTGATTATATATCCTATGCAATAAGAGAGGCTATTAAACAAAATAAATATTATTTGGGTTTTAGAATATATTGTGAGAGTAAGATATAGTCTACACCCCTGGTGACAGGGGGTTAATGTGTTTTAAATGAAGAGCGTGTGGAACTGCCTAAACTCTAATATTGGGCAGTATAAAATAGGTGAACGTATTCAGCGGTGTCTTCTTAATTGAAGGCTAACGGTAGAAGTGGAATAAGGCAATGCGCGAAGCAGCTTCGTAAGAGAGACTACGGTCCTGAAAGGGATAGCAGTTGATACCGTGCTAAGTTAAACTTTATCTATTTTTCTGGAAAAGTTGAAGATTTTATCTCGTTCTAATACTTTATAATTGAGGTGATAGAATGGAAAAAGAAATCAAAGACTTCCCCGGATATACAATAACTGATGATGGAAAAGTTATCAGTTATAAATTTAAAGAACCAAGAATAATGAAAACTTGGTATCAAAAATCTGGTTATGAAAATATTAAATTATGTAAAGATAATGTAACTTATCATTTCTTAATTCATAGATTGGTTGCAGAAGCTTTTATTCCAAATCCAAATAATTTGCCCGAAGTAAACCATAAAGATAAAAATAGACAAAATAATTGTGTAGAGAATTTGGAATGGAGTAATAGAGTAGATAATCTTTATGATAGTTATAGCACAATGAGTTCTACAAGAAATTTTAGAGAGTGTGTCTTAATAAGAGAGAGTGATAATGAAGAAATTGAATCTTTCCAATCTGTTAAGGCGGCGGCAGAATATGCTAATGAAAAGTTTGGTTGTAGTATCAGTGGAATGAGAAAAAATTATAAGTCCAGAGGATATAGATTAGAGTTTAAAAAGTGTAACGACTAAATTGAGATTGTAAATCTCTAAGAGGGATGGAGATGAATACCATTCCGTAGTGCCTATCATGGACAGGAGTCCTAAAGAGATAGTCTATTCCCCTAATAAATATCGGGAAACCGAGGGTGTAAAAAGGATATTGATATTGACCTTACTCCTTCAAAGAGAGCTGCTGTTTTCGCCGCCCTTCGTAAGGAGCGTGGAGAACTCAATGTTATTCAGGTTTGTACTTATGGTACAGAAGGTACTCGTTCTGCGATTGCTGCAGCTTGTCGTGGTTATCGTTCAGAGTGGTATCCTGATGGTATTGATACAGATACAGCACAGTATCTTAGTTCACTGATTCCTCAGGAGCGTGGATTCCTCTGGTCAATTCATGATGCCGTTTATGGTAATGAGGAAAAGGGTAGAACTCCTATCGCGACATTGGTAAATGAGCTTGACAAGTATCCTGGTCTTCTTGAAATCATCGAGTCTATTGACGGTCTTGTAAATAAGAGGGGACAACATGCATCGGGTGTTATTCTTTATAATGATTCTCCATTTGAAACTGGAGCAATTATGAGAAGCCCAAACGGAGATTTGACGACACAGTATTCTCTTCACGAAGCTGAAGCAATGGGTAAGTAACATTGCCCAATAATATCTAACTGTTTATCAGCAGCGTATTAATGGCAGAGTAATCATAAGTAAAAAATACCATTAATGCGTCGGGGAAGCCTGAAGCCCTGCCGGGAGGCATAGGTATGGTAATCCCGAACTAAATTATTAGAGTTAAACCAAGAAAATCATACTTTATTAGTGGGTAAATAAATATGATTTTTGAGGTGATAAAATGTATGTATATAAAATTACAAATAATATAAATAAAAAAATTTATATTGGTATTACAAATAATTATAAAAAACGATGGTCAAACCATAAAAGTGGTAATAGTAAAAATATGGTAATTGGTAAAGCTATTGAAAAATATGGTATTGAAAATTTTACATTTGAGATACTTTTCTCTAGTCTTAGTTTAGAAGAAGCAAATAATAAAGAAATTGAACTTATTAAAGAATATAATTGTAGAGTTCCTAATGGATACAATGTTTCTTTTGGTGGCGGGGCAATAGATGGAGTCTCAAGATATGGGGCAGATAATAGCCATGCGAAATTAACAGAAGAACAAGCTCAATATATTTTAGACCATCGAGATATTCCAATGTATGTTCTTTATGAGCAATTTAATGAAATTATATCTTATTCTGCTTTTAAAGAAGTTTATCATCACCATACTTATACTAATCTAAACACAAATACTCCAATTTATCCTTATAATATTGAATTTTCAGCACAATTTACAAGTGGTGGAAAGTTAGATTATGATGATATTGTTCTTCTCAGAGAAAAATACGCAGAAGGTATATATTGGGAAGAAGTGTATCAAAATTATAAAAGTCTTTATCCAGATAAGTGGACTTTTTGGAATATATATGTTGGAAATAAATATAAATTAGTAATGCCAGAAGTTTTCACAGAAAAAAATAAACATTTACATCATAGTTTAGGTCATTCTGGAGAAAAGAATGGAAAATCAAAATTAACTGAGAATGATGTCAGACGAATAAGAGAACTTCATAAAGAAGGAAAAACTAATAAAGAAATCCATGAACTATTCCCACAAGTAACTACGACATCAATTAGAAATATAGTTAATGGAAAAACTTGGAAAACTCTAATATAAATGTGTATCGACTATTCACGTTAAGTGAAGTAAGATGACTATTGATACGTCATTTGAAATGGTATTCCGCATAATGCGGTAAGAGATAGTCAGTGCCATTAGAAATAATGGACAACACGGATGTTAAGTATGATTTCCTTGTAACTGAAATTTGTGATAAACTCACAATTGCGATTAGTTTGCTTCAGAAGGATAATTTAATCGACCCAACTTTGAATTTAAGACAGGTTTATAATAAGTATCTTCATCCTGACGTTCTTGACCTTAATAATCAGAAGATTTGGGATGCACTTAGTAACGGTACGGTTCTTGATGTATTCCAGTTCAGTACGGGTGTTGGTCTTGCAACTGCAAAGCAAGTTAAACCGCAGAATCCCACTGATATGCTTAACGCAAATGCGTCGACATTGGCGCTTACACACTTTACCTTTAATCAAAGGGGTTAAGATTTAATCTTAGCTAACGGGGAAGCCTGAAGCTCCTGCCGGGAGGCATAGGTATGGTAATCCCGTGGGAAATATTGATTCACCTCATAGGAGGTGATATAAAATGCACTTAGTATATTGTTATACAAATTTAATTAACAATAAAAAATATGTAGGTTAGACAAATAATTTAAAAAGAAGAATTAAATAGCATAAAGATGATTCTTTTACAAATTATAATGAAGCTCGATATAATCAATTAATTCATCAAGCAATAAGAAAATATGGCTTAGATAATTTTAAAATAGATATTTTAGAAGATGATATTCCAACTGAATTAATTAATGAAAAAGAAAAGTATTATATAAATAAGTATAATACTATGGCTCCAAATGGATATAATCTAACAGAAGGCGGAATGGCGAATAAAACTGCTCCGATACCTTCTAAATATGGAAATAATTATTTTAATATTGTAAAAGAATTAAAAGGAGAAAAAAGTCTTAAAGAAATAGCTAAACAATTTAATATGTCATATTCTTATCTAAGTGATATAAATAATGGTTCAAGATTATTTCATGATGGTATAGCCTATCCAATAAGAAAAAGTTCAAATTCTCCAAGTAAAGAAGACTATCAAATTATTATTGATATGTTGGAAAATACAAAATTATCTTGTGCTAAAATAGCTAAATAGTTAAATTTAAGTGCTGCAACAGTTAGAAAAGTAAATAATGGTTAGATTAAAAGGATGGTTAATCTATTCCCAGAAAAGACTTTTCCATTAAGAAAGGTGAATCAATAAACCTGTAGAGACTATCTCTGGTGAGACAGAGAGTAGGTTTGCTATTGATACGCAAATCAAAATGGTGTGCCGTAAGGTAAAAGATAGTCCAGACCACAAACAATTGCCTAATTGGTAGAGAAATCTATAGTGGTATGTAATGAGACTTATGGGAGAGCCTGGAGAGGAAAGACCTCTTGACAGATATTGCCGTCTTAAGGAAGATATGAGAGCATGGTATATGGAGGCAAAAGATGCTGGCCTTACAGAAGAGCAGATTAAGACTCTTGAGCCATATTATCTTTCTAACTGTGGAGTTCCTTCTTCACAGGAGGATATGATGGAAATCTGTATGGATGAGAAGATTGCAAACTTTAGTCTTTCAGAAGCAAATGCGACGAGAAAGATAGTTGCAAAGAAGAAGATGGACCAAATTCCTGCTCTTCATGAAAAGTTTGTAAATGCTTGTCCGACAAAGAGATTTGGCGAATATGTATGGAAGACAACAATGGGCCCTCAGATGGGATATAGCTTTAACTTTAGCAGAGCTGTTTAAAGAGTTTAAATTGCGGGGAGTTCCTTAGAGCCTTAACAACCAAGCAATAGTAGATGACTCTATTGTGGCGTTCAGTAACGGGAACGGTATGGTAAAATCGTTAAGGATTGGATAATCCAACGCAGCGAAATCTCAATTTTATGTATTTTCTCTAATAAAATTACACATTTTATTGAAGGTGATGTAATGGGATATAAAAAATACAGCACTGAGTAGGAACTTCAAATTATTGAAGAATACCGTTAGGGTGTGAGTGCAGATAATTTAGCAATTAAATATGGTTATAAAACAAGAAAGTCCATTACAGACAAAATAAAAAAATATTTTCCAAATGATTATTAGAAAATCATTGAAGAAAATAAAAATAAGAAAAAAGGCTATTGTTATAAACTTGAAAAAATAAATAATGAATTTGATGCTTATTTTGTTGGTTTATTACTTACTGATGGATATATTGTAAGTGGAAGAAATCAAATTGGCATAGATTTAGCAGATGAAGATTGTATTAGTTTTCTTTCTTAGGTAATTGGAAAAACTTATAATACTTATGAAAAAGATAGAAAGCATCAACTAAGTGATAAAACAATTCAAGATAAGTCAACTATGTATAGACTTCTATTGAGTGATAAAGATTTAATAACAAATATTGAAAGATTTGGAATAATAGAACATAAAACAGATATAATTCCTGCTCCTTCTTTACTACCAGAAGAAGAAAAATATATACCTTATATCATTAGAGGAATAATTGATGGAGATGGGACTTTTGATATTAGAAATAACACAATTGGAATGAGAGTTGCTACTAAATCAAAAGTCTTTGCTGAATGGATAAAAACTGTTTTAGAAGAAAAAATGTTTTTTTAGGATGTACAAATTCATAATAATAACAACATTTATATTGTTGAAACATATCAAATTCTAAATATAATAAAATTATATGCACTAAGTTATAATAAGCCTTTTGGAATGATGAGAAAATACAAAAAAATTGGAGAGACGTTCAGAGACTATAATAGCTCCATTTCATTTTGAAATGTATGGTATAGTCCAGACCACAACGCGATATGCGGACTATGAAAGTAGTAGTGGTACAGTGCAAAGCCTCATGCTCTTGCTTATTCATTCGTTGGTATTCAGACTCTTTATCTTGCAACAACATATTCTGATATTTATTGGAATTGTGCTTGTCTGATTACAAATGCCGGCGGCGCAGATTTACTTGACACAGAAGATGTGGACAAGGAACTAGAAGGAATGGCGGAGTAGGATATTGAAGAAGTCGATGAAGATGACCTCATTGAAGCAATTAGCAAAAAGTATAAAAACAAGAGCGTTAACTATGGTAAGATTAGTGTTGCTCTTGGTAAGTCTAAAAAGGCAGGCATTAATGTTTTGCCGCCAGATATCAATAAATCAGACCTCATCTTTAAGCCAGACGCAGAACGTAATGCAATTATTTATGGTTTGAAAGGTATCGACAGAATTGGCACAAGCCTTGTTTATGAAATTATGGAGAACCGTCCTTATACTTCTCTTGAAGATTTTACTAATAAGGTTAAGGTTAATAAAACTCAGATGGTTTCATTAATTAAAGCGGGTGCATTTGACAACATTTATGATGACAGAGAAAATACAATGAATTCTTATCTTGAACTTATTGCAGATAAGAAAAAGCGTATTACTTTGCAGAATATGACAATGCTATATAATAAGCACCTCATTCCAGAAGAATTGTCATTTGAAGCAAAGGTTTACAATTTCACTAAATATATCAGAAAGTTTAAGCAAGGTGATTATTATTATCTCAATCATACTGCAATGAGATTCTTTATAGAGAATTATGATACAGATGTACTTGTAGATATGGTAATTGATGGTGAGGATAACCACGCTCTAATTAAACAGTCAACGTGGGATAATACTTATGACAAGGCAATGAATCCAGTAAGAGCATGGATGAAAGCAAATCAGGAAGAAATTCTCAGTGCATTAAACAGAAGTCTTTTTGAAGATGTTCGTAACAAGTATGCTCTTGGTTCAATTGATAAGTGGGATATGGATGCTCTTGGTACATATTGTCACAATCATGAACTTGCAAATCTCAATAAGAGAGCATATGGAATTGTAGATTTTGAGAGTCTTGACCCAGAGCCAGTAATTGCGTCTGAGTTCACAACAAAGGATGGCGGCGTAATTAGAATGTACGAGATTTCAAGAATTTGCGGAACTGTTATTGATAAGGATAAGAATAAGAGTACAGTAGCTCTCTTAACTCCTACAATGCAGGTTGTAAATGTAAAGGTTTGGAAAAATCAGTACGCAAAGTGGGATAGACAGATTAGTAGAAAGAATCCTGATGGTACTAAAACAGTTATTGAGAAGAGCTTCTTCGCAAGAGGTAATAAGTTGATTATAACTGGTATTCGTCGTGATGACGATTTCGTACCTAAGAAATATAAGAGTACTGCTCTTCCTCTTTTTGAGAAAATTGAAGAAATGGATGAAGAAGGATTTATCACAAAATCTACAACAGAACGTGCACAATGTGAGGAGTAACTTTATATAAAAAAATACGAGGTTTATTTGTTTTATTTGCTAAATAATATGGAGGGATAATTATCGCTACTATAGGACTTTATGATATAGATCTGCATCATGGGAAGGCTTTTTCAATAAGCCTTCCTCTCATGTAGGCTTATGCAAGGCTTAAATCAGAAGGGCATTAGGCTATTATGATGAAACCTTATGAAAAAACAGGAAGATATAATCAGATTTTTTACTTTAAAGATAATCCAAAATTGAAGATTCCAAAGAAACTTATCATCAATTAGGACAAGGGAAAATTTTGTGGTTTTGGCTTTTATGGAACTTCTGGCATCTCTTCAAAGACAATGGAGTTCGCTCCTTCATTTGAGCCTTATAACTTATTTAGTAACAAGATTAAAAACATGACTTTATATAAGTCAATCAGAAACAATAGTATAATTGATTGGAGAGAAAAAAATTTTGCAGGAGCTAAAGGCGGAGCAGCAATAACTTATGTTACCGATAGAAACTTTCTTGATGAAGAAGATTGGGAAGAAATCTTTGATCATTATGATAATAATATTGACTTCATTTACAGTTTGAAAGTTGATAAATCTGAAGAAGATAAAATGTTTAAATTTCTTAAAAAACCCTACGGTAATCATACAAGGATAGTTGTTCCTTAGCAGATAGATGCAGATAAACTGATTTATTTATCGTCCTGCCGCGGCGTTGTTTTTAATATCAATGATGCTATGGAATTAACGGCACAAATACTTATTTCAAAGATACTTGATATAAAACTTCCAATGTACTCAACATACGAAACCGATCCATTTATTCTTGATTTAATTCACTGGAACAACGCAGGAAGAATTTCTTTCAAAGAATTTCTTGGAATCAACTGGGACCCGAATAAATACATCACATTCCCATATCGATTAATGCTCCAGCAAAATCCTACAAAAATCACATATGATGAACTATGTGAAGAATATTTCGTGAAGTGAGATTCTTGACTTTACTAATCAATTATGATATAATTATAATATAAAGGAGGGATTGATATGGATTATACAAACTTTTCATTAGATATTCTGAAGTTCGAACTCGAAAAGAAAGAAAACGAACTTCTTAATGAATCGCTTAATTTATTCACCTACAATCCTCGAATCTCTGAACTCACGAAAGAGATTAAGGAATTATAGGAAGAAATCAATAAAAGGGAGGACTAAATAAATGGCAGAACCAATTAAAATTGACCTTTGCGGAGAAAATGGTAAATTAAAGTCTAAAGAAGATTTTCTCAAAGATATGGAGAAACTTTACACTGAACTTGGTGGAAAGGAAAATGGTCCTTGCTACATGGATTTATTTACTGCTCCAGAAAACAACTTTAATCCTAATGACGTTCTTGACAGGCAGCAATTTATCGAACGTAAACTCTATATCGACGCAATTGATGGTAAACTTGCACAATATGCTCTTGAACGTATTCAGTTCTGGAATTCTGAAGACGCTTTCGATGAGATTCCAGTTGAGGAGAGAATTCCAATTCAGGTTTATATTAACTCACCTGGTGGCGAACTTATTTCAACCCTTCAGATTGTTGATGCAATAAGGAATTCTAAAACTCCTGTTTATACGATTGCAACAGGTTCGGCTTATAGCGGTGGCTTCTTCATTTGTATTGCAGGACACAAACGTATGGCATATCCTAGCGCTTCATTCCTTTTCCATGAAGGTAGTACAGTTATTGCAGGTAATGCCGATAGGGTTGACCAGAATCACAAGTTCTACGTTTACCAACGTAAGCAGTTAAAGAATCTTGTTCTTGGTACAACAAAGATTTCTAAGAAACTATATGAAGAGCAGAAAGATAGAGACTGGTGGTTCGATGTTAAGAAAGCTATTGAACTCGGTGTTATTGATGAAATTTGCAATGATGTAAACGGAGGTTTATACAAAGATGAAGACAACGAAGATTAAAGAACTTTTTGCAGGAGTTCCAAATAAAGATGGCTTTGATACAATGATGCAATTTGTTCAATTGCCTGATGAACAGTTCGACCAGCTGTGGCCCAGTTTTAAGCAGAGCTTCATGGAGATTATTAAATCCGAGAAGTTCCAGAGAGAACAGAAAGAAGCTCTTGCTCTTATTCCAGGTGTCACAACTGAAACCTTGAAAGAGGAAAAGGAATACTACGAGGAAATTATTCATGATATTTCTCAAGAGCCTAACCTTTCAGATAGTAAGAAGGAATTCTTTGTAATTCTGTTTAATGCTCTTGCAGATATTCATGAACAGCTTCTTATGAGTGGAAGAACTCAGATTGAAGTTAAAATCACAAAACTCAACCCTGATGCAGTAATTCCTCAGTATGCACATCCTACCGATGCAGGAGCTGACATTTCAGCAGTTGAGACAGTTACAATTCAGCCTGGCGAAACAAAGATTGTTAAGGCTGGTATCGCAATTGCAATCCCCGCAGGCTATGAGGTTCAGATTAGACCTCGCTCCGGTCTTAGCGTAAAGTCTAAGTTAAGAATTCCTAATACTCCCGGTACTATTGACACAGAGTATCGCGGCGAAATTGGAGTTCCTATTTGGAACGCAGGTGATGTCCCTTATGTTATTGAAAAGGGAATGAAAATTGCTCAGATGCTGATTGCTCCTACGCCAATGATTAAATGGAATGAGGTTGCAACAGTAGATGAGCTGGGAACCACTTCTCGCGGCGACGGTGGTTTTGGAAGTACAGATAAGACGGCAAACGCAGGATGATTTAAGTGGCTAAACTTAAATATGAAGATATAAAATCAGAAGTGGAGTTAGAGGGTTGGAAACTTCTCTCTGACTCCTATACCAATTTAAAAACTCAAATGAACTTCATGTGCCCCAACGGACATGAAAATTACTTTACAATGGAGTACTGGCGCCGCCATAAGCAGTGTCCAATTTGTAAGAGTAATAAATATTATCAAATGAACGATTCTGCTCCGAAAAGCAAAGGTTTTAGAATCTTAGCTTTCGACCAAGCAAGTATTACAAGCGGCTGGTCTGTTTTTGATGATGAAGAATTAATCAAGTTCGGCCATTGGGAGTCTGATGGCTCTCATAGTACAGAAAGAATTATGAAAACTAAACAATGGGTTGCTTCAATGATTCAGATGTGGAAACCTGACTTAGTAGTATTTGAAGATATTTAGTTATAGGTTTTCGATGGCGGAGAACAGGTAGTAACCTTTAAGAAACTTGCTCATTTACAGGGAGTTCTTAAAAACTACTGTTATGAAAATGGCAAGATTTATAAAATAGTGCCGCCTGCTACATGGAGAGCTTTTAATGAAGTTAAGGGAAGAAGTAGAAATGATAAGAAAAAGAGTGCATAGCTGATTGTTAAATCGCTTTATGATGTTAATGTAACACAAGACGAAGCAGATGCCGTTTTAATTGGTCGTTGGGCAGCGAATGATAGGAAACGAAATGCTATGGTATAGTTTGGATAAATGAAAACCCCTCACAAATGTGAGGGGTTCTTTTTATTTTACGAAGGGTTCGAGAAGCTCGAGTTCTTCAAGTGTCAATCCAAGGGGTTCAAGTTCGTCGAGAGAAAAAAATATATCAGGAAATGTAACTTGAAACTCGTTGATTTCTTTAATCTTTGCAGAGCACTCTTCTAAACAATCAGCTTTAATTTTCAAGCCACCGTCTTCAAGAATAATAAAATGACCTTTGTCATCTTTCTCTGCATAATTTTCAATTAAGAATTTTCTCTATTCATCATAAAGATCAGCCTCTTCTTTTATCGTTTTTCTTATTTTAAGAAATTTATATTGAGTCTGCACAGAAAAGCTTATAGTTTTAATTCTTTCTATAAGCTTTTCGAGTGCAGGCAGGTTACTATTTTTATAAACCATATTAGCCTCCTGTTTCTGCAATCTCAAACATATCCTTAAAGGCAACTTTAATAGGATTGCCTTCAATTTTATATCCAGTATCGATTTGAATATCTCCGCAACTTTTTTTATGCGTAACGCCACCGGGGTCAGAAAAAGTATAATCTTTATAAACAATTTCATGTCCATGTTTAATCAACGTTCTGTTTTGAATCTCTTTTAAAATCTCATTAATCTAATCTTGTAAACCACCAGTTGTTTGAGTTACCATTTGAACAACATCAGCGATGGCATCATAAATAGGGCCTGACGCATTTGAAATTTCAGTTTGAATTACGCTACCGATATATTGTGGCAATGATGTACCAGGATTATCTGCATCCATAATTCGACCAAAAGCAATAAACATATTACCATCTTTATCAATCTTAATACCGGGCGCATCTATATAAATTTTATCTTGAAGCTCTGTTGCAGTTGCGTTTCTGTTAGCAGGCTGATATTGTTTATCTAAAATTGTCCCGCCAAAGTAAGCTGTACCATCTTTCAAAACAGAAAATAGGTTTTTAACTTCATTTCCATTTTGACCGCAACATACAAACATTCTTTGAGCGAATCCATTTACATCCTCAATAGTATCATCTAAACTTGGATTATTAAGATAAAGAGCTACAGACGCATCAATAACGGTGCCTGATCCGTTATCTCCACTTTCATCTCTATACCAGTTGCTATTAACAAGATACGCATTTCTATTTTGAAGAACAAGATTATTTCCGTAAGCCTGATAATAAGTTAAATTTGATTTATTAACTTTATCATGGTCATAAATAGTTTCAGTAGTTAAATCTGAAAATAGTTTTACTTGGATAAAAGTTGAGAAATCTTTAACATAAATACTATTATTCTGCCAAGGATAATATATAACAGTTTTTACAGTTGAATTCCCTCGTTCATGTGTTGTCGTAGTAATTACGCTATCTATCTTATTATTTTTATTAATTATGTTCTTATTTCCATCAGTATATAAATAATGTTCTATTAAATTAAGCGTAGTAGTGTTATTCAATTCCATAATCTTTGCTACATTACCTTTAACAATTTGCACCTTAGTTAAGTGTTCTGTGTTAAATAGGTAGGCCGCGGCTTCTTCATATGAATACGGTGTATTTGATATGTCACAAGTATTTAGCCCATCTAGATCTGTTTCTGGAGGCTCTGATATAGGAGTGGAAAAAATTGGTTTTCTTACTGAAGTAAACATATATGGAGCAATTGCCACACTTTCAAATATATACTTATTACTGTAATCAAATTTAGTAGTTACCGTTCTTGAACCATTATTCGTTACGAGCATTTCACCAATAAGTTTAAGAGACGCTGTCTCTCTTCCCTAATCTCCATTTTCAGAAGCAGTAGATGTAGAGAAAATAATTTCTCCATTTGTATTATATAAGTAGAAACCCACCTCATCAGAAAGTTCAGTTTCAGTACTTATTTTTCCTGCATCTACATCTCCTTTTTTGCCATTAAATGCATAACCAGCACGAAGCTTAATTTTATCTTTTTCAACAATACTTAAACCGTACTTATTAAATATCGCCGCATCATTGATATTTGTTGTATCAGTATTGATCGCCTATGGGTCACGATAAGCTACAATGCCTTCTTTGTCCCATGCGAAATAAGTGTAAGCACTATCAGAAATTCTAATTTTACCTGCATCAAGAGTGCCAACACGAATATAATCTGCATTAATGCCACCTGGCCCAACACCAACACTCCAATGCTATCCGCCGTCATTAGAGAAATATAGGCCCTAACCATCAAGTTTATATTTATTTGCATGGTTATTAATATCACTACCATTTGTACCAGTATTATCAACCTAAATATTGTTCTCTTGTGTATCAAGAAGTGTCAAATCATTTGTATCAAGTGCTCCTTGAAGACTTGAAGTAGTAATATTTTGCAATGATGTAAAGTTTGATGAACGTTTGTAAATATTCTCATTATATGTTAATGACTGAACTGAAGCCGTAACTTGCTGGAATAAATCTTGAAATGAAGTCGTGAAATTTTGAACACCAATAGTATCTTTACTTGGGTCATCAAGACCTTCTGAAATTGAAGAACAAAGAACCTTTAATCTATTTGGAAGTCCAGTATGTTTATCATAACCAAACATACCAATATCTTCAACATAAGTAACATCGGCTAAATCAAAATTGTAAATATCCTCATATTCTTCGCTAAGCGGCGCAAGGTCAATAACAGAAATATTATAGTTAATTTTAGGGATAGCTCCATCTGCTGAAACATCAAGTGCACCGAAGTAATAAGCATTATCAGTAAGATAATTACTATCTGACCAAGTGCCTTCTTTCAAGTATGGTTCATATTTCTTATAAAAAGCAGAAGAAATCTAATTGATAAGTTTAAGATAGCTTGCCCTTTCTCTTTGCCATTGCTGAATCTATAAATATTCACTATTAAACTAACCAAGAATACCCTTTGTATAATTGTGTAAGTCAACCCAATATTTCTTACTCTCTTCAAGGTCAATGATGTGATTAAAAAATTGTACTGGAGTCATATTTGAAGTTATTTTAGATTGGTCTGTAAAACAATCTTTATTCCAAATATCTGGATTATCATCACATACTCCATCTGTAAAAAACGTTAAATCAATAAGTCTTGTAAGAATTGATTGCTATTCTGCGAGCTTGTTTAAATAATTTTGATATGACTGCTATTGTTCTGCGCCGCCGTCCTTTAATGAATACATTTCCTTATATTTATCAAGTTGTTTTTTAATTTTAAGAATCTGCTCTTGTGCTGTAATAATGCCTTGATAATTAACAGTAAGATTTGCTTCAAGTTCTGTATAAGACGCATCTTTAAGATTAATAATCTTATTACTTAATTCATCATATCTTGTATTATAATACCCAAGCTAATTTAAGAAGCCAGCAGGAATTTCATCTTTTGCAAGGACTCTTGAAGTAGGTTTAACACCATAAAGATCCTACTCTACTTCATCTGCATCAAGCATCCCTTTTTCAACATAATAACTAAGGTCAATAATATAGCTGTCCTTTGAAGGATTATCTTCAGCAGTTTTAATTGAGCATAAACCAGTTTTTGAAAGATCGCTATCAACATCAAGTACATAGAGCTTTGTTACAATTTTATCACTTACAATATTTCTACTAATATCTCTCAAATTTTTTTCATATCTAAAACCAAGTTTGTTTTCTCTACCCTTTTCTGTGATATAGAAAATCTTTTTTAGGTAATTTCCATTTTCGTCCTTAATAACAGAGCCATTAGTCTTATGTTCAATATAAAACTATGGATAAACTTCAAATACCTTGCTTGTCTGCTAAATAATATTGAAACGATTTGATTTATTAATACTTAATGTCCTAATTCTTCTATTATGTTTTTCTGTTTTAAATCTAAAAGGACAATAACCAAATTTCTAATAGAAACATATATGCCCATCGCCATATTTACAATCATTGGCGTCTATATCTGCATCTTTATTATAATAAGAGCATCTATTTAAATCAATATAATTTGTAAAAATTTTGTAATCATCAGATGTGCAATGAGCCGCATCGAGAGGTAATGAATCGGTCTTGATATCTTTAATATCGCTACTTAAAAATTCTTTCTTACCCATTGTATCGCAATTAATAATGCGCTACTCATTTTCTGCTTGTGTAATTGCCTACAATTTTTGAATGTAATAATGCTAATATCCATAAGTTGAACCAAGCATAATATCGTCTTCAAAAATTACTTGACAATGAATATTCTGTTCTTTTGCAGTTCCTTCAGCAACAGGGTAGTCAAATGACTAAGTTCTTTCTGCAACGGTGATTTGATTATAAGTAATAGGTACTGGGTCTCCATTAATACCTTTGGGTGGCCAGAATAAATCTCTACCACTGTATCTATAAATAGCTTCGTCTGCTGAAAAACTATCGATACCCTTTGTATATGCTTCAAATAAATAAAGTTTCAAAAGAATGACTTGGCCTTCACACTCAATTACAAAATAAGGATTTTCAATATCGTAGGTTGGTTTAAATAATAAGAATTTTGTCTTTGGTTCACCTGTAATAACAATATTCTTTTTCTCATCCGCCGCGCCGCTTTCTGTCCAATTAAAAACATAATCTAAATCAATTAAATTTTTTGCATTAAATTCAATAATATTGCCACTTAATTGATAATTACCTTCAGAAATAAGAGAACCTCTACCTATTTTTATCTTGAATGTATCTGCAATTTTGTGATCTATGCTTGGTTTTGGAATAGCTTGTACTCCAAGACAATAAATCTTTTCTTTTTCAATAATTTTTTCTTGACCGATAATACCGAAGTTAATTATTGAAGTACCAGAAGTTACAGAAGTTTTCTTGGGTTCTTCAGCAGGAGTATTCTCTCTACCGAGCATTATATTTCCACCGTTTACTGTAAAATCGTCATCCCATTTACCATTATCAATGAAATAAATAATATTATCATCATTATCGGGAGTAATTGTCTCAATTTCACTTGTAGGGGAAATAGAGAAAGGAGCAAGTTTGCTATCCTGTCCAACATAAATAAGAGATTTATAGAAGTAGTCATTCTTATCACAAACATATTGATAACATTTACAATTCTTTCCTTTATATTGTCTCGTTCCTAAAGTATATATTTTTGTTCCAATAGCATAAAGTTTTTTAGCGGTAAGCAATGGTACATAATAACTGTCAACAAAACTTGCATTGTTTTTACTATCGTTTAATGACTCGGCAGTTTTTCTGTTACCATTGATAGTAATAATACCTTTTCCAATATCACAATTGTTTTTACTATCATGTGAAATTGACCATACATATGCAATCTATGCAACTGTAGGAGAGAACATTAAACATGAAGAACTAATTTGTATATCATCTTTATTCTAAACAATTCCTCTTTGAGTAACTCTTGGGGTCGTAAGAAGAGATTCTTCTGTTAAATAAGCCATAGGAGCCCAACCATCAGTGGAATCCATTTTAATACCATTCTATACAAGATTTCTTGCAAGCTACGGAATTATCTAACGAGTTTCAAGCTTAGAGCACACTCTGTACTGCTTGCCATCGGTTGTTCTTTCGCCTTTTTTATATTCCCAATCTTCATTAGTGTATTCTGCAGCAAAATCATCTGCATGACAGTTATATACTGTTGTATATTGGTCAATATCTTCTGAAATGTTAATTTCAGTTCTGTTTGTAACAGAGAATTTTTTGCCTTTAACGATATAGTTTCCATTAACATCGCTAAGGTAACCGTCATATATTACGCATTTATTACCAAGAGACTCAAACTTATTTACAGAATTAGTATTCTCTTTTAAATATCTAAATGTATGACTAATTGCAGGAGCTGCAACATCAACAGAACCAAGTACTTCTGCATGAACGAGTCTTGTATCTTCAAAAATATACCACCAGTCTTTAGCCATTGAAACTGCGGCATTCCACTGAGCCAATGTCATAAAGAATGTGTAATCTTTATTCATAATAACTCCACCATCATCAAGTTCAAGCATACCAGTTTTAGGAATCGCATAGAACTAAATGATTGTTCTTGGGTCAACCGACTATGGTGCAAGAGCTATTTTTCCTTTTATTTCAATTGCCGTTTCGGTCGCCGCCCTGTCATATTTAAGCTCGTCAGTAAAATCGGGCTCCTCTTCTCTACCATAACAAAAGCCAAGACATGAATAAGGAACATAGATATATCCGTCGTTTGGAATATTGGTATGATATTCTTTTGTAAGAGCATTACGAGCTGTACCGTCTTCAGTATATTCGTCCCAGAAGAAGCCATGCGCTAAATCATCACTTAATTCAACTGGACGAGAATCTCCTGTGAAAATATTCTCTACAAAATCTGTTCCAGCTTTCTCTTTGACTTCATCGCGCTATTTCTATTCAAGTTCAAAGTTTAATTTATAGCCGTTGATACTGCCGCCAAAGCAGCGAATTGGAATACGATAAAGTTTCTCTTCTTTATATTCGGTAAAATCACCCCAGTTATTTTCAGGATGATACTACCAAATACTATCTTCAAGAGTTTCTTCTGTAAATGTACCAATTTCTTCAACGTTGTTGTAAAGGTCAGTATCATAAGCGATGCCATAACCATTTCTTGAAAGCTCATCGATAAAAGCATCAGTACAAGTGAATGATTTCATATAACTCTTGAATTGCTTTTTATCATCGACTTTCTTAACAAAGAACTCAAACCATCTATCTTTGTAGAAAAGTTTGAGCTTAGTCTCAGGAGCAACTAAGTCAGCAAATTCATTGCGAACAAATTCTCCTTTTAAAGAATCGAAATATCTATCAGGCAACTGGAAAGTAAGGGTATTAGTACCCTTAATTTCCCTCTTAAGCACAATATTAGTTGCCTTGCCTGGATAAGACATGTCGTGGGCGCCAATAATGACGCCGCTTTCGATGAATTTGGATGTTTTTTGACGAGTGCCGAAAAGACGC
>OQWM01000379.1_pt1 | contig 27595 bp, 19 predicted proteins | sample 1691531 | NCBI WGS metagenome assembly OQWM01 (sample SAMN03418257, study PRJEB22391) | human gut metagenome | biome: human-gut; feature: organic feature; material: feces | host: Homo sapiens | place: Tanzania | collected 2013-01
GGATTTCGATTGCCATTTCGCCGGTGATTTTGCCAAGGTCATAGTAGCTGATGGATAAGGTAGCAACACCACATCCTTTACAGATACCGGCTTCACCTGCAATAATTGGAACACCGGCTTCACCCGCAATGTTATTGATAACTTCGGTATTGGAAGCTGCAGTGTTGTCGGTAGGAATGTAAAGAACATCGTTATCATTTACAGCACTCTGGACAACACTTGCAATATCGTTGGAATCAACGAAAGAATATGCAGTACAGGTGTAATTTAATTTCTCTAATTCTTCTTTGATAACATCAATCTGATACTGTGAGTTTGCTTCTGCGGAGCAGTAAAGCAGTCCGACATTTTTAGCATCCGGGAATAATTCATTTAACATAGCTGCCTGCTCGGACAGAGGAGCTAAGTCAGAGGTTCCTGAAATGTTACGTCCTGTTGTGCCTGACCAGCCAGAAATGTCAAGAGCGGTTGCGTAATCTGTTACGGAAGTTCCAAGAATAGGAATATCTGTAGTTGCAGCAGCTGCAGACTGAAGAGGAGCAGTTGCATTTGCAAGAATCAGGTCTTCATTTTTGGAAACGAAGGAGTTGACGATAGTTGCACATGTGGCAGAATCACCCTGGGCGTTCTGCTCGTCAAAAACAACGTCATCACCTAATTTCTCGGTAAGATAGTCTTTGAATCCTTTTGTTGCAGCATCTAATGCCTCATGCTGTACGAGCTGACAGATGCCAACGGTGTACTTTGCGTTGGATGAACTTTTCTCTGTAGCGTCAGTGTTTTCGGTATCTCCTGCTTTGGAGCCACAGGCGGTCATGCTGAGTGCAAGAACTGCTGCAACTGAAAGAGAGAGAAATTTCTTCATTTTTTTCATAATAATTTCCTCCTGAAATATGTAATATTTTTTGATTTAACGCGTTCGTGCGTCTATGCGTTTATGCATTAAAGCGTTAATTCGAATAGACTAATTATAATAAGTAGAGAAAAATAAGTCAATAAATTAAATCCTATTTTTATCAGGAAAAATTAAGAGAATGTTAATGTTTTTACAAAAGGGACTGTGCTAATATGTGCAAAGAGAGTTTTGGAAAGGAAATAATGAATATACTGGATATTATATTCCCAAGAAGATGCCCGCTGTGTGATGAGGTGATACCGCCGGATGGGGAAATCTGCCCGGATTGCACCGGAAAGGCAGAACTGGTGCAGGAACCGGTCTGTAAACGGTGCGGAAAACCCATTGGGAATGCCAGAAAGGAATACTGTGGTGACTGTGACCGGAAAAAACATTTTTTCGATTCGGGAAAGGCAGTATTTGTCTATCAGGGGGCAGTGCAACACTCACTGTATCGTTTTAAATATGCCAACCGGCGTGAATATGCAGCTTTTTATGGAAAAATGGCATGTATACAGTATGCCCGGTGGATTTCAAGACTGGGGATAGATGCAATTATACCGGTTCCGCTGCATCGGAAACGCAGGAGGGAGAGAGGGTATAATCAGGCAGAACTCTTTGCAAAGGAAATAGGAAAACGTACCGGAATTCCGGTAGAAACAAAATTACTATATCGTTGTATAAATACCAGACCCCAGAAGGAACTTAACGATCAGGAACGCAAGAAAAATCTGAAAAAGGCTTTTACAATCGCACAAAATATAGTACAATTAAGAAAAGTTCTGCTTGTAGATGATATTTACACAACTGGAAGTACCGTGGATGCAGCAGCAGAATGTTTGAAGGTATCAGGAATACAAGAGGTTTATGTACTTTGCATTAGCATTGGCAGGGGACATTAGGAGGAGAAAGAATGGACGTAAGAAACTGCAAGGGATGCGGAAGATTGTTTAATTATTATGGGGGCGTACCGTTATGTAAAGCCTGCAAAGATAAGCTGGAAGAGAAGTTCCAGGAGGTAAAAGAATATTTGCGGCAGAACCCGAATACTCCGATACAGGTTGTATCGGAAGATAATGATGTTTCTGTAAAACATAGAATTTTGTGGATAAAAGAAAATATAATTTTGGTTATGCCGCATTTTTTAGCAGATAAGTTGGATAACTTGTAAAGTTGATTTTTACAAATGACAATTTTGATATTTGCTGAATACATTGACAAGCTGATATTTTTCATATAAACCCTCTTTTATAATAATACACGTTATTTTATATCTTATAATCTTTTTATTTGTCGATATCGAATTAAAAATTTTCCAAAATACTTTAAACTCCAAAGTTTGCAACGGCGCTTTCTTTGGGATGCGAAGTAAATGCAGGTTCTTGCTTTGGAACTTTAAGTGAATCTGGCTATGATGACACAACTTTTGATATTTCTTCTAAATCTACTGAAATAGGAATAGAAGTTCACACAGGTGTAAAGTTTATTCTTTAAAATTTGAAATGCACACAAGACCTGTACTTTGGTTAAACGCATTACGCTTCAAGTCCTAGAGATTTTTGTTGATTGCTTTAAAATGAAAAAAGGACACTTTATTGCAAAGTATCCTTTATAGTTTTTTTGGGCCATCTAGGACTTGAACCTAGGACCAAGGGATTATGAGTCCCCTGCTCTAACCGACTGAGCTAATGGCCCGAATGTCAGATATTATATCTGAAATTTTACATTGGGGTCAATAGCAAATTTCTTGCTTAACTAAACTGTATTTTATTGATACAATTTTAGCATGATCAGTGTAACTACGATTATTCCTACACCTTCAACTTTTAAACGCGTGATTCTTGTTATTGCCGGCGCGGTTATTTTTTCCATGAATCTGAATTCTTTTGCCTATGCGGCGGAACTTTTTCCAGGCGGATTTGCAGGAATTTCGCTTTTGATTCAGCGCGCATTTTTGAAGTTTTTCAATGTGAAAATTCCGTATACAGTTTTGTATTTTGCGTTGAATGCAGTGCCGGTTTTTATAAGCTTTAAATACATTGGAAAGAAGTTCACAATTTTTTCTTTGCTGATGATTGCAGTTTCTTCATTTCTTACAGATTTTATTCCTTCAATCCGTATTACAGATGATTTGCTTTTGTGTTCGATTTTCGGCGGAATCTTAAACGGACTAGCCATAACTTGCTGTCTTTATGCTGATGCAACAAGCGGCGGAACGGACTTTATCGCAATTTATTTTTCTGAAAAAAAAGGCATGGATATGTGGAATATGATTTTTGGAATGAATATTTGCGTTCTTGTTGTGGCCGGAATTCTTTTTGGCTGGGACAAGGCTCTTTACTCGATTATTTTTCAGTTCAGCTCGACTCAAATTTTAAATGAGCTTTACCGGCGCTACCAAAAAATCACTCTTTTGATTATTACGGAAAAACCTGACGAAATGTACCAGGTTGTAAAGAATTCTACAAATCATGACGCTACAAAATTTATTGGAACAGGCTGCTACAAAAATTCAGAAAAAACAATGCTTTATACGGTTGTTTCTGCGGATGAGCTTGGACCTTTGAGTCGCGAACTGAAAAAATGTGATTCTGCAGCTTTTATAAATGTTTTAAAAACAAAAGAAATTTTCGGGCGTTTTTTTACAAGAAGCAAAGATTAAAACGTTTGTTAAACATTTCCGCAGCATTTGAGAAGAAAAAATATGTGCTGAATTTTTCTTGGAAGAATTTTCCGCAGAGGCTCGGTGCTTTTGTTTTCGGGGCTGACTGCCATTGCCTGCGCCATTATGTCGCTCATTGCAGGAGGAACTTCGCCCAGAATTTTTTTTGCCATATCTTTTGAATATTGTCTGTGGGAAAGTCCAAAGTCTGAAAGTTTTTCTTCCGGATAAAATTTGCATGGCCGCCAGACAAGTGAACGGTTTTTGCTGTAAAAACTGCTTGCTCCAAAAAGTCTGCAGATAAAAGGTCGCGCGCCATAAATGGAGCAGTGACAGTCATTTTCCGCATTGAAAAAAATGCAAGTTTTACTGGAATTTTCATTTTCTTCAAGAAGTTTTTCTGCGGTTTGTCTTTGGTTTTGTATAAGCCACAATACCATAAAATTTGCTTCGGCTTCTGTTAAGTCCGGCTCAAAGTTGTGGCAGCACATTCCGCAGCCAGAATGGCAGGTGAATTTTGTTTTTTTGTACCAATCCGACTGCTGTTTTTCAAGTTCGGCATAAAGTTTTTCTATTTCAGCGGCAATTTTGCCTTCGCAAGTGTCTTTAAGGTTTTCAAAAACTGATTCCATAGACTTTGCCCAAGTTAAGCTTTTGCAAGAATTTTGCGCTGCGCAGAAAATGAAAATTCCGCACAGCACATTTTTTATTTAGCTTTTGTAAGCGTCATTATGCACGCCGCTAATGGCTCTTCCGCTTGGTTCGTCCATTTTGCTCCAGGCTTCATCCCATTCTAGGGCTTTTGCCGTTGAGCAGGCGACTCCGGCTTCGTGTGGAACTGCAAGCGCTGCGCTTTCGCTTGGGAAGAGGTTTGAAAAAATTTCCCTGTAATAATATTCTTCCTTTGTAACAGGAGTGTTTACCGGGAATCTTTTTGCTCTCTGGGCGAATTCTGCATCCGAAACTTTTTGTGCTGTCATTTCCTTCAATGTGTCAATCCAGCTGTAGCCTACGCCGTCGCTGAACTGCTCTTTTTGTCTCCAGCAAATGTCAGGTGGAAGAATGTCTTCAAATGCCTTGCGTACAATCCATTTTTCAATGCGCTGTTTTCCGTTCGGAAGTTTTATGCTCATTTTGTCAAGCGGATTCAGTCTCATTGCAATGTCGATAAAATCCTTGTCAAGGAAAGGAACACGGCCTTCAACTCCCCAGGCTGCAAGAGATTTGTTTGCACGCAGGCAGTCGTAAAGGTGCAGTTTGCTCATTTTACGCACAAGCTCTTCATGGAATTCGCGGGCGTTAGGCGCTTTGTGGAAATACAAATATCCGCCAAAAAGCTCATCGCTTCCTTCGCCGGAAAGAACCATTTTTATTCCCATTGATTTTATAACGCGGGCAAGCAAGTACATTGGTGTTGAAGCGCGCACTGTTGTAATGTCGTAAGTTTCAATGTGGTAAATTACATCTTCAAGGGCATCTAAAGCTTCTTGAATTGTAAAGTGAACCTCATGGTGAACAGTTCCTATAAAATCAGCGGCTTTTTTTGCTGCGATTAAGTCAGGGCTTCCTTCAAGTCCTACTGCAAAACTATGAAGCTGCGGCCACCAGGCATCTTTTAAAGAGCCGGTCTCAATTCTTTTTTTTGCGAATTTTTGTGTGATTGCCGCGATTACAGTTGAATCAAGTCCGCCTGAAAGCAAAACTCCATAAGGAACATCGCTCATAAGCTGCTGTTTCACGGCTTTTTCAAGTCCGTCGCGCACATTCTGAATTACATCTTCGTTTATGATTTCTCCGTTGTCATCCGTCGCGCGTTTTGCATTTTCTACTGCGCTGAATTCTTCCCAGTCGCGTTTGTACCAAAGAGCCGGCTTTTTGTCTTTTGAATAGAAATAATGTCCGTTTGGAAATTCTTCAATAGAAACCATGTTTTGCCCTTCAAGAGCCTTTAGTTCTGAAGCAACATAGTAACGTCCCTGCTTGTCCCATGCCTGATAAAGCGGAATAACGCCGATTTCGTCGCGGGCAATTAAATAAACGTCTTTTTCTGAATCATAAAGCGCGAATGCAAAAATTCCAGAAAGCTCTTCTATCATTTTGCAAAAGCCGTTTTCTTCTGCTCTGTATTTTTTGTAAAGCGGAATTATAACTTCGCAGTCGCTCTGTGTTTTAAAGCTGTATTTTCCTGCAAACTGTCTGCGGATTTCCTGATGATTATATATTTCACCGTTTGCCGCAAGAATGATTTTTCCGTCATCGCTAACAAGCGGCTGTTTTCCAGAAAGCGGATCTACAATAGAAAGACGTTCGTGGCTTAAAATCGCATTGTTTCCTGTGTAAACTCCGCTCCAGTCCGGTCCCCTATGACGGATTTTTTTAGACATATCCAGAACTTGGGAACGAAGCTGTTCTTTTAAGCCTTCATCAATCGGCTGCGAGCCGCTGTTTAAATCAAATGCGCCAACAAATCCACACATAAATAACCCCTTTTCAATTAATTGGCAAAAAAAAAGACGCCTGCTCTGAGGGCATAAAAATACCCAGAAAACAGACGTCATTGTCTAAAAACAATATATTGATTTTTTAAATTTATGTCAATTCTTAGATTGAAAATTGAAATTCCCTTTGCTTTCTATTATTCTGTTTTTGACAAAAAAATAACGGACTGCCCTAAGGAGGAAAAAGACAGTCCGTTTCTGAAGCGTGTTGACTTCATTTTGTCGTTTATTTACTGCTGGCTATAATTTACATGAAAACTGTAATGCAGTCAATGGTTTTGAAGAAATTTTTAGAAGTTTTTTATAAATAATGCGGTATTTCGCAAGGAGTAACATTTTATGTCAAAAAAGGTCGGGATAATCGGCGCAATGAGCGTTGAACTGGAGCTTTTAAAGTCAAAATTGGAAGAAAATCCGGCGGTAACCAAGGCTGGCGGAATGATTTTCACTGAAGGAAAAATCAACGGAATTTCTGTAGTTCTGGTTCAGTCTGGAGTTGGAAAGGTGAATGCGGCTTTGTGCGCTCAACGGCTGATTCTTAAGTTTAGATGCACGCATATAATCAACACTGGAATTGCCGGCGCAATGGCTTCTGGACTTAAAGTGCTTGATTTTGTTGCTTCCACGGATGCAGTTTATCATGACATGGACGCGACAGGATTCGGCTACAAAAAAACTGAAATTCCGCAGATGAAATGCAGCGATTTTCCGGCGGACGGCAAAATGCTTGAAGCGGCTCGTTCTGCATTTAAGGAATTTCCGGCGGAACATAAGCTTGTGTTCGGACGGATTGCTACAGGCGACCAGTTTATAAGCGACAAAGAGAAAAAATCTGCAATTCAGGAAACTTGCTCTCCGGCTTGTGTTGAAATGGAAGGGGCTGCTGTTGCGCATGCCTGCTGGATAAATGAAATTCCATTTGTGATTATCCGTTGCATGAGCGACATGGCGGACGATGACGGAGAATCAATTTACAGCTTTAATGAAAACGAAGCGGCTTCATTGAGCGGTTCGCTTGTTTTGTCCATGCTTGGCAGGTTTTAACCGCATTTAATTCTTTTTCTTGCATTATATTGCTAAATCTTCCCATTTGTTGTAAAACTATAACTTTAGTTATTTACAATAAATGGAGATGTTTTCAATGAAAAAGTCATTTTCTGCAGTTGCGCTTTTTGCTATTTTTGCAGGTTTTCTTAACGCTGAACCTAAAATCACGAAGTTTGAAATTCAAGGCTTAAAGCGCACAAAAGAATTTGCAGTTCAGCGCGACTTAAAAAAGTTCATTGGAAAAGAGGCTTCCGCGGAAACTTTGCACAGCATAGAAAATTCACTTCAGGCGGACAACCTTTTTACAAATATTTCCATTGGATGCGAGCCTATAACCGAAAATGAGAGCCGCGTTAAAATTTCACTTGAAGAAAAAATGTCCATTTTGCCACTGCCGATTGTTGCCGTTAACGACGGAGTTTTTTCTGCGGGCGCGTTTCTCATTGATTCAAATGCGATGGGTCTGAAAGATTTTTTTATGCTGGGCGGAATTTTTTCGCGGGACAACATTTTTGGAATGGCATTTTTTTCACATCCGCCAAAAGGCTCGTCGCTTGGATTTTCGATTTACACAGGAATTTCAAAATCGGACACGGAGCTTGTTACAACAAAAGATGATTCAGTTTACGATTTTGGCTCTCTTTCTTTCCGCGGAAGCCTTGGTATTTCCAAGAAATTTTTTGACTGTTTTTCTGCGGAACTAAGCACAGGATTTGGAATTATAAAAGTTGACGGCTCGGACGAAATCAAAGGCGAAATTGAATCTGAAAAAGTCTGGGAATCTTCCGCCGCAATAGATTTTAAATCCGCTGACTGGAACGGTGTTTTTATGTCTGAAAAATTTGCAGCTGTAAAGGCTTTTGTTGATGTTACGCCTTGTCAGGATGTTTTTAACGGATTTGAGCTTAAAATAAAAATTCAGCAGCCGATTCTTGACAAACTTAGAATTGTTCAGTCAGCATCTTGCTTTTATGAATTCGATGCTCCGATTGTCTTTTATACTGGCGGACGTTCGGCTTCTGTGAGCCTTTTTCCTACTGAATTTTCTTCTGATTCAATGGCAGGGCTTTCTCTTGGGCTTGAATATGCCGCTCTTAAGACAAAAATAGGTCTTTTTTCTGTTTATGCGGTTTATCAGACAGCGCGCGCAAAAGACTTTGACAGGACTTGGGTTTTTAATCAGGGAGCTGGCGGCGGAATGAAAATGTACCTTTCAAAAGTCGCGTTTCCGGCTTGTTCGGTTGAAGTTATTTACAATATTACCGAAAAAGAATTCAGGACAGGCTTTTCTATAGGAATGTCGATGTAGTTTTTTTATAAAAACTGAAAAAATATATTTTGCCATAAAGGACGAATGTCGAGTTTTAATAAAACAGCTGCTAAACAATTATTCCTATGCTAAAAAGGCTGTCATTGCCGTGCAAACATCGCAGGGGCAAGTACGATAATGACTAGAAATTTCAAGAAATCCTAAAACTCGACATTCGATCTTATAATCTTTTGATGACAGATAGTTGGAATCAGTAATAAAATTAATGTTTTTAAATGAACAGAACCCCGGTTGTCCGGGGTTCTGCCGTTCACTTTCGTGAACTAAAGGAGAGAGTTTTATCAGCTTTATAAGCTGATTAGAATATACATCATTGCATTTTCTTTGTCAACAGTTTTTAAAAAAATTTTTTAATTTTTTTTACTCGCTTTTGATTGCAATTTTCTTTTCTGTGGAATCTTCCTTGCGTCCGATTTCAATAGAAAGAATGCCGTTTTTGAATGTCGCGTTCACTTTGTTGGAATCAATGTCCTTTGGCAAAGTAAATGAACGTTTGAACTGGCTGTGCCTTGTTGTGCGTTCGCGCAGAATGTAGTAAGCATCGTCAACCTTTTCTTTCTTTTCGCCTGAATCAGACTTTGCGTTTTCAACAGAAGAAATTGTAAGAACATCGTTTTTAAGTGTTATGTCTACATCTTTTTCAGTTTTTCCAGGCAAATCCATAGAAAGCACATAGCTGTCTTTTTTCTGCACAACATCTACTTTCGGGGCAAAAGCTGCTTCGCGGTAGCTTGGCAATGCAAATCCATCATTTCCAAAAAGTGAATCTAAAAGTGAAAGTTCGTTCATATAAATCTCCTCGCTGGTTTTACAGCATTGTTTTAATTTTTTTTTCGTACTGCCTTTCAGCTGTACACTAGATATATAGCAGAATACGTGCCAAGTAAGAAAAATCAGCAATTTGCCGAATAAATGCCTTTTTCGCTTGTTTTTGGCTGAATGTCTGCGTTTAACTTTATGTCTGCATGGAAATTTGTGCTATTGCTGTTGAATTTGCCTTTTTATTTGAATTTTTTTGACGCAGAAAATAAAATCAGTTTGGTAAAACTTGGGAAATTTTGGCTCACATTAAGTATGCGAAATTGCTGTACAGATTGGAAAAACTTGGCGGATTTTTTTTTGGATTTAGCACAAATGTCGAGTTTTGATAAGTCTGTTGGAAATTTTAAATATATTATCGGTTCAAACCTGATAATGACATTAAATTATAAAACTCGAAATTAAGACTATTTGATAAATTGCCATTTCTGCGATTTGCTTTAAGAAATTTCTTTTGAAAAAACTCAAATTTTAATTTGCAATTCTTTCCGATATTAAAAACATTTGTTGACGATACAAGAAATTACCATTATAATTTTTCTCACATATATATATGGAGGACATAATGGCTAAGACCAAATATGTTTATTACTTTGGTGATGGCGACGCAGAAGGCGATGAATCAATGCGTCCAATCCTCGGTGGAAAAGGCGCAAACCTTGCTCAGATGGCAAAGAAACCTTTGAGCCTTCCTGTTCCATCTGGATTCACAATTTCAATTGATGTTTGTCAGGAATACTACAAATTAGGCAAAAAGTATCCGGCAGGACTTGATGCAGAAGTTGCTAAGTATCTTGCAAAGCTTGAAAAGTCAATGGGCAAAAAGCTCGGCGATGCAAAAGATCCGCTTCTTGTTTCAGTTCGCTCAGGCGCTGCAGAATCTATGCCTGGTATGATGGACACAATCCTCAACCTCGGTCTTAACGACAATTCCGTTCTTGGTCTTGCAAACAAAACACAGAACCCACGCTTCGCATGGGATGCATACCGCCGCTTTATTCAGATGTACGGCAACGTTGCAATGGGTGTAGATCATGACAAGTTCGAAGAAATCATCGACGAAGTTAAGTCTCACCGCGGAATCACACAGGATACAGATCTTACTACAGAAGAACTTCAGGAAATTGTTTCTAAGTACAAGGCAATGTACAAGAAAGAAAAGGGCGAAGATTTCCCGCAGGATCCACACAAACAGATGTGGGGAGCAATCGGAGCTGTATTCGGTTCTTGGATGAATCCTCGTGCTATCACATACCGCAAGCTCAACAACATTGATGAAAGAGTTATCAAAGGCACAGCCGTAACTGTTATGGCAATGGTATTCGGAAACATGGGAGATACATCAGGAACTGGTGTTTGCTTCAGCCGTGATCCTTCTACTGGTGTTAACGAATTCATGGGTGAATACCTTATGAACGCACAGGGTGAAGACGTTGTTGCTGGAATCCGCACACCTCAGCACCTTTCTCAGCTTGCTGAAACAAATCCAAAGATTTACGATCAGCTTTGCAAAATCCGCGCTCGCCTTGAAAAGCACTATCACGATATGCAGGATATGGAGTTCACAGTTCAGGAAGGAACTCTCTATATGCTCCAGTGCCGCAACGGAAAACGCACAGGACCGGCAGCTGTTAAGATGGCAGTTGACATGGTTGCAGAAAAACTCATCACAAAAGAACAGGCTCTTCTCCGTGTAAAGCCGGATCAGCTTGACCAGCTTCTTCACCCGCAGTTTGAGCCAAAAGCTCTTAAAGCCGCAGCACCAATCGCAGAAGCTCTTAACGCATCTCCTGGAGCCGGAGCTGGACAGATTGTATTCACAGCAGATGAAGCTGTTGAATGGAACAAGGCTGGAAAGAAAGTAATGCTCGTTCGCAAAGAGACATCTCCTGATGACATTGCAGGTATGTACGTTGCAGAAGGAATCTTGACATCTACAGGCGGACGCACTTCACACGCTGCTGTTGTTGCACGTGGTATGGGAACTCCTTGTGTTTGCGGATGCGCGGCAGTTGTATTTGTAGACAAAGAAACAGTAAAGATTGGCGACAAGACCTTCAAGAAGGGCGACAATATTTCTATTGACGGTTCAACTGGTAAAGTTTATGCAGGTCTTATTCCTGTAGAAGAAGCAAAAGTTTCTGGTGATCTTGAAACATTCCTTGGCTGGGCTGATGAAATCCGCGAAAAGTCTGTACGCAAGACAGCTTCCGGAAAAACTGTAAAGGGATTCGATGTTCTTGCAAACGCAGAGCAGAACGAAGCTCCACAGGCATTCAAGTTTGGCGCAAACGGAATTGGTCTTTGCCGCACAGAGCACATGTTCTTTGAAGAGCCAAAACTTTCTTCGTTCCAGAAGATGATTATTTCTGAAAACACAGAAGCCCGCAAAGAAAACCTTGCAAAGATTCTTCCACTTCAGGAAAGAGATTTCTACGGAATCATTAAGGCAATGGGTGGACGCGCTGTAACAATCCGTCTTCTTGACCCGCCTCTTAACGAGTTTATTCAGGCTGCTACAGATGTTGAAGCTCAGGCACTTGCTTCTAAGCTCGGAGTTTCTGTTGCAACAATCAAGGCAAAGTTCGCTGATCTTAACGAGCACAACCCTATGCTTGGACACCGTGGATGCCGTCTTGCAATTACATATCCTGAAATCTACGAAATGCAGGTTGAAGCAATCGCTTTGGCAACTGCGCACGCAGAAAAGGACGGAATTGCACATGATGTTCGTATTATGATTCCTAACGTAACTTCTGTAAACGAACTCAAGCAGATCCGCGCACAGGCAGAAGCTGTAATTGCAAAAGTAAACGAAGCAAAGGGAACAAACCTCAAGTTCCAGATTGGTTCTATGATTGAATTCCCACGCGCAGCTTGCACAGCAGATCAGATTGCACAGTACGCTGACTTCTTCTCATTCGGTACAAACGACCTTACACAGACAACATTCGGCTTCAGCCGTGATGACTATGGCAAGTTCATTGATTCTTACCTTGACCAGAAGATTCTCGAAAAGGATCCATTCAAGACTCTTGATCCAGACGGACCAGGTGCTCTTATGGAAATTGCAGAAGCTAAGGGACGCTCAGTAAAATCTGATCTTCACCTTGGAATCTGTGGAGAACATGGTGGAGACCCAGATTCAATCGCTCTTTGCTACAAGCTTGGTCTTAACTACGTTTCTTGCTCACCATTCCGTGTACCAGCTGCACGCCTTGCCGGAGCACAGGCTGTTATTAAAGCGCTTGCCGCTGCAAAAGCTGCAAAGGCACCAGCAAAAAAGCCAGCTGCAAAGAAAGCAGTAGCAGAAAAAAAGACTTCAACAGCAAAGAAACCAGCTGCAAAAGCACCAGCAAAAAAGGCTCCTGCTAAAAAACCGGCTGCAAAGTCAACAGCAAAGAAGCCGGCCGCAAAAGCACCAGCAAAAAAGGCTCCTGCTAAAAAAACAACAAAGAAATAATTTTCATTGATGTTTAGCGGCTAAATGCTAACTTCCCCCTCTAGGAAACTGGAGGGGATTTTTTTATGCCCTTAACATAATTCTTCTTTTTTAATAAAATCAAGCATATATGAAATCAATTTCTAACTTTCATACACACACAGAGCTTTGCCATCATGCAAAAGGACAGCCGGTTGACTATGTTAATCAGGCTATTCTGGAAGGCTGCACTGCTTTGGGGTTTTCTGACCATTGCCCATATCCGGAAGATTTTTTTGACTACTGGCCGGAAATAAGAATGACAACAAAGGAGGCTTCTGAATACAGCGAATGGATTGAAGAGGCAAAAGAAGCAGCGATGTTTCCTATTTACCAGGGCTATGAATGTGAATGGGAAGAATCCTTCGTTGGGTGGTATGACGAGCTTAAGGCGGATTTTGGAGCGGACTATCTTGTTCTTGGCTCGCACTGGGTTACAGACGGTTCAAGCCATATTTATATTCCCGATGTTGAAAGCCCTTCGCTTTTGAATAAATATATTGACCAGACCATAGAAGGAATGCGGAGCGGCCATTTTGCTTTTCTTGCCCACCCGGATTTGTTTATGGCAGGCTACAAGGAATGGGACGATCAGGCAAAGGCTTGCAGCCAGGCGATTTTGGATGCGGCTTCCGATTTGGATTTGCCTATTGAAATAAACGGTCTTGGAATAACCAGAACTCCAAATCATACAAAGCGCGGAATGAGATACCCTTATCCGTTTGTTGAGTTCTGGGAAATGGCTTCTCTTACAAATGTCCGTGTAATATGCAATTCCGATGCCCACAATCCTCAGGATGTTATCATGAACGCCTGGAAAGCTAGGGATTTTGCAAGCCGCTTTGGAATTGAGCCTTTGGAGCTTCCGGATTTTTGTACTGATTAAAAACAAGAATTCCGCTTTTCCTTGAATCTATCAGGCTGAAATTTTCCGGGCAATTTATAAAAATTTTTGCGTCTGGAAAATTCCTGCAAAAAACTGTTTCATAAACAATACCGTCTACAAGATTTTTGTTGAACGCTTCTGTAAAAAGTTTTTTTCCGCCGATAAAAAAAATATCGTCCGGGCAAAGAAAATCAAGCGCATTTAAAGCTTTTTTTATAGAAGAAAAAAAGAAAAATTCATTGTCTGTGCGTTCTATTTTTTGCGGGGCGGCGTTTCTTTTTATTACAATGTTCAGCCTGTTTTTAAGCGGAAAGGGCAGAGTCTTAAATGTATTGAATCCCATTATGACGGCTTTTTTTGCGGTCATATTTTTGAAGAAATCCATGTCTTCTTTGCACTCTTTTTGAAGCGAAGAGTTTTTTTTCCATGGAAGTGTTCCGTCTTCTAGCGCGAATTCTCCGTTAAGTCCTGAGGCGTAAATTGCATTCATTCTTTCACTGGTCCTTTTACCTTAGTTTATAGTTCATGAGATTTCAAGGTCAAGGCTTTTGCGCCAGGGCAAACGCATTATAAATAATTTAAGTAAAGTTTGCGCGAAGGAACGGTTCTTTGGTCAAAAACACTCTGATTGTTGCGGCCGCATGAGCGGGGAATTCTATAGTTACTTTGCAACAATCAGCGTGTAGCGCATTATTGCGCGATTTTGAACCAGGAAACCATGCCTGGGAGCCAGTTTTATGCTGAATACATTTATAATGCGTAAGCCCTGTTTTGCGCGCAAGGTCTGTATTGCCATATTTTTGCAAATCAGAGATAATGTTAAGTATGAGAATTACAGATTTTATGAAGAGGCTTTTTCAGAAGTCTGGAAAGAAAAATGAAAACTCCGATTTGCTGGACAGAATAAATTTATCAATGAACCTTCTTGTACAGAAATCGCAAAATTTAAATAGCCAGTTTGATGAAGAAAAAAAACAGATAGCGGAACTTGCCGAGGAAGCAAAAAAACTTGCTGGTTCTCCTGAAATTTTTTCTGCAAAGCTTGAGCAAGACATCCTTGGAAACATTACGGCCGTAAGTTCAGCCTGCGATTCAGTTCTTTCAGGAAGCAATGAGTCTGCGGTAAAAGAAACACTTGCTTCCCTTAAAACTGTTTTGGCGCAAAGAATGGCATTAAAGTAAACTATAATTTTGAAAAAACATTTCCAAGACTTTCGTGCAGAACGAGGTTCGCAATTCCGTCGCTTGGAGTCGGGTCGCGGTTTATAAGCACGATATTTTCTCCGCGGAAATAATGAATCATTCCTGCCGCAGGGTAAACAGTGAGCGAAGTTCCCCCGATAATCAAAAGGTCTGCGCCGCCTATTGCTTTTATTGCGCCGCTTACAATTTCATCCTTTAGAGATTCTTCGTACAGAACAACGTCTGGCTTTATAAGGGAACCGCATTTTTCGCACAGGGGAAGTCCGTCTTGGTCTGAATGTGAAGCGATATATTTTTCATCATAAAACTCGCCGCATTTTGTGCAGTAGTTTCTAAGAACACTTCCGTGCAGCTCAAAAACTTTTTTGCTTCCTGCCGCCTGATGAAGTCCGTCAATATTCTGAGTTACGACTGCCAAAAGCTTTCCCTGCTTTTCAAGTTCCGCAAGTTTAAAATGCGTAATGTTCGGTTTTATTCCGGATACAAGAAGTTTTTCCCGGTAGAATCTGTAGAATTCCTTTGGATTTGAATGAAAAAAAGTCGCGCTCAGTATTGTTTCCGGCGGATAAGCCCACTTTTGATTGTAAAGCCCGTCAACGCTTCTAAAGTCTGGAATGCCGCTTTCTGTGCTGACTCCAGCTCCTCCGAAAAACACAATTTTCTGGGATTTTTCTACAATTTTTTTTAACTGTTCGATTTTTTCTTCCATAAAAACGCCTCCGTAATTCTTTTAAGTTGCCGTTTACATTTCAAGTGCGGAAAGTTCTTCCCATCTTGAGTACGCTTTTTCAAGCTCCTTTTCTAGGTCTGTGTATTCTTTTCCAGCCTTTGAGGACTTTTCATAGTCTGGACAGGCCATAAGTTTTTCAAGCTCCGGCTTTTTGTCTTCAAGCTCAAATATGCGCTGCTCAAACTGCTCGAATTCCTTTTTTTCCTTGAACGACATTTTGTTTTTTTTCTGATGGACAGAAACCTTTTCCTGTTTTTCTTCCTGCTTGGATTGTGATTTTTGCTGTGCGCTTTGTTCCTGCTGAAGATCAAGATATTCAGAGCATTTTCCCACAAAGCCTGAAACGCTTCCATCGTTTTCCATTATAAACATTGTATCGCAGATTTTGTCCATAAAGTAGCGGTCGTGGCTTACAACTAAAAGACAGCCCTTGAACGAAAGCAAAAACTGCTCAAGGATATTCATTGTAAAAATATCAAAGTCGTTTGTAGGTTCGTCCAAAATCAGAAAGTTCGGATTGCTGATTAAAAGCCGCACAAGATAAAGCCGCTTGCGCTCTCCACCGCTCAAAGTTCCCACTGGCGAATGCTGAATTTTTCCTTCAAAGCCGAACTGCTCAAGAAAGAGTGGCGCGCTTAAAACTGTACCGTCATTCATTTTCATAACGTCCGCCGCTTCCTTTATGTATTCAAGAACAGTAAGCTCCGTGTTTTCAAAATGTGGATTCTGCTCGTAGTATGCAATCGAAGTGTTTTCGCCTTTTACAACTTCGCCGGAATCTGGCTGGATTTTCTGCGTGATTATATTTAAAAGCGTGGTTTTTCCAGAGCCGTTACCGCCGAATATTCCGATTTTTTCGCCCTTGTTAAAATTGTAACTAAAATCCTTAAGGACTGGAAAAGAATTTTCAAGACTGCTTTTGCCCGAAGATGCGAATCCTTTTTGAAAATTCTTTGTGATTTTATGAAGCTCTAGAATTTTTCCGCCGAGCCTTCTTCCTTCAACTTCAAAAGTAAAGCCTTTGTCTGCGGAAAATTTTTCGCGGTTTATTAAAGCCTGGTCCCGCTGGATTCTTGCCTTTGCCTTTGTTCCTCGCGCGCATGGTCCCCGCATAAGCCAGTCGCGTTCAAACCTCAAAACGGATTCAATGCGGCGTTCTGTGTTCGCTTCAATCTGCGCTTCTGTCTGCTTTTTTTCAAGGTAAGTTGAATAGTTTCCTGTGTAAAGCTTTATCTTGTTTCGCGCAAGTTCATAGATATTGTTGCAGACTGCGTCTAGAAAGTAGCGGTCGTGGGTTACCATAAGAACTGACCTTTTTGTTTCGGCAAGATAATTTTGAAGCCAAAGAATTGTGGAAATGTCCAGATGGTTTGTGGGCTCGTCCAAAAGAAGCAGCTTTGTGTCTTCAACAAGAACTTGTGCAAGCGCGACTTTTTTTATCATTCCGCCTGAAAGCTCGCCCATTTTTCGGCTAAGGTCGTTTATTCCAAGCGTGGTAAGAATTGACTTTATCTGGGACTCGTAGTTCCAAAGATTGTCTTTTTGCATTTTTTCGTTCAGGGTGTTGAACTTTTTCTGGGCTTGCTGCGAGTTTGTTTTTTGAAGCTCGTCGCAGGCTTCTTCATATTCGCGGATTGTCTTGAGCTTGGGACTTTGGAATTTGAAAATGTGGCTTTTTATTGTGTCATCCTTGCTGTACAAAGGATTCTGTGCAAGAAAAGAAACTCCGGCCTCTTTGTTCAGCACAACAGTTCCTTCGTCTGGAGAAAGCAGTCCCGCAATTGTGTTAAGCAAAGTTGATTTTCCAGTTCCGTTGCGTCCTATAAGAGCCGCCTTGTCTCCTTCGTTTAAGCCGAACGTTACTCCTGTAAACAAAGGTTTTTCTCGTCCGATTTTTGCAAGGTTATTCACAGATAAAAGATTCATGCCAAGGATTTTAGCAGTTAAAAAGTGAAGTTTCAATTGCAATGTAAATGGGTAGACGCTGGGCAAAAGTTTTGTTATTATACACACATATTTTGCGCGACTAGCTCAGTTGGTTAGAGTACAAGCATGACACGCTTGGGGTCTTTGGTTCGATTCCAAAGCCGCGCAGTTTCCCGCTGCCAGAAAAAACGGCTGTTTTTATCAGAACTCGATATTTGACTTATTATATTTCTTCCAAAAAGAGCATAAAATGGATTATTCATACATTCTGAAAACATCAAAAGTTTTGCCGGAAAAAGTTGCGGAATTTGGCTTTGAAGAAAAAAACGGCTCTTATTTTTGCAGAAAAAACATTCTGAACGGCGATTTTTATTCAATAATCGAACTGAAAGGCAACTTTCTTACCGCTAAAGTTTTTGAATCCGGCTCAGATGAGCGTTACGTTCTGTTCGATGTGGAAAATGCAAACGGAAGTTTTGTAGGCGAGATAAGAAATCAGGTTCGTAAAATTATTGAACTTTTCCGCTTCCAATGCTGCAAGACTTCGGACACAAAGAAAAAATACGTGGACTTTATTCAAAATAAATTTGGCTGCAAAGGCGACAATCCATGGTCAGATACGCCTGAAAACACAGTGTTCCGCTGCAAAAACAAAAAATGGTTCGCCCTTATAATCAAGATAAAATTTTCCCGGCTCGGAGTTTCCGGCGATGAAGAGGTTTTTGCCGTAAACCTGAAAGCCAATCCCAAAATAATTCCAGAAATCACAGACAAAATCACGGTTTTTCCAGCGTGGCACATGAACAAAAAATACTGGATTACAATGCTTTTGACAGAAGCGGCCGACTGGAAAAAACTCTGCGCGCTGACAGAACAAAGTTTTGAACTTGTAAACTCAAAAAACTAAACTTTTTTCCATTCTGCGCATATTCTCAAAACATTCCGGATTTTCATGTTGACTTTGTTTTATCCGCCAATCTTGATATAATAAGAAGAATAAAATTTTATCTTAATTCAAACTGATTTACGGCTTACAGCCACACCAGTTTTCGGAGGCAAAAATGAAAATTGCGGCGACTTACGATATTTCAACAGATTCTATTTTTCAGCATTTTGGAAAAACACAGAATTTCAAGGTTTACACGATAGAAGATGGAAAAATAGCCGATTCAAAAGTTATTGACAACGGAGGCTTCGGACACCACGACCTGGCGACATACCTTAAAAATCTTGGAATCGAAACTTTGATTTTGGGAAACCGCGGCCAGGGAGCAATCGACGCATTGAACAATGCCAGCCTTAAACAGATTGCAGGAATCACAGGAAATCCGGACGATGCGGTAAAAGCGTTTCTGGCAGGAACACTAAAAGACAATCCGGATGCAAAGTGCGACCATCACCACGGAGAACACAACCACGGACATTCAGAAAACACGCATACAGAACAACCAGTTTTTACGCCGGTAAAATAAAGTCTATCTGGCATTTTTTCGCGGCAACATGATTTTTCCATACAAGACAACAAAAATGACAAGCGAACTTTTAGAAAATCTTGAAAAGCTTCACACAACGGAACTCGGTGTTGTCCGCATAAAACGGAATCTTGGACTAAAAACCGATGATGTTATTGGTTGGTGCAAAGACACAATTCTTTCCGCGGCAAAAAACATTGAAAATGAAAAATCTGACGGAAACGACGGAAAATCCGCCAATAAAATCTTCCGTCAGGGAAAAAACTGGTACATAAAAACAGCCGCCTGCACAATCACCGTAAACGCGCACAGCTACACGGTGATTACGGCGCATAAGGAAAAAAACATTCTTGACTAAACGTACGAAAAATATGTACGTTCTAAACATGGAGATATTTTATGTCAATAATTACAGCAACTGCAACTCAGGAAACGCTTTATCTGCGCTCTGTTCCGGGAATGAAGAAAATCCATCATCGAAGCTAGCAAAGAGCCACTTGAAGACAGCGTTGAGGACATCGGCTGGTAATGTAGACAATAAAATATTCCAAACAGGCAGTAAAAGACACCAAAAAGATTGAACAGTCAAATTTAAAGCAGAACGTGATAAATCTCATTGAAATCCTGAAAATCAACCCATTCCAGAATCCTCCACCTTGCGAAAAACTCGTCGGCGACCTGACCGATTGTTTAAAGATAAACAAATTCTTGGAGAACGACAAATTAAATATGAGTACGATTAAAAACTGAAAGGTGGCTTTCGTAGTCAGTACGATTCAAGGAAGTCGCAAAAAACATGGTTCGTAATCAGTACGAATGAAGAATTCTGAAAAAGCAAGGTTCATAGTATGCATGATTACAAAACTGATATGAAAATAAAGATTATAATGGAAATTATTCTCCCCAAACATTTGCAGTTTTTGAATCAAAAAGGTGAACTTTACATTTAAATTTTGATTTTATTGATTCTATGTGCTTTTCATCAGATTCATTATAAACACCAATATAAATACTCCATAATTTCTTATTATAATTTGGACGTAAAGCGGCTTTATTTATTGCTTGAATAATATGCTCATCATAGTATTACAAATATCATTTATCCTTTTTAATAAAAGAAACAGCAATCTCATATTCTGTAATTTTTTTTGTATACTTAGATTCCTTAAAAAATCCCCCTAAAAATTTTAATTTCACTTTTTTAGGATTTTCAGGATCAAAAGAAACAAGAACTAAATCATATCTATCGATATTCTTTTCATCTGTGCCAAAATTAAATTCATCTGAACTCATTTTAAATATTCCATCATCAGATGCCTTTACTTCTAGATATCTTACCTTTTTTGCATCGTCTTTTTTCCAATATTCAAAATCTATATGGTGAGAATCATGTCCGCCTGCACTTTCTGAAGCTCCTCGTTTATCATTAAATCCATAAATTGTGTTATTCTTTTTAAACCATTTAATTATTGCTTCTTCTGCTTTAGTGCCTTTCTTTAATTTCTCTTTTTCAGTTCGTTTTGAATGAGAGCCCCCATGTCCGTTTTTTTTATTTTTAGATTCTGGAATTTCTTTTTCGCTTGCTATTCCCCATTCTTCTTCAAAATCCAGTTCTTCATCATTAGTATTTTGTCCATTGTTTTCATTTTCCTTATTTTTCAGAATTTCCAAATCATTTTTATATCCCATAAAATAAAATCTATAATCATTTTTAGGTTGATTTATATATTCTTCATATTGTTTATAGAAATGACGAATTCTTATGGTAGGAATAGTCTCATTATCAATTCCTGAATCGAGCATAAATCCAAAATTGGGGTCATTAAAAATAACATTACATAATTCTGTTTCTGCATTAAAATCAAGTGAATATTTTAACTCTTCTCGAATTTTATCTTTGAATAATGCATTTAAATAATAATCGCGATAATTTACAAAGTTCGGTTGAAGAGTTTTATTTTTTACTAATTTACACCATAATTTATATAAAAATTGTTTCTCAAATAGTTTTACTTGATTTTCAATTTTTGAGGTATTATATGATTCAATATCCTTTCCCACTTTCTTTAGTAAAGAAGTAATATCAATGGATGTTTTATTATGTATCTGCCTTAACAGTTCAATATGTTCATCTTTATTAATTGAATATAAATTTGGACACTCTATAGGAATATCTAGATATGCCATTACACTCTTGTTTAATTCATTTACAGTACTACAACTAAAATCTTTAATATTTTTACCTTTAAAAGATAGCACTGCGTCCCAAAAGATATATTCGTGTGTATTTGATATATCAAAGTATTTACTATATTCTTCATAATCATTTGCTAGACTAATATTAGAATCTAATTCCTTCTGAAGTTCATCATCAGTATAGGAAACTAATAGTCTAAATGAATCCAATAAATCATCATCTGTTAATTCAAAACACATAGAAAGCATTTCTGCAAATGCATCTAAGAATAATTTTTGTTTGCATAAATCTTCGATAGAAGATTCATTAACAATTTTAAAATAAAAAGTTTGCTGAAATTGAATAAATTCATAATCTCTTAAAAAATCTTCTTTTTCATTTATTGAATATTGTAGTTTCTTTACAAAAACTATTTCAAATTTATTTAATTTATTTGCTTGTTCTTCTCTATAATCTTCTGACATGTCAGAAGTAAATCGATACTTTAATATCAAAGGTCTGATACGATTTAATTTCTTTAGAAATTGTGAAGTAATTAATTCATTCTTATTGTCTTTTATCGTATTTTCATCAATTTTTATTATCCAATCTCTTCTACCCTTAATACCTAATACTGTAGGTACCTTTTCGCCACCTTTTCTAAATGGAATACAAATAATATTTCGTTCCTTTAGGAAATGGTCAGGAAGTTCTTTGTTTTCAAAATAATAAATTTCATTTTCTTTTACATTAAGAAATTGCCGACTTCCATTATTGTTTATCCAATAAAACATATTATGGTTATTTAATGATTTCTTTTGAATTGTTTCATCAAAAGACGAAAGCGCTTTTACTATTTCTGTATATAATGTGGATACATACCTTCCATTTTTTAATTCTTCTAACGCCCCAAATGTATTCATAAATTCATAAAGAAAATCACATCCATATTGAGATAATTCTGTTTTACATCCCAAAAAAAATAATATTTGACTAATATCTCCGTAGGTTTTTGATGTCATTTTTTTAATTTTTTCTACATCAATTGGAGATTTGTTTAATAGTTTAAAAAGTATTCCAGTATTCTTTGGCGCAAAAGAATCATTAAATTTATTTAATTGGTTTAATTGATAATTAATGAATGTAGATGTTAAATACTCCCCTCTAAATAGTTCTAGAGTATCATTACAAATCAATTTCTTTATTCTTTCTTCAGACTTTAAAATAATAATTAATATTTTTGTAAGATCATTTATAGACTTGATTTTATTTATGTTTGCAATATAACTAATATTTGCTCTTGTTCCAGAAGTTATTTTTTTACCCTTGGTGGCTAAATATCTTTCTACAGAACTAGTAATTTCATCGGAAGTAAATTGGTCGAAGTTTCCATCAGATATTTGTACTTCTTTGATGGTTAAAAATGTATTTACACCAAAATATTTATAAAATTCTATTGCATCATTAATTTCTTCTTCTGAATTAAGAGGAATGCCGTTGTCGGCACTAAATAATAATAATTCATCACTAGAAATAGAATCCGCCCATATATCGTGGGTATCTTTGCCTATAGAGCCAAAATCTTGTGAGAAATATAGTTTTGAAGCAGATTCTATTTCATAATTCGTATTAAAAAAACGAGGTCTATATCTAGATGAAGCAGCAGATAATTTTTCTTCATCTTTACTCTTGTAATATTCATAGAACAGAAAAGAAGTTTCTGCTTTGATTACTTCTTTTTGATCTTCTCCAGATTTGATTGCATCTTTAACTTGACTAATTACACCTTCTGTAATTCGAGCAAGATCATATTCGCTGATGTTTATGAATGTATTTAATGTGTTTTTTAGAGCACGATCATCCCTTTTAGGTTCTTTTAGTAGAGCATCTGAATAATTTACGTAATCATATAATAAATCAGAGAGTTTTTGATTAACTAATTCAAATTTTACATAAAAAGGTAAATTAATTGTGTTTGCTATATTTTTTTTATTAATATATCCAGTTTTATTACTAGCAATCTTTTGTCCTTGTTGATTAATTAATAGAGGAAATTGATGTTTATAATTCCAGTTTGGAGCAACTTTTTCTAGTTCAGATAAGACTCTAATAAAAGTCACTCTTAATTCATATGAATCTATTTTTGTATCAATTTCAGAAATTAATTCTGTAATTCCATGTTTACATTCATCTGAAATTAATTCTTTATAAACATGAACATCAACTTCTTTTCCAGCTTTAATCATATATCTAAATTCTTCTGGAAAATATTTTTCAGCAAATTTACTAAAACTATCTGTATAATAAATATAATCATTCTGTGTTAGATAAATATTTTTATAAACAGAAGGGTATATTTCCTTTGTTTGCTTGATATCATTTAATAATTTTGATAAATAAGTTAGGTCTCCTAAAAATGGAGGGTGTTCAATGAATTCATATACATCCCAAGAAGATTGTTCTTTTTCACCCTTTATTATATTTATAGCAATCTCTACAAGTTTCCCAAGTTTATTAAAAATAAATGTATTATTATCAAATTCTATTTCATTAACTAATTGTTTTCTTGAGGAGTTTAATTCAAAAGTCCCATGCATTATAAACGGTAATGGTGCTAGTATATCGGTAGGAAAATAACAATATAGTGGATACTCTCTTTTATTCTCTCCTTGTTTCCAAGCAATCATTGCCGAATAATTAACTGTTTTCACTTCAGGTATGTCATCAAAAATATGTTCATATGGGCCTTCATCTTTTAATACATTCCAATTTATATTATTGATTGTTACACATTCATAAATACAGTTATCGTTAATTTTTGTGAATAGAGGACTCTGAGATTTTATGATTTTTTTTGGCTCATTATTTCCTATTACTGTTATTTTTTTTATATTTCTTAAGAATAATAGATTTTCCTCATTTAACCGTTTGTTAGATAATTGTTCCTCAATTTGTACTTCTATCTTCTCGTTGTCTTTATAGTATAATTCAATACTAACCCATTCGGATGGAGAATCCATAATATCAATTTGCGGCATTCCAAATAAAGGGAAATATACATTATTTCCTTTATGATGACTTTTATTATATTCTTTTATTTCTTCATCATTCCAGCCAAGGCCTGCCTGATTAATCAATATATTTTTTTGTAGAAGTTCATCAAGAGTTATAGTATCAGATTCAATTTTTTTAAGTTCTTCAATTCTCTTAGATTTGAAAAAAGGGATTGCAATATCACGTGAAAATGAAATAATACATCCAGAAGACTTTATAACGACTTTATCACACCAGGTTATTACAGAACGAAATCCAAGACCTTTGTTACCTATATTTTCCCACTTTGCTTTCGGACTGTTATCAGAAATCATCAGTGAAGCAATACCTTTTGAGATAAATTGCTCCCCATTATTTCTAATGACTATCTTTTTTTGCTCTTTATCGAGGACAATTTCAACTTCGGTAGCTTTCGCATCTTCTGCATTTTGTAGAAGTTCAAGAATTTGACGATTATTATAATCATTCGAAGTTTTTATTTCGTTATTATAATCTGATATAATTCTTTCATTTTCTGCTAAAAAACCATTGTAGTGGTTAATTTTTATATTAAGTACTTCTTTTATAAATTGTATATTTGCTTCGCTCATTTCTATGTAATTATTGTGCTGTTAATCCAAATTCAAAATTCTCATTCAAAAGATTTATCTTCTGTACGAGTTTAACAATTGCTGAATCAAATTGAATATCAGCCCCAGTTTCAAGTTTAAATGCCTGGATAATATTTTTGATTGTCTCTTTTTGTTCACCACTTAACTCATCAATAATCAAGAATACATGAATTGCTTCTTTGAATGCCTCACGAAGTTTCTTTTCAAAAGTACTATTTATCATTCTGATATTGATATTTGGATCTAGTTTTTTCATCCAATTATCTATCTTTTCGTAGCTATCATCTGTTGCAACAACAATCTTATCAATCCAATCCTGAATTGTAGTTTCTCTAGTTTTTTGATCTGTAATAATACTGAAAGAAGATGCAAATTGCATGAGTTGAGGAATAATATGACTATTCATATATTTTGATTTCTGTGAAGCCCCACTCTTCCCTTCTCCATAACATTCATATTCGACTAAACTGATATGAATAGGACACTTTCTTTTCTCATCAAAAGTAATAAGTAATGCATCTGGTATTTTTGGGACACCATTTACAGGATCACTCATTTGATGAGTCTTAAATAGTCTATTATTGGCAATCAAAATAGTATTTTCTTCTCGATATTGTGGAAAGAGATTGTAGAAATTATCAGTTACAAGCCTTTCCAAACCACGAAAACTATCTGTCTCATTTAAGAAATTTATTGTTTGAAATGTTCCCATAATATTAATTTTTTGCTCGGGAATTGCTCTTTCAATATCTTTTATTTCTTCGTCTGAATACGAGTCTTCTGTATCTTCAACCTCTTCTTCAATTACTTTTGGATATTGTCTTTCAAAAGTCTTATTTGTAATAAAAAACTTATCTATAGCTTCTGCAGCTACATCATCAAAAGCTTTATACGATTGAAGATATTTCAGAGCCCAATATTTTCCACCAATATCCGCAAGGAATCCCATATCGAAAAAATTGCAAAACTCTATATTTTTCACGGAGTAGCAGAGCACGTAATTTTCCGCATCATCCCAAGGCTTTTCATCAGTTATAGTATCAAGCTCAAAACGAGCACCACAGAAAGTCTTTTTACCTTCCTTAAAAAGTAGATAAATTATATCCCCACTTTCAGGACCTCGGTGAGTAAACCCTGCAACTTTAAAATTAAGACATAAATTATAATTCTTTATGTTAGTACTGCAATGTAACGTTCTGATCATACTGCGCCTCCTCTATTCTAATTCCTTCAAATAACCTGCAACTTTTTTGGATAAAGTATTACAGTTGGACTCCAACTCATCTAAAGTACACTCATACCTTTCCTGTAAGTCTGTTACCTCTGTTACAATCTTCTGAACAACATTCTGTAATTCAGTAATCATATTTTCTGCCAGTGAAGCAAACCACTTCTTTTCTATTACAAGTTTTTTTGTTTCATCTTCTTTGAGAGACTCATACTTCGCCTTTACATTTTCCAGTAACTGCAAATTCAACGCCTTTAATTCTGCTTTGCGTTTTTTAAGGCCGTCTTTTACTGAAAGATAAGATGTCATTAGCTTTTTATTATCCGCAGAAACAGAAGAATCTTTTGACAGTTTCTTCAGATCTGCATCTGATTTCAGAACTTTTTCTTCGTCTTCCTCATTGATTATGTAAGCCAAATCTTCTAAATCTTCAATTGCTAGAATGTTTTCTTCTGCATTTTCTTTTTCACTTTCTTTTTCAGCAACTTCAGCTTCTTTTGTAGAAATTGCAGATTTTTCTGATGCAAAAAATTCGTTTACTACAATAGTCACAGGCAGCAAATCACATTCTATATCACTAACTGAGGCAGGTTTCTTTTTTGTATTTACATACTCAGCTTTCCAACCATCCGCCTTTATGATGTAGCAGTCATCCTGCATACAGTCATTCCAATAATTCATCAGAATATCATACACACCGTATGCATCTACTAAAGATGTATTGTTGCTAAAAGCAGAAAGAATAGAATCTCCAAGATATTCTCCGAGAGTTTTTGGTTCAGATTTCTGCTTAAACGTATCTAAAGTACCCCTAACTTCTGAATACCAGGAATCTCTGATTTTATCAAAAGCCTTCTTCTGAAGATTGAAATCTTTATTAGATTCAATCACAGTTCTGATTTCATTTTTTGCTGGGATCAAATCATAGCGGGAAGAATCAAACTTTGAAGTCTTGAAGAGTTCTGTTTTCAAGCTTGGCAATGTTTCCCAATACTCTTCCATTTGTTCGTCAATATCATATGAAGGGAGACCGCCATTAAGGTGTGCAGAAATATTCTGTTTGATTTCCCTATCAATAGCTGCAATATAACGAGGAATGTTGAGATTATAGTCATTTGCTTTTATTTCTGCTAAAGGAACAAAACGTGCATAATGAGGGACATCTTTTCTTGCTTTCCATGTGTCTACAATTTTACGAATGTCTTGTTCTCTAAGACGGTTCTTATTTCTATCTTTTTTGAAGCCTTCTTTAGCATCAATCATAAAAATGCCTTTACGACTAGACGCATCTTTTTTATTAATTACAAGAATACAAGCTGGAATTCCTGTTCCAAAGAAAACATTTTGTGGAAGACCTATAATTCCTTCAATTATACAGCTCTTTTCAATAAGAGACTGCCGAATTGCAGCTTCTGCATTTCCTCGGAATAATACACCATGAGGCAAAATGCATGCTCCACGACCTGTATCTTCCTTCATTGAAGAAATAAGATGAATTAAGAACACATAATCTCCATTCTTCTTAGACAATATGTAGTGCCATCCAGTTTGTAAAAACGTGGATTTAGCGTCAAAAT
>OQWM01000382.1_pt1 | contig 27507 bp, 42 predicted proteins | sample 1691531 | NCBI WGS metagenome assembly OQWM01 (sample SAMN03418257, study PRJEB22391) | human gut metagenome | biome: human-gut; feature: organic feature; material: feces | host: Homo sapiens | place: Tanzania | collected 2013-01
TGGCAGTTTGTGAGGCCGCGCAGGGTGACGATGCCCGAGCCGTCGCGGTGCACGATGCAGCGGGACGGGGCGACAGGGGTTTCGTTAAATAGTACATTCTGACCGGCCTCGACGGTCTGTACAGCGGCGTAAGAGTATTCAGCCATAGGATTCTCCTTTCAAAAAAATGCGGCGAGGGAATATTCCCCCGCCGCGTGATATCAGCACCGGCAAAATGGCCGGTCATCCCGACAGGGCGGGAAGCTGTTAGGGTATGCGGTTGTTAGCCGCCGCAATACTGCTGGTTGCAGCAGAATGGATTGGGCACAACGTAGGCAGGATTCGGGCAGGGACGAAGCGTCTGAACAAGGTAGTTGTTCTGTGCCGCCTGAGAAGCCGCAAGCTGAGCCGCAAAGAGCTGCTGATTCTGTTCAGCAATCTTCGCGTCTTTCGCAGCGATTTCCTGAGCGGTAAGGCGCTGATCGATGCCGCGGATTCCGCAATTAATCGCGTCGATAATGTCACGCGTGCCGTTTTGGATGGTGTTGCGGGTCTCGCACGCCTGCGTGGCCAGGTTGTAATTAACGCCCTGGATCGCGGTCTGCGTCTTACAGCAGCAATCGGCCTGCTGGGCGGACATGGTGTAGAGCATCTGCATCAGCGCGGCCTGCTGGTTGGAGCGGGACAGCTCGGCCTGGGCAAAGCCGTTGGCCATCTGCATCTGGGTGCCGTTGATGAGCTGCGCCTGGGCGTAAAAACCATCGCACAGGCCGCTGTTTACGCTGTCGATCTTGCGCTCGATGTTGGCAAAGTCGCTGGTCAGCACGTAGCCGTCCATGACCGTGCCCTGGCCGCCGGTGCGGTTGCCGCCGCCCCAATTGCCGCCCCAGCCGCAAAAGACAAACAGGAAAAGGACAATCAGCCAAATAGCACCGTTACCGCCGAAAAGCCCGTCGTTCTGGCGATTGCCGGACGCGGCGGCGATATCGGACAAACTGTATTCGGAGTTCATAGACATAAAATGCTCCTTTCGGACAAAAAATTAAAAATATATGCTCAATCGTGGCCACGATAAAAGCCTTAAAGCAGCGATTGGAACATCTGCGCCGCCTGCTGAAGCTGATCAAGCTGCTGCTGCGACATTTGGCCGGATTGCAGCAGGCGTTTTACCTCCTGCTCGGGATCACCCTGGAAATTGGCCTTGAATTCCTGGAATTTCCGCACCATCTGCTGGAAATTCCCCAGCGGGCCGGGCATGGACGGCATCGCGCCGCCGCCGAGCGCCTTAAACAGCGGGTTCATCCGGCGCTACCTCCTTTTTGCTGGCCTTGGCGGGCTTGGCGTTCAGCGCATCGATGCGGGCGGACAGCGCGTTAAATTCCTCGCGCGTCACATAATCCACGGCTGGCGCGGCGGCGGCGACGGGCTTGGGCTGCGGCGCTGTGCGCTCGACGTAATCCAAAACGCGCATGGACGGCATGCCGTACGCATCGCACGATTTGATATAGATGGTCTGCCGCTCGCTATCCCACAGCGGCACGCTGTTCCCGGCGGCGACCATATAGCTTTTCGCGCCCGATTCGCCCTGGACCCAGATCATCTGATTCTGCGGTCTGGTGGGCTGCGGCATCATGGGCTGCTGGTTTGTGCGCAACTGCTCAAGCTGCCCCATGGGCTGGCCGGGCATGTAGTATCCGGGCTGATATCCGTACATCTGTTAAGCCTCCTTATACCAATAATAGGCGGGGGATTCCGCGCCGCTGTCCCACGTATCGTAATAGCGGCCGTCGGCTACGCACACAACGTGGCCGCTGATCGCCAGCACACAGGTGCCATGCGGATGATCGCGGCAAAAATCGGCCACGGTATAGCAATCGGGGCAATCGTCCGGCAGCGCGCGGCGGCGGAAGCCGTGGCGGCGCAGGTACGCGCCCCATACATGATTGGCCGTGGGCATATCGCACAAACGCAAGCCCTCGACGCACAGGCCGCAATACACCGTATCCCAGCCTTCGCCCGTGGCGCGGCTGATGGCGCGGACGGTGCAATCGCCCACCCGCGCGCCCATGGGGTTTGGATTGTAGGCGCTGTACATCGCTCGTTCCCCCCTTTCATCGCCTGTATTTTCGCATAAAAAAAGCCCCTTCACGGCTCAGGAAAAGGGCGCGAAGGGGTCAAAAAAAGCCCGCCGGATGGCGGGCGTCGCGTGTTTTATTTTACCGCCTCGACGATGGCGGCGCGGATAAACTCGGCGATGGTTTCGTCCTTTTCCTGCGCGCGGCGGCGGACGGTTTCCAGCAGCGCGGACGGCAGGCGGATGCTTGTAACGGTGGTGCTGCCGTCATCATCGATCATATCGCCAAAGATATCATCATATTCGTTTTTCGGCAGTCGATCAAGCGCCCATTCCTTGGCCTGCTCAAGCGACATGGGCAAGATGGCGCTGCCCGGCTCAAAGTCTTTCAGGCGGCCGATCCTGGCGTATTTGGTGTTTGCGCCGCCGTCGCCGAAAACGAAAAACTCTCCGGTCTTTTTGCGATACAACGCTTCAGCAATGTAATTGATGGGATCCGTTCCGTTTTCGTCCCATTCGGCCAGCTTCTTGGCGGTGGCGGTGTCATACAGCTTGTTATTGATGATTTTCTTCATCTGTTTTTCCCATTTCTTTCATCTTTTTGAGAGATTGGATAAGTTAGGCATGCGGGATATCGGCCTTGTGCCGGATGGCATCGTACTGCGCCAGGATGGCGGCGTCATCATATTTGGCCGTGAGCCTTTGGATGGCGGGAAAGTTGCGGCGCTTAACGTCGGGGCCTACGGCGATCCACTGCCACGGTCCGCGAGACGTGGCAATGCTGCTGCCCTCCTGTATGTGCCAGACTGCCAGATGCAGCGCGATGTGGTACATGCCGTTTTGCATGTTAATGGTATCGTGATAGCTCGTTGTTTTCTGCTCATAGCTGCGCTGCCAGGTGAGCGTGGCGGTCAGCGTGGTGCGCTCGTCTAGCTGGATATCTTTTACGGCCCGCTTTTGCCCACGAAAGATATAGTAGAGCTCGTCGAGACGGAACCCGTTGTGCATCTTGGCGTTGATGATGTTAATCTGCTCGTCTGTGATGCTGTGCATTTTACAAGCCTCCTGGCCTTGTGGCCTGTTTTTGTCGCCCTCGTAACCTCCGGGGCGGGTATTAATCAGTAATCCAGGATATACGACGGGATGCGCTTTCCAGCCGGAATGGCTTTAATTTCTCCCGTCCTGTGGCATTCCTTCATCCACTTTTTTCCGTGATACTCGGCAATAGATTCCGTTTTGTACTTATAGCCGCTGCGGCACGGGAAAACGCCGCCTTTACAACGTTTTATATCGTCAGCATCCGGGGAAAAATACCACTCGAACAATTTCTTCGCCTTTCTTCCGGGGATTAGCCGCCCTCGGCGCGGTTTTTTTCATCGCTTTTAGCAAATGATTTTGATAACGGTCGCATCGCGAATGATCAATTCGCCTTCATCCTCGCCGTAGCTCGCTTCATTTCCGGCGATGATCGCGATATGGCAGCCGTAATAAATGCCATACTGACTGGACATTCCTTCATCGCAATGGGCGATAATCGCAGGGCTGTCGAGCTTTGTGCAGCTGATGCCGTCGAGCTCTTCCGAAGTTTCTTCGCCGTCTACCCACATGCTGGATACATGATCAATTTCGCCAAGCTCAAAGGGCGCTTCCTGCGTCCTTACGCCGATGTACTCGTAATCGTAGAAATACTCTTCCGCTACGGCTTCGGTGATCTTTAGCAATTCGGCCTTCTTCATTTTCGTTTCGCTCCTTTCCTTGTTTACGTGTATATTATAACATAGAGTTGTAGTATTGTCAATACATAAAATTAAAAAAATACAGATTTATATAAAAAAACAACTCCGCATTTCTACGGAGCTGTTTTTTCGACCGGTTAAGGCCAATTTCTTTTCAACCCACAACAAGGGGCGCTCTCCACGATCTCCCTTGCGACACATATATAGTAGCAAAATATTATCCAACTGTCAACGGTTTTTTTAAATAAAAAAAGCCCCCTTGCGGGGGCTGTGCGTTAAATGCCGATTTTGCTGCGAAGCGACGCGCGGCGGCGCTTGACGGTGGAATCGCTCATGCCCAGCGCCATGCCGATGGCGACGACGGATTTCCCGCGCCGGGACAGGCTCAGCACCTCGCGCTCGTCGTCCGTCAGGCCATAGGCGGCCTCGGCCGCGTCGATGCGCGATTGATGGATGCGGTCAAAGCGCATGGGGATCACCCCCTGTTACATCTGTTCGGGCGGTTCGTCATCCTTATCCTTGGTGATCTGCTTATATACCTGGTTCACGCCGGTGGACGCAAGCCCCGACACAATGCCGATGGCCACGGCGTTCATCACGTCCTCGGCGGGAAATTCTGGCATCAGGTACAGCCCTGCAACGCCCAGCGCACCGCCGCACAGGCCGACGATCACAGGGATCAGGTTGTCCTTGATGTTGGGGATGGCCTTAACGGCCAGACCGATCAGATAGCAGATGGCGACGATGGCGGTTACGGTGCCAAGCGTAGTAATATCCATAATATAATGCTCCTTTCTCAGTTAATCCGCTGTTTGATGTCGCGGATATCGTGTTCGCAATTTTCCATTCGCCCTTCGAGCCTGTACGTGCGCTCGATGATGCTGTTGTGCCTATCCACACTTTCTTTCAGCTCTTTGAGCTTGTAATCCACGAGCGCCTGTGTGGATTTGGCGCTGCTGCGGGTGGACGCGAGGGTGCCGATCAGCGAGATGCCGCCGGTAATCAGGGCTACGATGATGGCTTCGGTCATAGTGGTGTGTACCTTTCATTTATTTTGATCCAATAGATCACTCTTTGAGCATCTCGCCCGCGTACTTGGCGGTAAGCGCGATTGCGTCCGCCTGCGGCACATTGCGCAGGGTGACGGTATAGGTAGCACGCGGGACGCTCTCAGCGGCATACAGGGCTTCCTGCGTGGCCTTACCGGCGATGCCGTCCACGGTCAGGCTGTGGTCGCGCTGGAAATTGCGCACCGCCGCTTCGGTCTTCGCGCCGAAAATGCCGTCCGCCTCGCCGCAATCGTAGCCCAGGGCGTTGAGGGCGGTTTGGAGCTTGGTTACATCCGCGCCCTTACTGCCGCGCCTGAGATTAAATACAACGCTCTCCGTTGGCTTACTGGTGTCGGGCTTTTCCGGTTCAGGCTTTCCTGCCGCCGCGATTTCCTCGGCAGTATACAGCCCGGCAGGGATAGCATAATGCGTCCACGCCTTATCGGATGTATCGCCCCACTGTACGCCAGCGGAGCAGTGAATGATCTTACCGCCGCCGATATGGATACCGGTGTGCTGGAATTTGCCGCCGCGATATTGGTACACGCAGCACACCAGGTCGGGCATGTCGCCGATCTCGCCCTGCTGCGCCCAGTTGACCTTGTAGCCCCACTGGCTGGTGCAGCCGCCTCCCTTGAGCTTAAAGCCGTAGCCCTGGAAGATGCACCAATAGATAAAGCCCCGGCAGTCAAAGGCCAGCTTGCCCTGCCACTTGCAGCCGTCGCAATTGGGCTGTTTGCCGCTCAGCACGGGGCACGCCTTAAAGATAGAGGATTTATGGCTGGGGTTATATCCCGCGTACTGGCGGCGCACGGAGGGCGTGCATTCGCGCCCCCACATGCCGAATACATAGGGGTTGCCAAGCTGCGATTTCGCGGCCTCGATGATTTTAAACGCTTTTTCGTTCACAATCATTTTTCCTTTCAATTATGCAGACAGTTGGATATAGGCGTTCGTGCCGTCTACAGCCGCATAGGCGTTCGTCGAGGTGAGCGTAATGCCCAGCTCTCCGCTGCCGGACGGAAGCGCCGAGGAAATATCGAGCGAGAACCAGCTTGTCGCCGCGGACGCACTCGCCGAGCCAATTGACGTGTCGTAGTTCCCGTAATAGAACTCCGTCGTGTACAGCGTGGTAGAATATGCTACATCCAGCTTACCAACCCGAACCGTCGCGCTCGCGCTGCCGCCTGTTCTCTGCACATGCAGAACGGCCTTGCTAAATTGCGACCATCCGCCGCTGGGCGCGTTGAACTTCATCGCCGTGCCGACAGGCTTGTCCTTCGTGGAGCGTCCCACGATGCAGCTGGTGCCGCCGCTGTTTGCGAAGGACGAGTTGTCCGTCGTAGCATACTTGCTGGCTGATACTGTCACCCTTGTGCTGGAAACCCTATAGGTAAAGGTTACGGCGTTGGTATACGCGCTGTAGCCTGCGCTGCTGTTATAGGCGCGAACCTTGATGGACGCGCCGCTCCAGCCGGTGATCGTAGACGTGCTGAACGTGTAGCTGGTGCTGGTGGTTGTGGCCACCTGAGAGCCGTTTTTGTAGATATAATAGGTAATTGTTCCCGTTGCGCCGCTGAGGGTGGCCGCCTTCCAGGTCAGCTTACAGGCGGAGCTGGTGCTGCTGGTGCTACCGTTGACCCGCAGGTTGCTCGGCGCGGTGATAGCTGCCGCCTGCCATACCACATCGCCGTTATAGCGGATCATGCTCAGATCATGGATTGCGCCCAGCGCCTGCTCATGATACCGCGCGCTGGTCGGCGCGTTGGAATTGAGCTTTATCGCCATGCTCCCACCGCCTTACGGCCCGTAGATATCCAGTACGCCGTCCGCATAGCTCATGGAGTAGGCGTTGGATATCGTCCCGTCTGCGGCAATCGCAAGCCCCGTGCCGATTTTTACCAGGCCAAGGGCGCTGACGGTGGCAAGGGGGATTTCAATCTGCTGCGCGTCCCCGCTGCTGGGCGTTAATACGATTGCATTGCCGGTGATGCTCAGGGTATAGGTGGTGTTGATCTTTCCGTCCAAAGCGGCCTGCAGTTCGTTTACATCCGCAATTTTATGGCTGTGCGCAGCGGCGGCGAACTCGGACGCGGATTTGCCACCCAGCTTTTCGGCGTTATCGACGATGCCGTTATCATTCGCGTCGTATGTGGCTTTGAGCATATCGCCAGTGCCAGCGCCATCCGCGCCATCGGTCAATATAAACGTTTCGGTGCCGATGGTGACGGTAACGACCTTACCCACCTTGGACACGGTGACGGTGGGCGCGGGGCCTGCCGGGCCTTTGATATTGACGGGAGCGGGGTTTGGCAGCTCCTGATCGTTTGTCCAACTGATCACGCCCTCTTCGCTGACGGCGGGGGTGTAGGTAGCGCCCACGTTTACAACGCGCTTGATTTCCGTCTGCTCGACGTGAAACGTCTTTTCGTCCTCGGTTTGGCTGAGGTTGCGGATGGTAAAATTAAGTGCCATAGCCCGCCTCCTTGAGGAACTCGCGCACGGTTAGCTCCAATACGTTGCTGGCCATGGGGTCGCCGTTTGTGTTGGTCAGCGCAAACTGGATTTTTACCGTGTGCCGATCATTGAGCCGCTTGGCGTCGGCCAGGGGGATGGTGACGGAAACGCTTGTAGCATCCAGCACCGTTGGCACATAGGAGGCAAAAAAGCCATCTTGCTTTACGTACACCTCGATATTTGAGGCGGATAAAAAATTAACGTCCTGACAGGTGATTGTCAGCACGTTACGGATGCGTTGTACAATTTTCATTTTCTCGCCTCCTTACTTGGACAGCTTGATATATGGCGCGGTCGGGCTGTACGGGTTGCCATCGATTGTGATATAGGCGTTTTTGCTCATCAGCGTGATACCAAGCTCCCCGCTTCCGCTTGGCAGGAAGGACGAAATATCCATCACGCACCAATTGGGCGCGCCGGAATAATCCCGATTCATTTGCGCAGCATCCAGACGGCCATAATAAAAATCCGTCCATCCAAGAGCGGTATCATAGGAACAATTGAGCTTGCCGACGCGAACCGCAGCGGAAGCAGAACCGCCGTTGCGATAAAAATACAGCTCCGCTTTACTGTAATACCCCCAGCCAGCGGCGGGGGCGTTAAATTTGAGCGCCGCGCCCGCGCGGGAATCCTCGTCATAATTCAGCACCGCGCGGCCAACGTAGCAGATATCCATATTCGCGCGGTTGAGCGTGGAATAGTTTTCCGTAATACATTTACTGGTCGCGATGGATATGGACGTATTGGACGGATATTCCGGCTCCACGGGCGTGGGCGTTGTGGCCTGGGGGTAAAATTGCCGGGCTACGTTGTCCACGCCGACGTACCCGGCCTTTACGCGGCGTGCTACATTATCCACGCCAACATATATCCCTTTGACACGACGCGCCACGCTATCCACGCCGACAAAGGCGTTGCGGCTACTCATACTGTAGATACACCTCCCCGGTGGCAAGCGGGGTAGATTTGGCCGTCATGGCGGACGAGCCATAGCTGATATTGCGAAGCTGGAAGATTGTCTGCGCCTCGGCGCTCGCAAGGGCTTTGAGAATGCCGGTAGCCGTGCCGGTAAGACTAACGTCCATCTTTCGCGTGCCGTCGGTCATTAGGCCGCACACGGCGGCGTTCTCACGCTCATCAGTGATCGTGCCGACAGCCGTAGCGCCAGCGGGGATGAGCACCTGCGCCAGGCTGATATCATGGATATTGCTGGTGCGGGTGATATTGGGCGCGGAGGGCGTGGACGCGGGCGTGCCCTTTAGGATCATGAGCTTGGGCATCTTGTTGGTAAACGCCGCCGAATAGCGCACGATCACGCGGTCAATGCGCGGGTAGGTGGTATCCGCAGCGTCATGCGTGAGCGTGTTATTGGCATCGTTACAATAGGCCAGCCCGGCGAAATCGCCGATCTTGAGCCACGCAAGGCCGGGCTCGACGTTGACGGCCAGGCCGGCGCCAGCGGTAACGCGCAGGCAGGAATCCAACGTATACACGCCGGACGAGCGGGTGCAAAGGTATAGCTGCATATCCTCGGCGGAATAGGTGATGTTGTCAAGCGGGAAACAGCGCTCAGCCATAGAGCAAAATCCCTCCCTTTATAGCGTTTTGATCGGGGGAACCGAGCACGACGGACAGCGTGGTTTTGCCAAACTCCTCGCGCTCGGTGAACGAGGATACGCGCGCGTCAAACTGCATGCCATAGCGCGACGATTTGCAGGTGATGATATCGCCCAGGGAATACAGGGTGCCAAAGTCGGACGGGGATATCTGCGCATCAAAATTCTGTACCTTGGCGTATTCTTTCAGCTTATCCACCCCAGCCTTGGCCAGGCGGTCGGCGAACTCCGCGCCGGTTTCTTCTGGCTCGACGATCTTATAGCCGCCGGAATACTTTTTGTACTGATCATCCGCAGCCGTTGTATTGGCATACGCTGCGATGCGCGCCTTGGCTTTAGACGGCGTGGCCGGGTCGTCCGGATCTCTATGGCCGCCATATCCGGATGCCCAATAGCCGCCGCTGCTGGGCTTCGACCAATTGTTTTCCTTGATCGCCTCCGTGACGGCTTCTCGCTGGTTCAGGCCGGATTCCCACAGCGTCTCGCGCTGCTCGGCCTCCTTGTTACACACGCCGTCGGCATACACGCGCACCCATACCGTCTGGCCGCCGATCAGCGTGCCGGTGACGACCATGGTATTACGGTAATAGTCGTTATCCTCGGACGTTTTGAGCGACAGCAGGTTGCCAAACTCCGCGCTGGCGATGTATGGGGACGCGCTGTCAACGGTGTGATCGGCGCCCTTGTACACCTCGAGCGTGTTTTTGTTGTTGTCCGGGTCGTACAGCATGCGGACGCCAAGGCCGGTTCCCTGGCAAATTTCCTGGATGGATTCATACAGCCGCGCTTTTTCATACGTCACGGTTTCGCCCATGGCTTCTGTATAGCCCTTGGCCGCGGCGTTTACGACGGGCAGGCCGCGCAGATTGGCCGACAGCAGGCCATAGATGGACGATTCTCCGACGTTGGCATTGTATGCCTCCGTTACGACGCGGCGGGCCAGGAGATTGAGCGTCGTATAGCCGCCGACGTATATCTGCCGCGTCTGGTCGTCGCGGTCGATGCGCACAATCTCCATGGCTGTGCCGCGGTCGGCGCGGTAGAGCAGATACCCATGGCGCAGCAGCTTGGCCGTCTCGTCGGTATCGTAGCAGTACATGGCCAGCTTGCCCTTGCCGATGTATTCCTCCGTCCAGGAGACGGAGATAAACGAATTGATACGGCCCAGATACTGGCCCGTATCGGAAAACACATGCAGCAGCATTATTGTTCCACCCCCGCATATACAGGATGAAAGGTAATAAACGCATCCAGCAGGCTATAGCCGTCGGCGGCGGTGATCTTGATCGGGTTATCGCCGGGCGCCAGCTCAAACGGCACGGAATCGATAGACAGAGCCGAAAAGGCGTTCTCCGGCGCGTTATCGCCCTGCGCGTAGTACACCGACGCGCGGCCATTAAGGTAGGAATACGTGATCGTATCGCCATCGTGCATGGTCTTTTTGATCATCACATACTCGCCGGTGTCCATGTGTTCAATCTTGGGATTTACCACATCACCATCCGCTGTAAGAACGGCGGTAAATCCGCACGCGACGGAGCCGGGGTTGTTGACAAACTTGTATACAAGCTGCATGCGCTGGCCAAGGATGAACGAATTGAGCTTACACGGAAATTTGAACAGCTTGGTCACGCCCATCATCACTTCCGTTTTTTCCGCCTGGACGGCGAAGTACGGGAACGGGGCGCGCAGCATGACGGAAAAGCCCGCATCGCGGCTATAGCGCTCAATCTCGGGCGTTTGGGTGGGGTACACGGTGATGGTGTACAGATCGTCGATTTCCAGCCGCGACACGGCGCGGGGAATGATGGTGCGCAACAGGTCTTTTCGGCGCGCGGAGGAATCTCCCAAAAGCACGCCGGTTAATGAGATGTTCTTCGGCTCGACGGTTTGGGTGTTGACCTGTACGCCGATGCCGTTAACCGTTTTTGTGGTATCGAGGGTGATATCCTGGCTGGTTAAGCCGTCGATATTGGTTAAAATGATGCCGTTCTCCGGCGTTAGCGGCAGGCGCTTATTGCCCTGCACATAGATGATTTTATGCAGCATACAATAGCGCCCTCCTTACGCCTGGTTAAACCGCAGTGTACGCATGGCCTGCTTGATATACGCCGCCGTTTCGCTGGGCGATTCGGCGGTAGACTGGATATTGATGTTGTACACGTCCTGTTTGGATTCAGACTTGGCACCGTCACCCTTGCGGGATTCATCTGCCTGCGCGCGGGTAAGTATACGCTCGCCAGCATGCAGGATAGCAGCATAGCCATCATACGGCACATCATACAATCCCGTCGCGTGCGGCTTCCAGGTATACCCCTTGGGAGCTACAAGCGGCTTTTGTACGGTCTGCTGCACGGTAGTGATGGTGATTGTCGATTCCTTATTTTCCGGGATCTTGTTAATGGCTTCGGTCACCGCGTCCACATCTGTTTTAGCCGTCTTGGCCTGCTCGCTTGTATTGCCATACATCGTATTAAGCGTTTCGAGCTTAGTGGATTGTTCCTGCGCAAGATTATCAACAGCAGTATCAATCTGCGCTTTTCCGCTTTCTGCGTCAGCAAGCAACTGCAAAAACTCTTTATATTGTTTGTCAAACTCGGAAGCTCTTTCTTCCGCAACGCTTACGCCAAGCAACCGATTGCCAAGATTGCTGTACTTGTTTGCGTCGGCGCTCATGGTCGTATAACCGGCGGGCATTTCATACTGGCCGTACTGATTTTTCACAGCGCCGTATTCTTTGGCCAAAGCAACAATGCCCTGCTGTATCTCATTAATCTTTGTTTGTGCGTCAACCTGCTGATTAACAAGATCGGCCATGGAATCGGTATATGCGCTCATCAGCTTCGACTTAGCAGCTTCAACCGCCTGGTCTTTCATGGCCTGGATATTAGCGCGTATTTCAGCCGTATTCGTCTTAAACGTGCCCGTTTCTGTATCCACCTGGCTAATCAGGTCGGGATACAAGGCGATCAGCTTATTTGTAGCTTCCTTCCATGCGTTGAGATCGGAATCGTTTACAGTCTCTTTGCTTTGCAGAGTTTCAATCGTCTGCAAATACGTTTCAGCCATTTCAGAGCGGGTTTGAATATCCTGAGCGCTAAGAGTGTATTCTCTTTCCGCATTCTGAATATTTGTCTGAATCCCTTGAACCTTTTCCGCTATGCCATCCAATGCATCATATAATGCCTTGGTATCCGGAGAATCAAACAAATGCGTTACAAAATCGGCGAAATCATCAAATGCTGATTTCATTTCTGTTTGATCTTCTTCCGTGAACATATTAGATACAGCATCAACGATTTTTCCGGCAGCGCTTGGGATACCTTTTGCCATGGATGTTACAAAGCTAATAGCTGCCTTTGCACCGGCAAGCGCAAGTTTTGTAACCTTAGACGGTGCATTATCGAGCAAATTCGCAATCGCATCGCCAATGGAATTAATAAATTTTTCGACGTTTCCATCTGCCGCATTGGCCGCTCCATTCAGAATAGCGGTCGCAATGTCAGTTGCAATTCCAATACCATTTATAATTGCGGTTGTTCTTTCCGTTTTTACCGTTACAATGCCAGCGATAATCTGCTCTGCGATTTTGCTCATATTAGCGGCTGCAGTTTCGTCGCTAAATGTATCGCCTATCCGTTTTAATAGGTTGTTTCCAAAGCCGAGCACATCCGACAGCACAATATTCCCGCTTGTAAGCAACCGTGCGATTTTGCCAGTAGCATTTTGCAGGTCTCTAACGGCTTGATCACTATCGAAATACTCCGTTACCTTAGATACAATGTTACCGCTGATCTGTCCAAGCTCATCCTCAACGGTAGAAAGAACGCCTTGAATACCGTCTTTATTAAAAGCGGCGGTGAGGCGATCCACCATATCAATCGCCGATGGCAATATGGTGTCGCGCAGGCTTTCATACGCCGGTTTCGTTACCAGCGCCAGGAATGCGCTCCAATTTTCCTTGAGCGTAGACAAACGGCCTGTTAATGTTTTGCTGGCCGTTTCCATGCCGTTGTAAAACTGCCCGCCCTCGCTGGTGGCCTTTTGAATCGCCCACGTCAGCTCGTCAAACGGCACCTTGCCGTCGGATAGCGCCTCGTACAGGCTTTCCATCGTCATGTGGTTACGCTCGGCAATGAGGTTCAGCGGGTTGAAGCCCGCATCGATCATCATCTGTACATTTTCGAGCGTCACCTTGCCGGTGGATGACATTTTGCCGTATGCGCGGGTTAAGGTTTGGAGCTTCGACGCATTGCCAAGGGAGATATCGCCCAGGCTTTTCAGAATGCCGGTGCTGTCCTCGGCCTTTACACCAAATGCAAGCAGCGTCTGCGTGGCATCGGCCAGCGTAGGCAGCTCAAACGGCGTTTTCGCCGCCATATCGGACAGCTCTTTAATCTTGGCCTCGGCCTTATCCACACCGCCCAAAAGCGTCTGCATGTTGGCGGTGTAATCGTCCATTTGCTGGTTATAGCCGATGCCAGTTTTAAGGATATACCCAGCGGCGGCAGTTCCAGCAGCCGTTACAGCAGCGCCAACTTTAACAACAGTTTGGATACCGTTTTTTATGCTCTCGCTAAGGTTTTGCATGCGTTTTTGCGCATTCGCAATTCCGCTTTCAAACCCACCGCTATCAAGCGTCAGCGTGGCAAATAGATCAAACAGTTTCATCAGGGTTTCCGCCCTTCCAGACCTGCGAGCAGGTCTTCGTAAATTTCCGCGCCCGTTTTTTCTTTTTCTTCCACGCCGTCCATACGGGCGCAGAAGCGCGAATACTGTGCAACGCTATCGGCCAGCTCCGGCGCGCCGCGCACAGCGGCCAGCCACACCAGATCGCCCAAATACATCAGGCGTTTTTCGCGGTCTAACGTCGCGTCCAGGTACGTGGCAAGGGCGCGCGGAGACAGCCCCGCACGCCCCTGGCACAAGGACAGCATTACTCGGTTTTTTCCGTAGGCGCGGACGATTTGAAAAAATCGATCAAATCCTGATCCAGGCACTCGCGCACGTCCTTGATGGTCTGCAAGCCCTTCTGCTTCCGGATCACGGCAACCGATTTTCCCGTCATCGCGGACAGCACGGTTACAAGCGCCGTATAATGCGTTTTCAGCAGCAGCGGCACAAGGGCCGTCGCGGCGCTGCCGATCATCTGTAAAAAGGACTGATCCTTCGCATTGGCAAAAAAGTCAGCAGCGGCCTTCGAAACGGCCTCGTCGGCCATGATCTCGGCAGCAGGTTCCACCAGCTCGCACATGCATTTCGCCATCTGGTCGGTGTTCATTTCGGAAAGTTTCATAATGCTGTCCTCCTGTTATGTTAGGTAGCCTTATCGAAGTGGACGATCTTGAACGGCATGGTGTCGTCGTTGAGCGTAGCCGCGTGCGCGACGAACTCAACCGGCAGCGTGCCCTCGCCCTTATCGGTGTACGTCATGGTCACGCCGCTGGTATTGAGCGCGTTTTCCAGGTCGATGAGTATATAGCCCTCGGACGTGTCGCCGATCCAGATCAAATTGGAAATATAATCGGCGCTGTCAACATCGTTGGTCAGCGTCAGGGTATGCACCTTGCCGCCGGTATCATCAGCCACGGACGCGCCGGGCAGCGCCATGGCCAGATTGCCGGGGGTGATCTCAAGCAGGGTGGTGCTCAGCTTGATCTCCCAGCCATCGAAGATGGTCGAGCCGACAAAGGCGTTGCGCTTGCCGTCCGCCTCGATCTCACGGGTTTCCGGCGTGCAGGTAAACGTACCGCCTCCGCGCGTAGCGCCCAGCAGCGCCGTGCCGGATTCCTTGGCCGTCTTGATCAGCGTGGCCAGGGCGGCCGCATCGGTGGCGGAGGAATAGACAAAATCCTTGAGCAAAATACCGGCGTTAAGCTGCAGCCGCTTGAAGGTTTCCGGGCGCAGGCCGGTGGTGTTTTTCTGTCCCATAAATAAATAGCTCCTTTTACATCAAAAAGCGGATTTCATAGCTGATTCGCGCCCCCAAAACGTCGCCGTCCTCGGGATCGTCGTAATAGCTTAAAAATCCGCTGTCGTTGGGGAAAAGCTCCATATATCCATCCTCACAGGCGATGCGCACGCCCTCACAGGGGATCGCCGCGCGGATGGTGTCCAGGATTTGGGCGCGGGCAGCGTCCGCCGTGGCGCTTTTACGCAGCCACACAAACGCCGTCAGCACGTTATCGCCAAAGGCCGCGCCCTCAAGCGCCTCGTAGGTGATATACGGGAATAAGGCTTCGTCCGTCCATGCCTCGCCAGTGGCCGGATTTCGCTCCGGGACGCGCCCGGACAGGTAGGCGGGTATTTTCCTGCCGCCGTGGCTAAAGCCGCTCCAAAAGGCATTGAGCGCCTTGTGCAGGCCGGTCATGAGATCACCTCCGCCGTTACCTGGGCATACCGCACATCTGCCATGGCCGGGGTGGTCATGTCCGCGCTGTCGGAGGTGATGCGGTACATGCGTCCGTCTTTGATGCGGCGCACGCGGTCATCCTTGTGCAGCGTAATAGACGGCAGATGTACGATGGTGTAGATGGTTTTCATGCCGTTTCGCTCGGCGATCTGTGCCTCCACGCTGCTGTTGGTGCTGATGCCCGCGCGGAAGTTAGCGCCGTCCGTATACTGCGGCTCAAACGTGCCAAAGCCGGTATCGACGTATACCTTGGATTGGATGTTAAAATCCTCGAAAAAATCTTCCAACGCCATCACGCCATCACCTCACTTGTCAGCCTTTGATAATCCAGCAGTTGCCGGGCAAACGCCGTCTGCCACGTGGCCGTGCCGCCCGTCGCGCTATCGCCCGCGCGGGTATAGCTGTAATTGCCAAACGATTCCGATTGCAGCGCCCAGGCGGGATTTTTAGCGTCGTACTCCGCAATGCGCGTACACAGATCGACAAAAGCGGCGGGTGGGGATAATACCCACACCCGCCCGTTGAAGCGCTCGTCAATCAGCGTATCCGCGCCGATCTTGTGCACGCCGTCGTTAAACGCGCTGCCGGTGATGGCGATATAGCGGCCATCGGCCAGCGCAGGATGCACGAGCGCGCCGCTGCTGATGGTAAAATCACCCTCCAGATATCCGGCCTCGAAGTAATTGCGGCAATGCCGCATCACGCTGCCGATGGTTACCGCCATATCGCATCACGCTCCGATCTTAGGTTTTCGCCGTTACGGTGGCGTTACCGGCCTTCAGCGCCTTGAAAGTGCTGTCGCACTCAACCACGGTCACCTTCTGGCCGTTGGCAATGGTCAGATCGCTTGCGCCGTCCCAGGTGGACCAGGTGCGCACGTTCTGGCCGTATACAACGGTAGGCGCGGCGGCGGCGGCCTTGTACTTGTAGATGTTGGTGGCCTTGCTCTTGGCGGGGGTCACGGTCAGCTTGGTATCGCCGGAGGCGGTTCCAGCGACGCTGTTAACGGTCAGCGTGCCCAGGCTCTGGGTGCTGTCCACGTCGATCACAGCCACAGCGTCGATATACTCCGCGAACAGCACCATACCCATGATGGCATAGGCAACGGAGGTGGCGTTTTCGTACTTTCCTTCGGTGTGGAAGCCCAGCAGCGGGGTTTCGCCCTCGGTGGTGTACACCAGTCCGGCGCGGGCAAAGTCGCTGTCGCCGGGATCAACATAATACAGGTTGATGTTCTCGGTGGGCGTGGCGATCACGCGGCCGCGGGGGATTTCATTTTCGGCCAACAGAAACAGCGTGCCGTAGCCCATAAAATCCTTCACGTAGTTCAGGCCGAACTGGTTCTGCACGGTGATGTTGGCCGCGCCGATATACTCGTACACGTCCAGGATGTTGGCGAAGCCCACAATCGCGGTGGCGGTGCGGTGCATCTCCTTAAACTTGTTTTCAACGCGCCCCTTGGCCATCGCCAGCGCCATCTGATAGGTGGTCTCGGTGGAGGCCAGCGCGCCGGTGTTCAGGTAGGCGTAGAACCGATCGGTAACCTCGGTCTGGAGCTGATACAGGAATTCGTCGTCGGTCTTCTGTACGGCGTTATCGTAGCCGTGATCCTTGATCGCCTCGAGGGATACGGCCTTGGCGTACTTTTCCACGGTGATTTCCGCATAGGTCTTTTCCTTTACGGTGAACTTGGAGTACGGGATGTTTTCGCCCTCGCCGACGGTGCCGGACTGCAGCGTGCCCTCGGCGTACTTGGATTTCAGCACCGCGCCGGGGGTCTTACGGATGGGGCGCAGAATGCCCATGATCTCGCGCAGATGTTCCCAGTTGCGGGCAAAGCGGGTAACGAAATCGATCTCGCGCGCGGTTACATTGATGTCATTGGATTTAGTCAGATTATTGGGAGCAGCCATTACTTATTCTCCTTTTGGAACACTTCGATATTTTCGGCGATGGCCTTCTGCCGCTCGCCTGCGTCCTTGATTTTCATGATCTCATCGCGGGTCATGGTGCTGCTGCCGCCGCCGTTTGGGGGGTTGAGCTTATCCGTGCCGCGATTGTTGATCGTGCCAAACAGCCCGGCGTGCGTATCGCGCAGCGGCTTTAGCACCGCGTCCGCATTTTTGAGCGCGTCGTTTTCCACCTCAACGGTGCTTAGATCGACCGTGCCCAGCAGCAAATCGATAGCCGCGCTGTTAGCGCCCGCCTTTTCAAGCGCCTGCCGTACAAGGGTTTTCTTTCCGGCGTTGGCTTTGTCGGTTTCGATCTGCTTTTTGTAAGCGTCATACTCGGCCTGTACCTTGGCCGCGTCGCCGCTGGCCTTTTCCAGCGCTTCCACGCGCTGCTTGTAGCTATCGCGTTCCTTCGCGACGGCGGCAGAGTCTTGCGCGCCCTGCTTCGCCTTTTCGATCTCGTCCTTCAGCGCGGTGACGGTTTCACCGTGCGCCGAAATGATCTCGTCGATTTTGTCCTCGTCGATGCCGAGGGCCTTTAGAAATTTGCGGGTGAGTGCCATGACACATTCTCCTTTTCCTTGGGGGCGATTCTCCGCCCATGAATGTTGATATATGCAAACAGGGGCGGCAGTGCTTTGCCGTCCCTGGGTTTGCTGATATTGGGTTATAAATCAATCGAAGCCGTCGCGCAGCGCGTTTGCGGCCACGTTTTGCAGGGCTGTTCCGCCCTCGTTGAGCGCGTCGCGGATGTACGGGCGGCCTCGCATTTTGTACGTGCCGTCGTGCACATACTTGCCGTATTCCAGCGTATTGCCAACGTCCACGGTGTTTTCTCCGCTGCGGTCTACCTCATACGATACGTCGCGCATCAAATCGCCGGTCTGCCGGATGGGCTTGCCATAACCGGCCTGCATCTTATTAACGATCAAATGCACGGCTTCAACGCCCATGGCGGTAAGCGCCTTTTTGACGTTTCCGCGCATTTGGGATCGCACGCGGTCGCTGTTATCGGTCAGCCTTACCTGTACGGCCAAGCCTGCTCACCTCCACCAGGATGCCGGTAAAGCGGATAAACGCTTTGGCAAACGTGCACGCCCACGCGATCGCAAACACGGCGACCGGGATGTCGTACAGATTGGCGCGCAGCACGTAGAGCAGCAGCAAAAATGCAAGCATATTATTACCTCCTGTCAGTTACAACGTTCGGGATCAGCACGCAGTGGCAATTGATAACTTCCTTCGCCGGGGCGGATGGGTCGCCGGGATAGGCCAGCTCGTTTCCCCATATCGTCCGAAATTTCTCATTTTCCGCTACGGTTTTATTATTCAGTGCGACGTGAGATTCACGGCTGTTGACCATGCGCGTAGACCATGTTTTGGTGATGCGGATGCCCATCTGCGCGGCCTCGTGCAATTGGTCGGCGCGGGCCTGCGATTGCAGCCGCGTGCGCTCGGTCTGAGCGATGCGCCGGGCATTGGCCGCGCTGTTATCCATCACGGCGCGGATGCGGCGGATGATCTTTTCCTGCGATTCTCCCAGCAGCGTGGCCTGCACCAGCTCGTTCTGCAAACGCCGGATCACGGCGGGCGCTTCGATCAGGTTACGAAAGGCGATTTTGGAAAACAACGGCTGCGTATCGCGGAAAATGATAGCGGCCTGCCTGCGCGTTACGCCCAGGATCAGGTTTTTTGTGCCAGATGTCGGTTTGCCCAAGGTACGAATCTGCAAACCGGTGTAGTTGGCGTTTATCGCGTATATCTCGGCAAGCGCCTTTTTGATCTCAGGCTCAACCTTTCCGCCCGCGTCCTTGATCTGCTGCTCGATGGATTCGATCACATGCTCCTGCCGCATCAGCTCGCGGATATAGCCCTCGCGCCATTTTTTAATCAGCTTGGGCGTGTTGTAGTAGTTGGGCGGCTGGATCTTACCGCTGTCGATATCGCGGATTTTTTGTAAAAATCGGCGGTTCATACGGATGACCTTTTTGATGGCTTCCCCGTACACCGCCGATATGCGCTGCGTGAGCGCCTTTTCGATCTCGTCCGCGATTCTCACCGCTTCATCATCCATGCGCCCACCTCCACAATCGCGCTACAATGCGTTTTAACGGGCTTTTTCGCAAGCCCTTACTGTTTATCTTCTTCGCCGTTATCGCCGCCCTGCTCGTCCAGCAGGCGCTGCAGCGCGTCCATGCTGGGCTGGCCGGACACCTCTTCGGCGCTTACGTTGGCGATAATGTCCTCGATTTCTTCCTGGTCGATATAGGGATTGAGCTTGAGCGCCGTACGCCGGTCGATATCCTGCCGCATGGTGTAGATATCCTGCACCGTCTCCTGGCGGTTCGTCATCTGCTGGCGCTTAAACTTGATTTCCTCGGTGTCAATGCCGATCAGGCGCAAAACCTGCTGGACAAACGCAAAGCACTGCCATTCGTAATGGTCGCATTTGAGGTTCAGGTTGGTCATCGCGGCCTGGATCGCGACGTTCGTCAGGCTACCGCCCGTCAGCTCGTCCATCGACATGGCCATAAAGTCCGCATAAAGCGCCTTTTCGAGCAGCTCCAGCGCCACCTTCCGGGCGGTATAGGGCACCTCAATCGTTTTCGGCTCGGCTGAGGCCGTGCCCGCGCCGTCTGAAACCGACATGGCGACCTTTAGCTTCTGGATTTCCTCGATTACCTGCAGCGCCTGGTCGGTCGAACCGCCGAAGTTGTTGAGCACCCAATACACATCGTTCGCGCGATCCAGGTTATCGCCAAAGTCTGACAGGATGCGGTCGTATGCGTTGATTTTGGACAGGATATTGGGCGTCAGCTCGCTTTTGTGCTCGTCGTTGGCGTACAGCGCGATCACTGGCAGGATGCTGTAATTCTGCGCGCCGATGATCTCGTTGCCGATCTCGTCCGAGCGCACGCGCAGGATATACGCGCGCTTGGGCTGTTCCTCGGTGATCTCGCCGTCCGCGTCCCTGTAGATCGTCACGCCGTCCGGCTCAAACACGCGCATATACAGCGGGCGCTTGGCGTTGAGCTGCCAGAACTGGATCACCGCGCCGGGGATGCCGTTTACCTCGTCCAGCAGCGCCACGCAGCCCGTCAGCCCATCGACCGCCGCAGGCAATACCTCGATATGATCCAGGTTCCAATAGCCGTAGGCCACGCCGTGCAGCAATGCGCGCTCGCCGATCTGCTGGATCGCGTTATCAAAGCCCACGCCCAGCCGCGCCTTATCCTCGGCCTTATCCAGCGTTACGCCGTTGCCGAGCAAAAACTGGTTCTGCTGGCAGATAAATCGCCGCACGAAGTTGGACGATACACGGTTGCCAGCCACCTCCTGCTGGCGTATCCTGCGCCGCTTCATCCCGTTCGCATCGGCCGCCTCGGTGGTGCTGATGCGCAGCAGGTATTTATCATCCAGCGTCGGGTTATCGCCGTTATAATAGCGGTTCGCGGCCAGCGCGGCGCGGAAGAAATCGGACGCGCGGTAGCTGTTGACGATCTTTCGCGCGTTCTCGCCGCCGCCGCCCATGGCAAGCCAATCCTGGTATGTGTAGGTCGTATACATTTTATAAGCCCTCCGTCAGGCCGTGCCGCTCTTTATCCAGCAGCCTGCAAATGTCCGCCGCGCTGTCCGGCGCGTCGTCGTGCTCCGCGTCCTCGGTGTAGTCCATGATCTGCGCGATATACGCGCGGTCTGTGCCATCCAAAAACACGATATTTTTCCACCACTTTTTCAGATAGGTGGAGATTTTCAGGTATTTGTTCTGTTTTTCGGCGTATATACGCGCCTCGTAACCGCGATTGCGGATTTCTTTCCCCAGGTATCCCTTATCGCCGTTATTTTCGCAGTACACGGGCGCGCACATCAGCCGATTACAATCGGCCAGCGCCGCGTCCAGCACCGTATCTACATGCGCGCGCCACAGCCGCCCATACAGATACAGCGTATCGCCCACGCGCCGCCCGCACGTCATGGCCGTATAGTCCTCGCCGCCATACGCCGCATCGATGTGCGCGATGCCGTCGCGCAGCATGTCCGCGTTGTCCGTATACCTGGGTGCGTCGGCAAACAGCGCGTTTTCGGCGGCGATGTGCCGCAGCTCATAGTTGGCCGCAAACAGCGACGGCGACATGCTGTCCCGCAGCGCCTGCAGCTTATCGGGCGATATCAGGCCGGTGGAATAGCAATCGTGCTTTTCCGGCGGCACGACCAGCGAAAAAGCGTCTTCTTTATGCCACGGCGTGCCGATAAACACGATGCGCCCGTCGCGAGTGACGATGTTTCGCAGCTCCTGTACAACGGCCTTTGTCCGCTCGCGCTCCGCCCGGCTGATGCGATCCTGTAGATTAACCACGTCGTCGCACACGATCAGGTTGGCGTGCTTACCCGTGATGCTGCCGCCGCAGCCGCATCCCAGCAATTGATCGGCGCCGCGCGGGCTGTCGTACACACTGACGGTCAGGCTGTTATTGGTGGTTTTGAGCAGGTACACGTCGGTTTTCAGCAGCAGCCCGGCCATGTAGCGGAACGCCTCATTGTCGAACACCTTTTTGGCCTGCGTGATGCTTTCCACCGTGTCCGTATCCGTCTTACGCATAAACAGCGCGTTTTCGCCGTGATGCAGCACGCACCACATGGCCAGCGCCACCGACAGGCACGAGCTTTTGTAGCTCAGCCGGTGCGCCTGCAATGTGTAATCCTGCGTGCCGTACAGGATGTTTTTCATCCACCGCCCATGCAAATCGTCCGTTAAATCGCGAAAGCCGCACATGCGCCCGATGGCCGCAGGGTAATACCGCCAGATGCGCCACGCTTCCTCACGCGTCACCGGGCATCATCCTTTGTTTCGGCCAGCAGCCGATCCAGATCGGCCTTGGCGTCGGCAGACAGCACGGAATTGCGCACGTCCACCTGTTCCGGCGGCAGCTCGCCCAGCATGCGCAGGCCTAACTTGTACCATTCGGGCGATTTATCCATGTTCATCACGAGCTTAGCCGCCAGCACCTTGCGCCTGGTGCTTCCGTACTTGTTTGGCTCCTCCAAAAGGGCGCGCATTTCCTCGGCGATGCCCTTTCTTTCCGCCTGTACAAGTTTCCCCTTCGCCTGCGCCGCTTTCGCCCGCGAATCCCCGTTCGCCCCGAATTGTGTGGCCTTGCCCTTTTTCAGGTTCGCCAGGCTGTTGGGGTGCTGTCCTCGTGGCATGTTCCCGCCTCCCGCATATAAGACAGCGCCGAGCGGATTTCTCCCTCGGCACGATGGACGTATTTCGTTAGGTCACGTTTCAGTTTCTCGCTATTAGTGGTTCTGATAATCTCTTTCGCCTGGCGTATCTTTTCACGCTCCTGCGCAATCTGTACCATTCAGCAGCACCGCCTTTTCTCCGGTGAGCTTTTCCCACCGATCAATGATTACATCCACATAGCGAGGATCAAGCTCCATCGTGTAGCACGTTTTGCCCATTTGCTCACACGCAACGAGCGTAGATCCACTTCCGCCAAACAGATCAAGCACATTTCGAAACGCATTGTCTTTATCAAACTTATTTACAATTTCGGAAAATAACTTGCACGGTTTTTGAGTTGGGTGTACACGGTTCTTTTTCTCGCTTGCCATCGTAAACTGGCGAACAACGCTCCTAAAATTAGCATAAGCCAGTTCGCAATCTGTTTGATCGCTTGCACCGTTATTCTTATCCCAAACAATCCAGCACTCGGACGAAGGAAGGCATTCTGTATAATAATTGGCCCCCCACCACACTTGCTTCACGTCTGCAAACATTGCCGCGCAAAGATTGAAGCTATCGATGGCAACGGAATTATCACCGTCGTTCATAATATCTTCTTTGTATTTTTCCAACAGTACACCGCTTTTAGAAACAGCATTCATGCCGTATGGCGGATCTGTATATATCAAGTCAATTTTCGCGTCGCCAGTCAGCATTTCCACGTTTTCAACCGACGTTGCGCTGCCGCACATCAACCTATGCCGCTCAAGCTGATATATATCTCCCGGCTTTGCCTTTGGTTTCTCCGGCAGCTCAACCTCATAATCGTCTTCTTCGGCTTCCTGGGCTTCCTCCTGCAAAATCGCATTAAAGCCAAATTGTTCCATATCAAAATCGGCCAGTTCAGCCAATTCCTCGTCCAGCAGGGCGGTATCCCATTCGGCCAGCTCGCCGGTTTTGTTATCGGCCAGCCGATACGCCTTGACCTGATCCTCCGTCAGATCATCGGCCACCACCACGGGCACGGTATCGCACTTTAGCTTTTTCGCGGCCTTATACCGCGTATGCCCGGCAATGATCACGCCTTCCCTATCAACGACAATGGGCTGCTGCCAGCCAAATTCTTTGATGCTGGCCGCCACCGCGTCCACGGCCTCGTCATTTCTCCGGGGGTTCTTTTCGTATGGCCGTATGCTTTTAATCGGCTCCCATTTCAGTTCTTTCATGTCGCGCCTCCTCCTGATATGGCTTCCACCCGTCCGGGTTTCCGTTGAACGGGCTGATCGCATCAAAAAAGCCCTTGTAAAACAGGGCTACATCATGATCGCATGTGATGACGGTGTTTTCGCAGCGCGGGTTGGTGTTGATATTGGCGCTGGATGTAATGGCGCAGTCGAAATGCGGACCCAGCATCACGCCGACCTTGGAATGATTCCGGAAGATGCCGCAGCGCCCGCCGGTTTTCCTGGCCGCCCGCTCAAGCTCCGCCTGACAATTGGCATACGACGCGCCGGCAATCTCGCCCATATAGCAATCCAGCCGCCCGATCAGGCCGCGCCGCACCCACTCGGCAATCTCCCGCACATCCTCCACGCCGTAACACCAGGACGACAGCAGCAGATAATCAGCATGCTGTTGTCTGAGCGCGTGCCGGATAAACGTTAAAAAATCGACGTCGCCAAACGATATGCAATGATACGTATCGCCCATCTGATAATGCCACGGAGCGGCGGACAGCAGCGCCTGCTCGGACGCATATCGGCGCATATCAAACCGCTGTTTCCCGCGCTGGGTGTGTACGCGGATTTTCTGCGGCTTTGGCTTATCTTCCTCCGGCTTGATCTCCGGCATACCCAGATCAAATACAAAATCATCCCATAGCTCGGACATTTTATCCTCCATCGCCATCCCCACCAACGGCGATACGCAGCGGGCACACGCCCCTGCCGTTCCCGGCCAAATGGCCACGCCCTGTGGGGTTACACGTAAAAGCCTACGGTTTCCATGCCGCGACCCTTATCTAACAGCCGCAGCATATACAGCTTTTGGGCGGGCACGCGATAACCGCCGTCCACCGCATAGCCGCCGTAATCCAGAAAGCTGCCGCAGTTGATCACTTCGACGTTTTTTTGTCTCAGCGTCTTTTTGTTAACGTCGTACACCAGCTTCCCGCGCGGCTTGTCCTTGGGGTTGTGATCGTGCCCAAACGCGAAAAAATCGATACCGTCGATCGTATCCGCCGTGTGGAAGTTCACCAGATCCTTCGCACGATGGGTGATATAGCCCACATAGTGCTGCTGGCCACCGCCGCTTTTCCCGGCCATCCGCGGCCTGTATCCAAGCGCTATATCGATCACGGCGAAATGCTGCCGGTACAGGCCTTCGCACCCGGCCATCACGCACGCATCGTACAACGGGAACATCGACGTGGTGCGGGTGATGCGGTTTCGCTCATGGTTTCCCGGCACCACGGCCAGCAGCTTCCCGGCCTTGTGCAAATCGGCAAATATCTCCTTGGCGCGGTATTTCTGCTCGTGCGGCGGGTAGACCTGATAGAACACATCCCCCTTGGAGCCCGCCACCACGTTTTCGCACATGTCGCCGATCACCAGCACCTGGGCGGCGGGATCATCGGCCACCTTTTTTAAAAACGCATTCAGCCGGGCCGTGCTGTGCTCCGCGTTCCCCATATGCGCGTCGTGCAAAAAATACAGGTGCATTTCGTCCTGTGTCTGCGGCGCTGTATACAATATCGGCTGATAATCGTTAAGCATATATCTACCCTTTCTTTCGCCCCCGCCTGCGAAAGCAAAAAATCCCGCCGCCGGAGGATGAGCGGCGCAGCACCAATAAATCATCAAAAAACAAGGACGCAGCAGGCCAATGATGCCCCCGCGCCCTGTCTTGTCCCTTCGGACAATCCCATGGTTGTATTATAAATCAAAATTTAGTCCGTTTTCGTCCGCTCTTTTCATGTTCTCGTTCATTTCCAGCAGCGCACGGCCATGCATGACGAGCGTTTGGGTTTTTTCGTACCCCATCCGCTCCATGATGTCCTCCCACGACATCCCGCGCACATACCGATACAGCAGCACAGACTTATACCGCTCGTCCGACAGCGCGTTGATCGCGTCCATGATCTCCGCTATCTGGCAATCCAGCCGATAGCACACGCGCTCAAGCCGGGCCTTTGTATCCACGATCACGCAGATATCCTCGGCCATGCGGTCATACGCCCCGCCGCTGCCGGATACCTTGATCGGATTCAGCCGCACGGTGCAGCGCGTTACGCTATCGTAGTGCTCCCGGATTTCCTCCTGGATCGCGTCCCGCTGCTTCCGCAACCAGATATACCGCTGCAAAAACCGTTTCGCCGGGTTTTCCACCCGCTCCTGTCCGCGATCCATATCGTGCCGATCCCTCATCAATCCGCCTTGCATGGTGTCCCCTCCCGTGCTATAATACATATATCACCTCGCCTTCGCCCCGCCGGGATTGCCGCCCGACGGGGCATTATCATTTACGCCTTATCCGATATCCTGACGCCGCACTTGCGGCAAAACCGGTTGATCACCTCCACCGTCATTTTCCCCTTGTGCGGGATCATGCCGCCGCACTTGGAGCAATAATACCAGCCGGGCTTACCAGGCACCGGCAACCAATGCGCAATCACCATCGCCCTCATCCGTCCCCTCGTTGGCTTTCGAACAGCGCCCGGCACTGATCGTCCAGGCAGATATTGCCGCACAGCGTGCCCGGCTCGTCGCACGCCGTGCCGTCCGCATACAGCATCACCCAATTTGAGCCGTCCCACACCGTCTCGCACAGCCTGCCCGATTGTGTATCCAGCATATCGTGATCGTACACAAGACGGCCCGCAGCGTCCACCCTGCCCGTGCAGCGGCATATCTTTTCGGGCTGCGCGCGGAACGGCAGGAAATCGCCGAGCGTAGGCGTGACGGCGTGAATACCGTGCACGTACTCATAATACCCGTACACGATCTCCCCCGTGGGAGACAGGGTTTTGACCAGCATATAGTTGGGGTTAAATCCAGGGATATCAGCCATCGGTTTTGTCCTCCAATTTGACGTATTTCGCCAGGAAAACCGCTACGCCATTATCATCGATCAATTCTCGTATCCGCTTTACATTTTTCGTTTCAAGATCGACAAGTCCGGCACCATTTTCGGGCCAGAAACAAAACAATTTGCCGCAATTGTAAAGTTTCCGTTTTTCCGACGCATGTGATGCCTGTTCGGTAAGCTGCGCCATGATCAAAGCCATTTCGTTCGGAAATTGTTCGACCGTTAACATCGTGCTCATTGTTTTTCCCTCCCTTCAATATTCGTCACTGAACGTAATCTTCATTTTTGACGATCCGAGCCATCAGTTCAACTGTTTCCGGCGGAATCAAACCAGCATCACTATACGCCTCGACAATTTCAGAAACATCTATTCCCGCTGCTTTCATCCTCGCAAGAACCATCATTTGCAGCGCTATAGCATCTGAAAGGTTGCCGAAAACGTGCGCGCCCTCGCCCTTGATAAATAGCACATACGGTATTTCTTCGGTTTCCAACAAATCAATTGCCGCCTTGACTTCATTTTTCATTTTTCGTCCTCCTTCAAATTTTCTTGCCATCTGGTTTGACAGCGTCAATATGCAGAAGCGCGCTTACGCGTCGCGCTGATATTGCAGGTTCTCTCGCCGTTCTTATTGTTCAATATAGCAAAAAGAGCCGCATTACACCACCTCATTTTTAGACAAGTTTCGGCGTGAAATGTCTGGAATTCAAAGTTTAGTGAAATATCGGGTTGATTTTATGTCCGGAATGCCTATAATAGAGGCAGTGGCTATCCATAACGAACCAGATTCACGCACCCACATTCTTCGTCTTGGTAGCATTTTTACAGAATTTCTTGCCGATTCCTGCGTGTATTTGT
>OQWM01000383.1_pt1 | contig 27505 bp, 29 predicted proteins | sample 1691531 | NCBI WGS metagenome assembly OQWM01 (sample SAMN03418257, study PRJEB22391) | human gut metagenome | biome: human-gut; feature: organic feature; material: feces | host: Homo sapiens | place: Tanzania | collected 2013-01
GAGACTGAATCTGCTTTTGCTGAAATTCTAATCCTGCCATTACTTAATTATAATTTGCCATAAGCTCGGAATATAATCAGGTCAGAATCCTGAATTCGAACTATTAAATAAATTACTAAGCCCTTGTATAATGGACGAGTTGGACTTTGCCGGAAAGGTTGCTGGATTTGCCCAAAAAAAACTTGATGAAATAATTATTTCGAAAAAAATGTTTAATAAAATTCAGCATAAACATTGTAGTCGAGTGGGAAATTTTTCCTTGTGATTAAATCACCAATCGAACCTATGTTTCGTACAGTGTATGGCTCTCTATTTTTTTCTTTTACAGGGATTTCTTTTTCATTTAGCAATCCTATTCGCATGATTTTATCATTAAATTTTCCATCTGGAATTTCTATTCTATATTCAATATAGCAAGGAACTAAGTATTTTTCTTTTGAGGTTTTTCCGACATTTGCATAAAGTAAATGTCCTTTTTCTTTAGATAGTAATTTTCTTTCTTTAGATTGTTCATTGTATAAAAATTCTTTTATTTGTATTTTCTGGTCTTTATTATTAGTGCCTTCCTTTATAAGTATTCTGTATTTTATATTATCATCTGTAATTGATTTTGCATCGATTTGTGTATATCCAGAAGGAATTCTTTCTTCTTTAAAGTAATAATATCCACACACTCCAGCAAATATGTTAACTGAAGTTAAAATAAGTATAAAAATCCAGCCTATAACATTGCGAAACTTTTTCATGCTTTCCAAAAGCGGTTTTATAATAAAAAGGTAAATCAGCAAATCTGTGTAGAGTATAGCTCCTATAACAACGTATGGAAGAAATTTTTCAATTACAGTAGCAAATAATAGAGCTATGATACCCATAACAATTAAAGGAAATGCTAGCAATGCTGCCATAAGAAACCTCTGTAAAATGTATGTTTTTTTATTTTAACTGTTATTCAGCTTTTTGTATACTAAAAAAAGACTGTTGAAAAGAACATTATTTCCTTCCGAAAAAAATTAAATAATATTGCAAAAGCGGCTCTACTTATAAACTCTTTTCAGATTCAAGCAGTTTTATAACACGTTCTTTCATGTGAAGTAGTATGAAAAAAAAGTTTTTTTAATAATATTTACAAATTTGTGAAAAATATTTTGTAAATTACTTGATTTATTTATAAAAGTTGTATATATTTTACTTAGATGCTAAACGAGAAAGAATCCAAAAGGTTCATTAAAGCCTTAAGACGAGAGGTACATTTATGGGAGTAACGGCATTTGGAAAAATTTTGAGAAAAAGAAGAATTGATTCTTCGGAAATTCTTGGAGATATGGCAAAGCGGCTTGACGTAAGCGCGTCTTACCTTTCTTCAATTGAAAACGGTCTGCGTGAAATTCCGGACTCTTTTGTTGAAAAAATTGCAGAGGAATATGGTCTTTCAGAGGTGGAAAAACAGGAACTTGAAGAAGCACAGGCGCAGTCAAAGGGCAGTGTGAATGTTCCTCTTGGTGAGCAGAAAGATTCAAGTGAATATCTTGAAACCGCTGTAATGTTTGCCAAGGATTTTTCAAAGCTTACAGAAAAGCAGGTAAAACTGATGAAAGAAATGCTTGAAAAGTTTCAGGCGGAATCTTCGGGAGAGAAAAATGGAAGTGGTGCAGTATGAAACACATTTAAAAGACGTAAAATATTCAGAAACTTTAGTTCTTTCTGAAGACGAGATTAAAATAGCTTCGTTCTGGAGCCACTTGCTTTGCACGGCTACTACGAACCAGAAGTTTGACCCGCTTTTTGTAATGGAAAACATAATTCCCCGTTTTGACAGGACTTTCAATTATCTTGTTGAGCCGCAGGATTTGTGGAATCATGGAAAAGACGTTGCGGCTTTTTACAATGCGGCTCAGAATGTGATTGTCATCAGAAGCGATGTCTACGAAGGCGCGCAGAATGGAAAGTTTATCGACGTGATTACGATTGCGCATGAGGTAGTGCACTGCATCCAGTCGATTATCTTGAGATTCATTAGAATTTTTGAGTGCGCGGAATTCAAAAAAGAGCTTTCAAAAATCAAGGCTGAACAGATTCAGGAGCATGAGTTTCAGACTGATTCGATAATGCGGCTTTTGTTCTCTCCGGAAGAAATCACAAAGGGCAGAACACAGGAGGAGGTTCTGGACGAGTATGTGCTAAAGCCAGTTCTTTCGCTTCTTTTCATTCTGATAAAGAATGTAGGAAAACAGTTCCTGAATTTGCTAAAGGAAGAAAATGCAAAAAGTCCTGCCTTAAATAAGAACTTCCTGGAGGCGGTCTAAAATGAAAAAGAAATATTGTTTTTTAAGGAGGAAGCGGATGCACAATGGAATTGCCGGTGCTCTTGCAAAAAAAAACTTGAACCTACGCCAATAGATTCAAGCTTTGCAATATTAAGTCAGGATATGCCTAACTAAAAAATAACTTTGTATATCCTACTTTTTATTCTGTCTTTTTGCAAGAGCCAGAACAGCGTGCCGGTAAAATTAGATTGTTAAAATTGCCGGCTAAAACATTGCCGCATGGCAAAAAAATCAAAAGGCTCTTCACGCCATAAGTTGAAGAAGGATATATAAATGGAAAATATTTCTACATTAGAAAACAGCTCATCCTTGGTGAGCATAACATTAAAAGAAAACAAATTGAAAAAAGACGGAACTTATTACGCTACTGTAACGCGCAATAAGGCAAGCTTCAGGAACATTCTTTCAGAGATTGCGGAAGAAAACAAAGGAATTGACCCGTTCATTCTGCAGTACTGCGCAATTCTTCTGCAGAAGAAAATCTTAAAATTTCTTGAACAGGGGAAAGCCGTGAACATTCTTGACCTTGGAACTATGTACATTGCAATGGAAGTTTCTGCAAAGTCAAAAACTGAAGTTCCGCAAAACGGAAAGTTCAAGGTAAGGTTTTCTCCTACAAAACTTACAAGCTCTTCTTTGCAGAATCTTAGCATTGATAAAATCGTCTACAACGACAAGTCTCCTGAAATTGATTCTGTGGCAGACATCAGCACTGAAGAAGAGAATGTTCTTTCGTTAGGTGCACCGGCAAAAATAACCGGCGCAAACCTTAAGCTTGGTAGCGAAGAAAGCGGAATCTATTTTGCGGCTATTAGCTCAGATGAAAAATTGGAAGATTCTTCCACTTGGACAAGAATTGACGATTCAAAAGTGTTCCGCAATAAGCCTGCAGAACTGAATTTCTTTGTGCCGCAAACTTTGGATTCTTCTAAGGCGTACAGAATCGTAATAAAAACAAACTACATTTCCGCAAGCGTTACCCGAAAGGAATTTTTAGAGTCCGTAAGCAACACTGTAAAAATAAAAGAATAACAACGTTGTAGGAACCTCAATTTTCGCCCGGTTCTTTCATGATTCGTTGTGGGAAACCGGACGTTTTCAATTTTCATCTGCCATACAATTTATAGAAAATTTTTTCTGAACGATGTTATAATAATATTTATCTTAACTGTCATTTTCATGCCTGACGCGGGAATCTTGTTCATTAGGAATAATGTCATTAAATTTAATTTACAACTCTCTTTTACAGGAGCTGCCACATGCAGAATTATACACTTGAAGCTGCCGCAAAAAGACAAAATGAAATTCAAGAAAGTTTAAAATCGCAGCCGCAGAATTTTCTGCTACCAGTTTTTCATGCGTTTTCACCTGCGGGATGGTGCAATGATCCGAACGGCTTTTCGTTTTTCGGCGGAAAGTGCCACTTGTTTTTTCAGTATCATCCGTATTCAACGCAGTGGGGACCGATGCACTGGGGACATCTTTGCACTTCGGATTTTGTGCGCTGGGAAATTCTTGGGCCTGCTCTTGCTCCTGATTCCGATTTTGACTGCGAAGGATGCTTTTCAGGAACGGCGATTGAATTTGAAGACAGGCATATTCTTGCGTACACTGGAGTTTCAAAAAATAAAAAAGGTGAAACTTTACAGAATCAATGCTTGGCGGAAGGCGACGGTCTTTGCTACAAAAAAATTCTTCAGACCCCTGTGATTAGCGCGGCGAACGTTCCGTTTGAATTTCAGAAAGGAGATTTCCGAGATTCAAAGTTGTGGCGCGAAGACGGAAAATTTTACATGGCTTGTGTCCTCAAAATGCCGGACGGAAAAGGCTCTCTTGTCTGTTTCCGTTCTGAAAATCTTCTTGACTGGAAATTTGTTTCTGTAATTGACAAGAGCAGCGGAAAAAGCGGAATGTGGGAGTGTCCAGATATTTTTAAATTAGACGGAAAGGATGTTGTGATTTTTTCTCCGCAGGAAATGAAGGCTGATTTTGAGAACGGGCTTCACGACGGAAACAACAGCGTTTACATGACAGGATTTCTTAAGCGGCCGGAATTTATTTTTGAGCGTGAAATGCGGACTGAAAATTCCCTTAATTTTGCGCAGATTGACGGCGGAATTGATTTTTATGCACCGCAAACTTGCCTTGCTCCTGACGGACGAAGAATAATGATTGCCTGGATGCAAAACTGGGAATCATACATTACACCTCAAAATTATCTTTGGTCTGGAATGATGACTTTTCCCCGAGAGCTTGAATTTAAAAACGGAAAACTTTTTCAGAATCCTGTGCGCGAGCTTTTGTTATATAGAAAGAAATGCGAATGCGGTGTTGTCTCTGGAACTTCTAGTTTTATAAAAAATGGATTTTCCCATGGCGACATTGAACTTGAATTTTTTTCTGCTTTTGAAAATTCAGCTGACTGCAAAAATCAAGATGAAAAATTTTCTCTTGTGTTAAGCAGAAATGTTGCCGGCAAAAAGTTTTCCGTAGAATTCACTTGCGACTTTGCAGAACAAACGCTTTGCTTTGACCGAAGAAATTCTGTTGAAGGAGGGGGAAAAATAAATTTCCGCAAAATGAAATTTCCGCCGTCTTCGTTCAGAAATGAAAAATCAGCCCATGAAAAAAGGATTTCCTTGCGGATTTTAATTGATGCTTGCTCCATGGAAGTTTTTGTTAATGGCGGAGAGTCGGCATTTACAAATGCGTTCTTTCTTATTCCAGATGCTTTTGTTAGCTATGAAAATTCCGCGGTGCTTGAAATGTCTGTTTCGGAAAATATTCGCGCTGAATACAAGATTTTTAAAATTTAAATTATGGAGATTTGCAAAATTAAAAATTACGATGTTGTTGCGTTGGGAGAGCTTCTTGTGGATTTTACTCAGAACGGGATAAGTGCGCAGGGAAACTGGCTTATGGAAGCGAACGCTGGAGGTGCTCCGTGCAATGTTCTTGCGATGCTTGCAAAACTCGGGCATTCGGTTTCGTTTGTTGGAAAAGTTGGAGACGATATGTTTGGAAAAATGCTCCAGTCAAAAATTACAAGCCTCGGAATCGGAATTGAAAATCTTGTGTTTTCACAAAAATACAAAACAACGCTTGCTTTTGTTCACACTGCAAATGACGGTGACAGAAGTTTTTCGTTCTATAGAAATCATGGCGCGGATTCGATGCTTGAAAAATCTGAATTAAAACCAGATTTGATTTCTGATGCGAAAATATTTCACTTTGGAACTTTATCAATGACAAATGAAATTTGCTTTGATGCCACAAAGTTTGCGCTTGAGACAGCAAAAAAATCCGGCGTGCTCCGTTCGTTTGACCCGAATCTGCGGCTTCCGCTTTGGGAAGATGAAAATCAGGCAAAAGAAAAAATTTTATTCGGACTTTCAGAATGCGAAATCTTAAAGATTGCGGCGGAAGAACTTGAATTTGTTTCAGGCAAAAAATCTATTTTTGATGGCGTAAATTGGCTCCGCTCAAAATTCAATATTCCGCTGATTACAGTTACCAAAGGAAAGGACGGAAGTGAAGCATTTTACTCTGACGGAAAAATTTCTTTACATGAAACAGCAGGAACGTTTTCAAATGTAAAAACAATCGACACGACTGGGGCAGGTGACACATTCTGCGCTTGCATATTGCACGAAATTCTTTGCAACGGATATGAATCTTTTTCTGTGGAGCGTCTGCAAAAAATGCTTGTATTTGCAAATGCAGCTTCGTCGCTTGTAACAACAAAAAAAGGCTCGCTTTCAGTAATGCCTGCACGCAGTGAAATTAAGCAGCTTATAAAAGATTTCAGCATGAGATAACGGATAAAAAAATTATAAAGTTTTCGATATTGCCCCTTTGTTCTATTGCAATTCTGGCGGAAAGTGCTATTATTTATATAGCAGTTATATAGAAGCTTTTTTTTATTCGCCAGTTTTGCTTTGCAGGGGAGGGCTTGTGAAGTCTAAAATTCTTGCTGATTTTCTGAATGATCATTTTGTTTTGTTTACAAGTGTTCTCTCTGAGGTTCTCTGCGCACTTTATGTATGGAAAGGTTTTAGCGAGGGATTTTTCGCAGGAACTTGGATTGTTGCCCTTATGAATTTTCTTTATATTCCAACCGCGGTTTTTTTCAAGCAGAAATGTTTTTCTTATTTTTATCTTGCTTATTCAACAATTCTTGTTTTTATGATTGCTTTTGAAAAAACTTTTTTGTTCAATAATTTTACGGCTCTGTTTATTGTTTGCATTGTAATAATAATAAAGCCAAAGATAAAATATATTGCCATGTCGCTTTACTTTGCGGCAGTATGCGTTGCGTTTTCAATAAACGGAGAGAGTGTGTTTCATTTTCTGATTCACATTGTCCGCAGCATCTGGTTTGTTGGAAGCGTTTTCTTTGTTCTTGAAAATCAGTTTGAACGCAAGCGGCTTGTGCTTTATGAAGATGAAGTGAAAATCTTAGAACAGCTTTGCGATGGAAAAATCTACCAGAAAGAAGTTGAAGGATTCAGCGAAAATACCGTGTACAGAAAACTCAAGGCGGCGCGTGAACGCAACGGAAATATTACCCGTGAGCAGCTAATCTCTTTATTTAAAAAAGAACGCATGGGAAGAAAATCATCAGAAAAAATATTCCGTCAGATTTAGTTTCCATGCTGCATCTTTTTATTGTCGTCCGCCAAGTTCTTTGTCAAGCGCATAAAGGCCTTCTGGTGTTGAGCCGAACATTTTGTATTTGTCTATAAGCTCTTTTGCCTTTTGCTCTTCTTCAAGCTGTTCGTTTATAAACCAATTCAAGAAATTTTTTGCAAACAAGTTTTTTTCTTTTTCAGCTTGAAAGTAAAGCGTGGTTATGAGATTTGTTACATACTCCTCGTGCTCAAGGCTTTGTTTTAGAACTTGAGAAATTGTTTCAGGCTTGTTCTTGGGCGCGCCGATTGGCATAAGTTCCACCGGCTGATTTACTTTGCACAAGTAGTCGTAAATTTTCATTGCGTGTTCTTCCTCTTCTTTTGCCTGCTGCTTGTACCATTCAGCGAATCCTGCAAGTCCTTTCATGTCAAAAAAAGCCGCAAACCCAAGATAAATATAAGCCGACTCAAATTCTTTTTGAATCTGCGTGTTTAGCATTGAAGTTAAAGTTGTAGTTGTGTTCATAAAAATCCTCCGTAAAATTTAGTATTCCGCTTTCCAAAGTCTGTGGATGTTGCAATATTCATAGGCGGCTTCAACTCTCTCCCCGGTCATAACGGCAAAATCTACGCTTGGAGAATTTCCTGGACGAAGCCATTTTTGCTGGATTCCCTTGTCGGTTTGAAGCAAAATCCATTCGATGTAATGCTCTGCTTCCGACGGATGAAGTTTTGAGCCTACAGTAACAGAAACAGTGTTTCCCTCAACTTTAATTACAGGAATGTGCTTTTCAGAAGAGCCGTCTGTTGTTCCTGGCACAAGTTCCTGCATTGCTTCTCCGCAGCAAACTGTTGGAATTCCAGAGTCCTTTACGATGGCGATGATTTTTCCGCAGTGCCTGCAATAATAAAATTTCAACTGCATATAGACCTCCAAGAATTTTGCAAGGCCGGATTGAAAAATAACCACAATTTTTTTTGTTGCCTATTATTTTTCTTTTGCCTTGCGTTTACGCTTTTAAGATACCACAAAAAAATCATGTGTAAACAAAAAACGTCCGCAAACGGTCATCAAAAAATCACCTTCGGTATGGTGAGAGAAAAATTTATTGCTGCTTATAAATAGGTAGTTTAAATTAGAGGTTTTATGAAGGAAAAATGGAAATTGCTGTTTTATTTTAAAATGTAATTTTAATTTTTATGGTATAGACAATATGGCGAAATTACGGATTAAATATTTTGAGAAGGTTTTGATTCAGAAGATGGTTTTATAGACTTTAGTAAATTAACTCTTTTTATTGGTGGCCAGGGAACTGGAAAAACTACCGTCGCAAAATTATTCTCTTTATGCAGTTGGCTTGAAAAGGCCTTTTTTCGTGGTGATTATGATGTAGCCTCTTTTGGATCTTTGGATTTCTATGAAATTTGCAGAAATCAGCTTCTGGAAGATTATTTTACTGAAAAAACAGAATTGGAATATGCAGGAAACGCCTGTCATTTTTGGTTTAAAAAAGATGCTTTTTTAGCAGAAGAAATAAAGGTTTCAATAAATAAATACAAGCGTCCTAAGATAATGTATATACCGTCGGAAAAAATGTCCTTTCTGTAGTAAAGAACATTGAAGAACTTGATAACCTTCCGCCAATGCTTCGTCTTTTAAGAAGAAGATATTTGCAGGGGAGTGAGAATTTAAAAGGTGATGGAAGTTTTAATCTTCCGCTTTCTGGTTACAAGGCTCTTGTAAATAAATCAAGCGGAGAAACTTTTATTTTGGAAGAAAAATCTGGGAGAGCAGTTCCTCTTGTATGTGCCTCCAGCGGATTATGGTCAATTGTTCCATCTGCATTGGTAACATCGTATCTTGCTGCACAGTCAGAATTGGAAAGGTTCATGACATCTGGAATTTCAAAGAGCGTTTCAAATGAAACTCTTTGCCGAAATAACAATGGTTGCGAATAAATATACAAATTCATTTTTTTCTAAATGTTGTGGAAGAACCGGAACAGAATCTGTTTCCAGAATCGCAGATGAAAAATTTGGCTTTTTTGCTGGAAGCGGCAAATGTTAATGATGAAAACAAAATTGTGATGACGACACACAGTCCCTATGTGCTTTCGTATATAACATTAGCTGCAAAATCGTATGAACTTATGAACAAAGGTGTTAAATGTGATTTCAGCACGCAAAAACAAAACGAACGGCAATAGGAACGCTGCTAAGTAATGACCAGTTTGCAATGCACAATGTGTAATCCCTTTATTCTCTTGGACATTTGCTGTCCTGGGAGATTCAATTTGTTTCGCTGACTTAATCAAAAAAATATGCTATTATTCTTATTGAATTGAAAAAGCGAAGAGTTGGATAATGGGCAATTTTTACTGCATTTGGGTTAGAACCGGTTTTGAAAATAAATTTATAGAAAAAGTACAAGCTGTCTTTGATTCTTTTCCAGAGGAGAAGAATGGCAAACTACATTGTGTTGGAAAGCAGATGAGGTTAAAAAGCGGCAAGGAGTATATTGATCCGTTGCTTCCAGGTTATGTTTTCTGGGAAACAAATAATCTTTCTAGGGCTCAGAGCGTAAGGGATAAAGAAGGTTTTATTGATTTTCTTCCTCATGATAATGGAATGAAACCGCTTTCTGCAAAAGATACCGACCTTGTAACTTCATTTTTAAAATATGGAAGCGTTATTCCTGTTGTAAATGTCCAGTTTGATGTAAACGACAGGATTGTAATTGTAGACGGATTGTTCAAGGGAATGGAAGGGTTTATTACGGATGTGAACAGGTCTAATAAGCGCATAAATTTTGAAGTTACGCTTATGGACGGAAAACGGATTTTAAGCCTGTCGTATCAGGAAATTCAGAAAAAGTAAAATTTTGATTGTTCATAATTTGAATGTTGACAACCTAAAATAATACATCGTATTATAATATAGTTAAAGGCAACCATTGTTTGACGCGGAGTTTGGTTGAAGCACGTAGTCAAGTGGTGAACAGTTCCATTGCAAGGTAAGGTCTGAAATAACGACTGCTTGCCAATGGAGAGGGTGTCTTTAAAATATTTTTTTACAAAGCAACATTACACAACTAATTAATAATCTAACAGGAAATCAATATGAAAACTCTTATCCTCGCCGGTGGAATGGGTACACGTCTTGGTGAAGAGACAAAGCTCATTCCAAAGCCAATGGTAGAAATTGGAGGGTATCCAATTCTTTGGCACATTATGAAAATCTATAGTTATTATGGCTATAATGATTTTGTCATTCTTACCGGCTATAAAGGACATGTTATCAAAGATTACTTCTTGAACTATTACAATCGTTATTCTGATATGACCATTGATATGGCAAATAACGATGTGCAGATTCATAAAATGCGCACAGAGCCATGGACTGTTACAATGCTTTATACAGGTTCAGACACTATGACTGCCGGACGTATTGCTAAGGCAAAATCTTATATTGGAAATGAACCTTTTATGCTTACTTATGGAGATGGAGTTTCTGATGTTGATATTTCAAAACTTGTGGATTCACATGCAAAATCTGGAAAATTAGTAACTTTAACCGCTGTTCAGCCAGAAGGTCGTTTTGGTGCTCTGGATATTCAAGCAGATGGCACAATCAGTCAGTTTCAGGAAAAGCCAAGTGATGCCTGGATTAACGGCGGTTTTTTTGTTTGTGAAAACAAAGCGTTAGATTATATTCCGGCAGATTCACATGACATTATGTGGGAGCGTGTTCCTTTACAGAATATTGCAAAAGATGGGCAGCTCCACGCCTATAAACATGACGGTTTCTGGCATCCAATGGATATGCTTAAAGATAAGGAAGATTTGAACAAGCTTTGGGCAACGGAAAAAGCTCCTTGGGATGTTTGGGGACATTTTAAGAAGTAGGTCTATATGAGTGAATTATTAAACTTTTATAAAGGAAAGAAAGTATTTCTGACTGGTCACACAGGTTTTAAAGGAACTTGGCTCAGTCGCATCTTAATTCTTGCTGGTGCGGAGGTAACAGGATATTCCCTTGAACCTCCAACAAATCCAAGCCTTTTTGAACAGACTAAAACTGCAAGCCGGATGAAGTCAATCATTGGCGATATCCGTGATGGTGCAAAATTGAAAGCCGCTCTTGTAGAAGCAAGTCCCGATATCGTTCTTCATCTTGCTGCACAGCCAATAGTCAGGACTTCATATAAAGACCCTGTTGGAACTTACGAAAGTAACGTCATGGGAACTGTGAATATTTTGGAAGCAGTTCGTGCCTGTGATACTGTTAAATCATTCGTAAACATTACAACAGACAAGGTTTACCTGAACAAAGAATGGGCTTGGGGCTACCGTGAAAACGAAGAGCTTTGTGGTTATGACCCATATTCTAATAGTAAATCTTGTTCAGAACTCGTTACTTACAGCTATCGTAATTCCTTCTTTAATGAAGAATCTTCACCTGCAATTTCGACAGCCCGCAGTGGAAACGTAATTGGCGGCGGAGATTATGCAACAGACAGAATTATTCCGGATTGTATACGTGCAGTAGAAGCTGGAAAAGAAATAATTCTTCGAAATCCTAATTCAACTCGTCCATATCAGCACGTGCTTGAATGTCTTCGCGGTTATCTTACTTTGGCAAAAGCTCAGTATAAAGATAAATCATTTGCTGGCTCATATAACTTTGGACCGGATGACGAATCTTGCGTTACAACAGGCGAGCTTGCAACCTTGTTCTGCGAGAATTGGGGACAAGGTGCAGCCTGGAAAAATGTAAGTGAAGCTAATGCGCCTCACGAAGCAAACTTCTTAAAGCTTGACTGTTCAAAATCAAAGACAGTTCTTGGCTGGTATCCTCAGTGGGAAATCCGTGATGCAATGGAAAAGATTGTTGAATGGAAAAAGGCAGTGCAGAGTGGTATTTCTGCTTCAGAAATTACAGATATACAAATAAAAGACTATTTTTCATTTTAGAAACTATGGAAGTTACAAAACGAAATTTTTTTACAAATGTATTATGGCGTTTTTTTGAACGAATTGGTACCCAAGCAGTTTCTTTTATTGTGTCTATAATACTTGCAAGACTTATTGATCCAGAGTATTACGGAAAGATTGCACTTATAACAGTTTTTACTGCAATTCTACAAGTGTTTGTTGATAGTGGACTTGGAAATGCTTTAATCCAAAAAAAAGATATAGATAATTTAGATTTTTCTACGGTTTTTTTTACAAATATTTTATTCTGTCTTGTTCTTTATGCCATTCTTTTTTTTCTTGCGCCATTAATAGCTAAGTTTTATTCTGATAATCAATTTACAATATTAGTTCGAGTTCTCGGCTTGACACTTATAATTTCTGGTGTGAAAAATGTTCTGCAAGCGTATGTTGCAAAGAACATGATTTTTAAGAAGTTCTTTTTTGCAACCCTTTTTGGTACTGTAGTTTCAGCAGTTGTTGGAATTTGTCTTGCGTATAAAGGTTTAGGTGTTTGGGCATTAATAGCACAGCAACTTATAAATTTATTTATAGATACTGTTGTTTTATGGATAATTGTACCATGGAAACCTGTTTTTCAATTTTCTTTTGAACGTCTAAAAAAATTATTTTCATTTGGATGGAAAATACTTCTTGTGGATCTACTAACGGTTGGTACCTTAAAACTAAGACAATTAGTGATAGGGAAAAAATACACATCTGTAGATTTAGCTTATTATAATAAAGCTGAAGTTTTGCCTCAAGTTATTGTTTCAAATATTGATTCTTCTTTAAGTAATGTTTTATTTGTATCAATGTCTTCTGTCCAAGATGATATTCAAACTATTAAAAAAATGGCAAAAAAAACATTAAAAACTAGCTTTTATATAATGGCACCTTTGATGATTGGACTGGCTATAACTGCACCTGAAGTAATAAAACTTTTACTAACTGATAAATGGATTTTTTGTGTACCATATGTAAGAATTTTTTGTATTTATTATTTATTTACTCCCATACTTACTGTTAACTTAAACGCAATAATTTCAATTGGAAAATCAGCTTTGTTTCTTAAAATTGAATTTTACAAAAAAATTACTACTTTAATAATATTATTATTAACTATGTGGTTTGGAGTTAAAGTCATGGCTTATTGCTTGCTGATTGAAAGCCTTATTCAACAAATTATCGGGGCATTTCCTAATAAAAAGCTTATTTCATATTCATATGTAGAACAGATAAAAGATATCTTGCCAAATCTTTTTTTGGCACTATTTATGGGAATATGTGTATACTTTATTCATTTTGTACAAATGAATGATTTAATTAAATTGTTTTTACAAATATTAATTGGTGGGATTGTTTATATAACTGGTTCTGCAATTTTTAAGTTGGAATCATTTGTATATTTAATTGAAATATTAAAATTAAAAAAATAACATTTCAAATAGGAGTCACTATTATGAAGGTAAAAATTTCAGACTTTATTGCGCAGTTTTTAGTTGAACAGGGAATAAAATACAATTTTACGGTTCCTGGTGGTGGAGCGATGCATTTGAATTCTTCGCTCGGACATCAGAAAGGTCTTACAAATATTTTTGTACAACATGAACAAGCCGCAGCAATTGCTGCAGAAGGTTATTACAGAATGTCTAATGAATTACCATTAGTTTGTTGTACAACAGGTCCTGGAGGAACAAATACACTTACAGGTGTTTTAGGAGCTTGGCTTGACAGTATTCCAATGTTGGTAATTAGTGGGCAGGTAAAATGGTCAACAACGGTTAGAAGTACTGGACTTGCTATGCGTAGTTATGGAGATCAGGATTTTGACATTACAAAAGTTGTTGCGCCAATGACAAAATATGCAGAGATGATTATCCGCCCTGAAACTGTAAAATATCATATTCAAAAGGCAATTCATTTGGCAACACATGGAAGACCTGGACCTGTATGGCTTGATATACCTCTAAATATTCAGTGGGCATATATTGATACTGATGAACTATTTGATTTCGATCCTACCGAACTTGAAAATTCAAATCCACGTAAACCTTCTGAAAAGACTTTAGATTTGATTCTTGAGAAAATAAAAGCTGCTAAGAGACCTGTAATTTACAGTGGAGTTGAGCTCCGTACAAATGGTGCATATGAATCCTTCAAAAAAATGGTTAAAAAACTTAACGTTCCAGTTGTAACAAGTTTTGATAGTATTGATATTATGGAACAGAATGATCCTTTATATGCTGGCCGAGCTGGTGATATTGCAGATCGAGCTGGAAACTGGGCTGTTCAGAATAGTGATTATCTGCTTGTTGTTGGAAGTAGACTTGGAATTAGGCAGGTTAGTTATGCAACTGAAACATGGGCAAGGGAAGCTTTTGTTACAATGGTATATCCTGATGCCTTGGAAATAACAAAGCCAAATATTCATGTTGAATTACCATTACGTGCAGATTTAAGAGAGTTTTGTGAGGCAGTAAGTAATAAAATCAATAAACCATTTGAACCAAAGAATGATTGGATTACAACTTGTAAAAAATGGATGAAAGATTATCCTGTTGTTATTCCAGAACGACACAATAATCAAAAAGAACCTGCAAATGTTTACTGGCTTATTGACCAATTTAATAAGTTTTCTCATGAAAATACACCTATCGTTACCGGTAATGGTAGTGCTGCCGTTGTAACTGGAAGTGCTTTATTTATTAAAAAGGGACAACGATATATGTATAATACCGGTTGTGCGAGCATGGGATGGGGATTGCCAGCTTCTATTGGAGCATGTTTTGCAAATGGAAAAAAAGAAACTTATTGTATAACTGGTGATGGTAGTATTCAGATGAATTTACAGGAATTACAAACTCTTGTATTCCATAAATTACCAATAAAAATCCTTTTGATAAATAACGATGGATATCATTCAATGCGTCAGACTCAACGAAATCTCTTTAAGGAAACTACAGCTGTAGGTGTTGGACCTGAAACAAAAGATTTAAGTTTCCCATGCATGGAGAAAATTGCAGGAGCTTATGGAATTCCGTATTTATCTGCTACTAAGAATGAAGAGTTACCTGTTATTTTAAAACAATTTACAGAAATTGATGGATTTGCTATGTGTGAAGTTTTTGTTGATTCTGTACAGGGATTTGAACCAAAGCCATCAGCTATGAAACTTGCCGATGGTTCTTTAGTATCGCCTCCTCTTGAAGATTTGGCCCCATTCCTTGATAGAGATGAACTTAAAAAAGTAATGATAATTCCTTTGGTTGGAGAAAAGTAATGTCTAAATTATATCTTCTTGATTGTACACTACGTGATGGTGGATATGTTAATGACTGGGAATATGGCGCTGGCAGCATAAAAAGTATTTTTTCTAGACTTGATAGTGCTGGGCTTGATACTATTGAAGTAGGTTTTATTGATGAACATAGACCATATGATCCTAACCGTTCAATTTATCCTGATACAAAATCAATAGAACCGGTTTTTGAAGGTATGCAGAAACCGAACGCATTGGTTGTTGCAATGATTGATTATGGTACTTGTAATATTGACCATATATCTCCAAAATCTGAAAGTCATCTAGATGGTATTCGTGTCATTTTCAAAAAGCATTTACAGGATAAAGCACTGGATTTCTGTCGTCAGATCAAGGAAAAAGGTTACAAACTTTTTATTAATCCTGTTTCTGTTACAACATTCAGTGATGAAGAAATGATAACACTCATAAACAAAATCAATAAAATTGATCCCTATGCGGTTACTATTGTTGATACTTATGGTTTAATGCACAGTGATAAACTTCTTCATTACTGCAATATTATGAATAACCATCTAAATAAGAATATAATACTTGGTTATCATGCTCATAATAATTTTCAGTTGGCATATTCAAACACAATTGCCGTAATGGAAAATGTAAAGAATCGTGATATTTCAATTGATGGCACGCTCTTTGGAATGGGTAAGAGTGCTGGTAATGCGTGTACAGAACTTGTTGCGATGTATATGAATGATAAATTCGGAAAGCATTATGATATCAATCAAATTCAAGAAGCAATTGATATTGATATAACAAAGGAGTTTGCAAAGAAGGAATGGGGCTATCGGCCTATGTTCTATATCTCAGCATTGAATGAATGCCATCCAAATTATGTTACACAACTTCTTGAAAAGAAAACTCTTTCTGTAAAGCAGATTAATGAAATTCTTGCAAGGCTCCCTAAAGAGAATGATAAGAATCTTTTATATGATAAGGAATTGTGTGAAAAACTTTATCAAGAACTGCAAAACAATGAAATTGATGATTCTTTAGTTCTTGATAAATTGAAAAAAGAACTAAACGGGAAAAAAATTCTTTTATTGGGACCTGGAAAAACAATAAAAGAATCCAAGAAGGAAATTGATTCTTTTATTATATCTAACAATCCAAAGATTTTCAGTGTAAACTTTTTAAATAAGGATTTCGCAACTGATTATGTATTTATGGGAAATGCAAAACGATATAGTCAGTTCTTTAGTCGTATTTATTCAGAAAACCCAAATGTAAAAATTATTTGTACTTCAAATATTACAGAAGCTAAAGAAAGAATTGATTATTCTGTAAATTACGCAACATTAGTAAATAAATCATCCCCAACAATATATGATAATCCTTTGGTTTTATTGCTTAATCTGCTTATAAGAATTGGTATTTCAGAAGTATTTATAGCTGGTTTCGATGGATACGAAGAAAATATCGAGAACTGTTATTACAAAGAATACGTACCTTTGTTATACGATACTTCGACAGTTCCTTATCGTAATAAGGCTATAAAGGACTATCTCACAGGTGTTGCAGATAAGATTGCAGTAAAGACTCTAACTAAAACAAAATATCTATAGAATTAAATGCATATGGTTAACAAGTTACATATAATTTGGGATTTGGATGGAACCTTAATAGATTCTGAACAGGAAGTCTTAAATGCGCTTATTAAATCAGTCCGAGATGTTGGATTGATGGAAAAAGATCAAAAATCACCTTTTAGAGTAGGCCCTACTGTAGATAAAATTCTTGATACTTCTTTCAGTCCTTCAGTTCTTACCGGGGATAAAAAGAAGGAAATAATAAAGAATTTTAGGTTGAATTATGATAACTGTGGTTTCAAGCATACTCCTCCATTCGTTGGAATTGAAAATATACTTAAGGATTCTTTTTTTATCCATCATATAGTAACAAATAAGCCGGATTTGGCAACTGGACGTATTATTGAAAAACTTGGCTGGAAACAATATTTTGTTTCTATTGTTACCCCTTACAGCTATATAAAATCTGCAGATGATAAACGAAAAACAAAAACAGAATTGTTTGCTCTCTGTATGTCTGATTATCCAGATGAAAAATTTGTTGGTATAGGTGACATGGAGACGGATGCAAAAGCGGCGCTTGACAATAATATACCTGCAATTGGTGTACTTTGGGGAACCGGAACAAGAGAAGAATTAGAGAAAAGTGGGTGTACATATATTTCTAATTCAATTTGTAATTTATATGAGCATTTAAAATTACTAACGAAATAAAGTTAAGGATTCGTAAAAAAGGTATGAGTGAGAATAAAATAATTTCAAATATTTATCATTTACGAAAGAATTTTGCAATTATTGGATTGACAGGACGGACTGGCTCAGGTTGTACAACAATTGCAAATCTTTTTAGATGTAGTAGATTTGAAGATTTACATGCTCCAGAGCCTAGTGAACAACATGAGGGCACATCTAATGATGAGCGAAAATATAAAATAATTTATAATTTTGCAAAAAATAATTGGAAAAGTTTTACAGTTATCACTGCAAGTGATATTATTTTTTATTTTGTTTTATCTTTGAACTTTGAAGAGTTTGTGAAATCTATTGCAGAAGCTGAAAGTCAAAAAACAAAGGAAGGAGATGATTTCCTTAAGTAATTGCATCATAAATTAAATCCTCTAAAAGCAGATTTTAAAAAATATTCAAAGTTTGCAGCTGAGATAGATGATTTCTTAAAAAAGAGAGAATCTTATTTTTTGCGTTATGATACAGATAGTACAAAGATACAGAAAACCCTCGAAAAAATTCAGAAATATAAAAAATTTATTTTTCAGGATATTGCAGCTTTTAGAAAACAATTATCTGAAGCTTATGGCGAAAAGATGTTTCATACCTATCAGTTTTGGGGGAATAATATAAGACAATATGGATGTGCAATAAAACATACTCAAACTGATGAAATTTCAACATTAGCAAGAAAAATTAATGGAATTATAAAAATGTTGGAAGATGAAAATATATATACAAAAAATCCAACATTTATTGTGATTGATGCTATTAGAAATCCTTATGAAGTTTTGTATTTTAAGGAACGATTTGCCGCATTTTATCTAATGTCAGTTACGACTAATAATGAAACTCGTAAAAAGAACTTGTACAAACTAGACTATAAAGATTCTGAAATAAAATTACTTGATGAGGAAGAGTATCCTAAAAACTCAAAAGACCTTAAAAACTCTTATGTAGAGCAGGATATACAAAAATGCGTAGAGTTATCAGATATATATGTTTATAATAATGGTATAAAAACTGATGACAATTTTGAATTAAAAAAACAACTCATTAAATTCTTTTCATTGATTATGCATCCAGGGTTGGTTACACCAACTCCAATGGAAAGAGTAATGCAATTGGCTTATGCTGCAAAATTAAATTCTGGATGTTTATCTAGACAAGTTGGTGCCGCTATAACAAATTCAGCCTTTTCTGTAAAAGCAGTTGGTTGGAATACAGTACCACAAGGTCAAACACCGTGTGACTTGTGTAATTTTAATGATTTATTAAATAAACATGATTTGAAAGCATATAGTGATTATGAATTAGATGATGAAGAATTTAGGAATTATATTAATAAGGCAAAAGTAGAGTATAAGAACAAGGAAGTTGATTTAGGCGGAATATCTCATGCTTTTTGTTTTAAAGATTTATATATTGGTCTTAAAAAAGAAAAGAATCAGGTTCATACAAGGTCTTTACATGCAGAAGAGAATGCGTTTTTACAATTAGCAAAATATGGCTCTCAGGGGATAGATGGGGGGAAACTCTTTACAACAGCCAGCCCTTGTGAATTATGTGCGAAGAAAGCTTACCAGCTTGGAATAGAAGAAATATATTACATCGATATTTATCCAGGAATAACAGAATCTCATATTTTAGGAAATGGTATTCGTCGTCCTAAGACAATATTCTTTCAGGGGGCTATTGGGAGAGCCTATGATAATTTATATAATCCGCTTATTATGCTCAAAGACGAAATTACAGAAATAACAGGAGTTAATGTAAAGAAACTTAACAATTTAGATACTCCAAAGAAAATTGAGGAAGAATAAATATGGCTGTAATTGTAGAATGTAAGGATCCTGTAGGCTTAAATGCCAAAATTAAAAATGCAGTGACTGAAGGTGATATTGATACATGGATTGTTGATAGTGATGGTGATTTTACCCATGAACCAGATCAGTGGAATTGTAAGGCTTGGATGCATTTTACAAATAAAAATAATTTGTCGGAAGAACATAAAGAAAAACTCGTTTTTGGAATTGTCGGAAATAAAAATGTTAAAATGACAAAGTCTTTATATGCCGTATACCATGGTCGTTTTGCAGAAATGCTTTTATCTCATTTTGATGATGATATAAAAAATATTACAATTACTTCAAATAAGACTCAATATGATTTCTTCTAAATTATAAGGATCTCTTAATGAAAAAAATAATTATAACCGGGGCTACCGGATGTGTTGGTAGTGCTGTAGTACGAGCAGCACTTGTAAATGATTATGAAGTTTCATGCATTGTGCATAGAGGAAGTACTCGTCTTGGAAATCTTCCCAATTCTAATAAACTTCATATTATAGAATGTAATATTGATGAATACAGTAAGCTGAACCTCTCGGGAAAATATGATGTGTTCATTCACATGGCATGGGAAAAGACTTTTGGCGATGGACGTGATGATGTAGACATTCAGCTTCAAAATGTAAATTATACACTTGACGCTGTACGTCTTGCTAAACGATGTGGCTGTTCTGTTTTCCTTGGGGCAGGTTCTCAAGCAGAATATGGAATAAAAACTGAGCCACTTACATGTTCAATGCCAGTTGCTCCAGAAAGCGGCTATGGAGTAGCAAAATATACTTCTGGAAAACTTGCTGCCTTGCTATGTAAACAACTTGGAATTCGTTTTAACTGGTGCAGAATTGTTAGTACTTATGGTTTGAATGATGCACCTTATACGCTTATAAGTTATGCAATTAATGAACTGAAAGCAGGTCGTTCTCCTGAGTTTACAAAATGTGAACAAATTTGGGATTATAACTGGTGTGATGATGCTGGTCGTGCTTTTATAGCAGTTGCTGAAAATGGAGTTGACGGAAAAACTTATCCACTTGGTTCTGGAAATGCCCGCAAACTTTCAGAATATCTTGAAGATATTCGCTCTGTCGTAAATCCTTCTATTAATTTAGGATTTGGAAAGAAAGAATATTATCCACATCAACCAATGTATTTAGTAGCTGATATTTCTGAACTTACAGCAGATACAGGATGGAAACCACAGCTTTCTTTTGTTGATGGAATAAAAACAATTTTGGCCAACTAAAATGTCTCTAAGAAGTTTATACAGAAAAATTCCAGAAAATATTCGATATAAATATTTCTCGCCAATTATTAGTCCGGTCATGGAAAAATATCTATCTTTTAAATGGCGAGAAAAGAGAACTTGCAATGGACCTGAAAATCCAGACAAAACTTTTTATGTAATCCGTTACAGGTTTATGGGGGGTATTTTTGGTTTAATGGGGTATTATATACCTCAGATACAGTATGCGTTAGAAAAAGGATTAATTCCAATTATTGATTTACAGAATATGCCAAATATGTATCTGGAAGACGATAAATTTGGAAGAGAAAATGCATGGGAATACTTTTTTGAACAGCCCTATGGATTTACATTGAAAGATATTGAACATAGTAAAAATGTTATATTAGGAAATGCAGGTCGTATTTCTACTAAAAAACAAAATCTGTCTCGGATTATTTTTGATACTGAGGAAATGAAACGATGGCACAATATTTTTTCAAAAAATATTCGTGCGAATGATATAGTAAAAAAATATTGTGATGAACAATATTCAAAACTGATTTCAGATAATGATGTGGTGCTTGGTGTACTAAGCCGCGGTACAGACTATATAAATAATAAGCCTCATAATCATCCTGTTCAACCTTTGCCAGAGCAGATTATTCAGAAATCATCAGAGTTTATGCAGAAATATGGTTGTAATAAAGTCTTTCTTGCTACAGAAGATAAAAGAATTTGGGATGCGTTCCACACTGAATTTGGTGACAAATTGATTACAAATGACCATAAACTGTTTGAAGATACTGGAAAAACTTATTTACCAGATGTGAAATTAGAACGAGAAAATGGAAAATATCTGGCAGGCCTAGAATATCTTGCTACTATTAATATTCTATCACGTTGCCCTTATCTTGTTGCTGGAAACTGTGGTGGTAGTCAAGCGGCTATGTATATTACAGAAGGATATAAAGACTGTTATATTTTTGATTCGGGGTTATATAAGTAATGGTTTTTTCTTCAAATATATTTTTGTTTGTATTTTTTCCTCTTCTTTTAATTTTATACTTTCTACCTTTACGAGTTTGCAAAAATGTAAACTATAAGAATTGTATACTGCTTCTTTTTAGCTTAGGATTTTATGCATGGGGAGAACCTGTATTTATATTCCTCTTATTACTATCATTATTTGTTAATTGGGGAATTGCTCTTTTAATTGAAAAATTACCTATACATAAACAGGGGGGGGTATTAACAGCTGTTATTTGGAATATTGCAATACTAATTATATTCAAATATTTGAATTTTTTTGTTGATAATATAAATCAATTATTTTCATGTAATATTTCAATTCCTAAGATAAGACTACCTATAGGCATTTCTTTTTTTTCATTCCAGATTCTTTCATATATTATTGATGTATGTAGAGGTGATGTAAAAGCACAAAGAAACCCTTTTAAGCTCGCATTATATGCCTTTTTATTTCCACAACTAATTGCAGGACCAATTGTTCGTTATCAAACAATTGAAAAGGAAATCGAAAATAGATATTCATCTCTTGATGATATATCTGAAGGTGTAAGAAGATTTTCATTTGGATTAGGAAAAAAAATATTAGTTGCAAATTATGCGGCCATAATAGCAGATAATATATTTGCCTTATCTGAAATATCTGTTATTACAGCCTGGCTTGGTGCTATTGCATATATGCTACAAATTTATTTTGATTTTTCTGGATATTCAGATATGGCAATAGGACTTGGAAGAATATTTGGGTTTCATTTTAACGAGAACTTTAACTATCCATATGAGGCAAGTTCTGTAACAGACTTTTGGCGAAGATGGCATATAAGTCTTTCTTCTTGGTTTAGGGATTATGTTTATATTCCACTTGGTGGTAATAGATGCTCAAAAGCTCGATGGATATTCAATTTATTTGTAGTTTGGTCTTTAACGGGTTTCTGGCATGGCGCTAATTGGACTTTTATCGCCTGGGGATTATATTATTTTGTATTCTTACTTTTGGAAAAAACAACAGGAATAACAAATAAAAAGACATTACCATATAGAATAATAACCTTGATAATCATTCTGCATGGTTGGATATTGTTTAGAGCAGCTAATATTGCATCAGCTTTTTCATATATGAAAAATATGTATTATGGAAAATTTGTAGATGAATATGCAATTTCTACATTTTTGAATGGTGGCTGGATAATGATATTTTTTGCAATTCTTTCAACATCGTATCTCTCAAGAATTCTAAAATTACAAAATGAAAACAAATTTGTTATGAAAAATGTTTGTACTGCGATAATTTTTATTCTCAGTTTGATATTTTGTGTAAAGACGACATACAATCCATTTATTTATTTTAATTTCTAGGAGAATTGTTATGAAATCTTCTTGTTGTAAAATATGCAAAAAAAATTATATAAGTGGATTGTTGATACTACCCGTCTTCTTTTTTGTAGGGATATGCATTTTATTATGTAGTGCAAAAATCTTTAAACTAGGTAAAACAAGGAATACCGGCGGAGCCGTTTCGACAAATATAATTAACTGGGAGAATGAATATCCTTTTTTCGAAAAAGATATTATTGAAAGACAATCAATTACTCATAAATTACAAACAAAAGTAAATAATATCGAAAGTAGAATAGATTCTTTAGTTCTTAATTATTTTCCATTCTATTATTCGATACTTGAAGTAGGTAATGGAATTGAGAAGGTTCTAAATTGGAAAATTCCAGTAAACAATGGATATGATTCGGCAGTAGATTTAGGCGATGGTTATTATACTAATTATGTTAGAAAAATTAATACTGAGAAAAGTTCTGAATCGATTATTGAGTTTTCAGAATATTGCAAAAAATCTGAATTTGTAAATAACTTTGTTTATGTTCAGGCACCTTATAAAATTGGACAAGCTGAAAAAAATAGCGAGTTAGATTATTCAAATAAAAATGCTGATACTCTTTTGAAGAATATTCAGTCCAAAATAAATTACCTGGATTTGAGAGATAGAATAAAGCTAGAAAATCTAAACAATAGGGATTTATTCTACAAAACAGATCATCATTGGAAAACTAAATCAACTCTATGGGCTACAAAAGAAATTGTTTCATATTTGAACTCTGAATTAGGAATGCAATTTCCTGAATCAGTATTAGAAGAAGATAACTTTACTTATAACTCTTATGAAAGTGTATTTTTAGGGAGCATAGGAAAGAAACTAACAAAAGCTAAAGCAAAACCTGATGATTTTACTGTGATTTTGCCTAAGAAAGAGGTTCAACTAAAAATTATTCAAAATGGATATGAAAAGTCAGGGACTTTTTCCTCATTGTATGATTATTCACAACTAAAAAATAATGATTTGTATAACAGTTACCCCTATGATGGCTTCTTCGCCTGCAATGTTGGTATTCTTGAAAATCAAGTTACTGACAATAAAAATAGTATTTTAATTATAGGAGATTCTTTCACTCGTCCTCTAGCAGCCTTTTTATCTTTGATTTGCAGGAAAGTAGAAAGGATAGATTTAGCCGGATTTACAGGTAGTATACGTAAATATATAGAAAAAAATGGTCCTTATGATGCTGTTATTGTTTTATACAATCCAGCATCTATAATAGAGCCAAATCTAGAAAATCATACTTCATCTTTCGATTTTAGGTAATTATTATGGAAGAAAAGAAACCTTTATTAAGTATATGTATTCCGACATATAATAGAGCGGAATATTTGGAAAAAAGCCTCGAATCAATTATCAGACAACCTGAATTCCATTCTGATGATGTGGAAGTCGTAATTTCAGATAACTGTTCTACGGATAATACAAAAGAATTGTGCAGAAAATATGCAGAAAAGTACAGCAATATTCATTATTTTAGGAATGAAGTTAATAATCATGATGAGAATTTTCCGACTGTTCTTTCGGAAGCGAAAGGAGAATTTAGAAAACTTAGTAATGATACGGTATATTATCATAATGGAAGCATAAAATATATACTTAAAATTCTTAAAAGAAATAGAGGAAAACAAATATTTTTTTTTCATAAAAAATTAAAAAGAAATTTGAAGATAAAAGGAATGGAACTTTTTATGTATAACGTTTCTTTCTACATTACTTCAATAACTTGTGAGGGATTTTGGGATAGTGATTGTGAAAATATAAAAAATAAAACGTATGCTTGTGAGAAGCATTTGTGGCAAGTTCCTTTTTTATTGAATATTATAAAAGAAAAAAATGAAGTAATTATAGTCAGGAAAAAAATTTATGATATGTTATCCGTAAAAAATAAAGATATTTCTTATGGATTATATCAAGTTTTCTACGAAAATTACTTAGGCTTAATATCAGAATTTGTGAAATCAAAAGATATTTCTGTCGAGTGTTATAATTGGTTAGAAAAAGATTTATTATTTAATTATTTTTCTTTATGGTTTAATAAAGTAAAAAATTATGCTCAAGATTATAAGCTTAATGAATCTGAGAATGTTTTTACCCTCATCCAAAATGCTTATAAAAACAAAACATATTATTCATATTTCATTTTTGTATCAAAGTTAAAAGGGTTCTTAAATGAATTTATTGAATGTGTACATAATACAAGAATGAAAATACTAAATATCAATAAATAACGAATAGAAATGAGAAAGATTAAATTATATTATCCTAAATTAAAATATATTATTTCATTATTCATTCTTTTTGGATTGATAATGCAATCTGGAGGCGGCATAATTAGAACCTTATCTCTTGTATTATGCTTAGGATTGGTACTTATTAATTTAACATCAAAAAAACTTAAAGTGCCAAATAGTATTATTACTGTTTTTGCTTTTATATCAGCTTCAATTTCGATATCAGGAATAATTTCAGCAATTCAAAATGTTTCTATTGGTAGCATTATATCATTTAACTTTTCAATGTATTTTCTAATTATTTTATTTTTTGTTGCTAAGACTAATTACATAGATATTAAAGGTTATGTAAAAGCTTGTGAATATTTCTCAATAATTGTAGTTATATTAACTATAGGAACATTTCTAGGATTAGCAAGAATTGATTTTGTAAAACAAAAACTAATTTCTTTTTTTAACGGAATTTATGGTCCTAAGTCATTTGGAGGAATTGTATTATGGATAGTTTACTTCCAAGGAACATTAGCATTAATACCTGCTTGTGTATATTCATTATATATTAAAAAATATGTACCCTTTGTTATTTGCTTTCTAGGTATCCTCTTTTCTGGTTCAAGATTTGGACTTTTAGTTATAGTTTTGTTTTATTGCATTTTTAATTATAACAAGTTAATCAAAGTCTTTTTTGTTATAGGTATATTCGTGTTAATTGGCTACCTAACAGAGAATCCAATTATTATGAGTTTATTTTCAATGTTTGATAATTCTGATGGAGGTGTATCAATTAGGAGTGGACATTTGAGAGGAATCATAGAACTTTTTGAAGTACAACCATCATATTTATTTTGGGGGCAAGGTCCAGGTAGCAGCTTCTACTCATATGGGTTCAAAAAATATACTGATACTTGTGAAATTTCACACTTTGATTTTCTTAGAAAATATGGAATATTTTTTTCTGTTATAGTTTTTTCAATACTGCTAGTATTTTCATATTTATTGATTAGAAATACTGATAAGAAAGGAAAAGGGATGGGGTGGGCAATTATTGCTCATTTCATATTAGCTATTTCAAATCCAGTTTTAACTAGTTTACCTTTTATGAGTTTTTTAACTATTTCAATTACTTATTATTATTCATATTTGGAAAAAAAGAGGAAACAATGCAAGAACATATCTGTTCAATGATTACTGTATTTAATGCTGATATAACTCAGACAAAAAGTAATATTAGTGAAATATTAAAATATGCAGAGAAAATTTATTTGTTATTTAACTCTACTGTACAAAAAGAATTACTTTTTGATGATAGAATTTGTGCAATAGATAATGGTGGAAATATTGGACTTTCAAAAGCCTTCAATATAGCTCTAATAAAAGCTCAAGAAGAAGGTTTTTCCACTTCGGTTTTATTTGATCAAGATAGTTTTTTGACACAAGATAGTTTTAATACTATGTACATTGAATTTGTAGAAACAAAAAAATCTGAAAAGGTAATGTGTATCGGGCCCGGATTACGTGTTTACGGGCAAGAACTAGAAACGCCGAAATGGGTATATTATAAAAAATTAAGAACAGAAATACCTGTTATTTCAGTTAAAAATATTATTACCTCCGGAATGATTCTTGATATAAATGCTGCGTTAGAAATTGGCGGCTTTGAAGATTCTTTCCCTGTTGATTTTTGTGATTTTTACTTTTGCTATAAAGCTATATACAATGGCTATTATGTCTTGAAAAGCAAAGATGCTTTTATTCAGCATGAAATTGGTAATAGTAATATGAAAATTGGAAAATCTACCATCCATTTTCATGCTCCATACAGAAATTATTTCTTAGTCAGAGATACATTAAGAATTGTTTTTAGATGTAAGGAGACTCCTTTTTCTATTCGTTTTCGTTATATCTTTTTTCTTCCTTTGCGTATGCTCCTTTTTTTAATAAAATTAGACAAAAAAAAAGAAAGGCTTCGAATGTATCATCTCGGCTTTAGAGATTACATTCATAAAAACTATTACTTTGGTTCAATAGCATCTATTCTGAATGCTAAATAAATAACTTATACAAACAAAGAAAAATCAATGAAAAAAATTTTATTTCTCTCTAATACGGCAAATTTTTCAAAATTTAATCGTCCGTATATGCGTTGGTTCAAGGAACAGGGCTGGCAGGTGGATTATTGTTCTGCTGGTGAAGAAAATGTTTTGGACTGTGACAATCAATATTCTATTTGTATTGCAAGAAGTCCATTTAGCTTAAACAATTTTAAGGCATTAAAACA
>OQWM01000386.1_pt1 | contig 27465 bp, 34 predicted proteins | sample 1691531 | NCBI WGS metagenome assembly OQWM01 (sample SAMN03418257, study PRJEB22391) | human gut metagenome | biome: human-gut; feature: organic feature; material: feces | host: Homo sapiens | place: Tanzania | collected 2013-01
CAAAAGCTTTTCAATACATCTTAAAACAATTATCCATTCCTTGTACATATGTAACGGGAAGTGCAGAAGGTGAAGACCATGCATGGAATATTGTGTATCTGGATGGTTCGTGGTGGAATGTAGATGTTACGTGGGATGATGATCTAGAAGATCCGTATATGTTTTTTAATTTGAAAGATGATGTATTTGATGAAACACATGCTAGAAGTGAGATGAGTGCTTTTTTGCCTGCCTGTGAATGATGAATAAATAGATAAGGGTTGCGCAGAAAAAACCACTCATATCAATGAGTACATCCTGAACGCAGCCGTAGCGATTTGGCACAAAATGCTGAATCGTTTCATCAATGGAGGGTGGCAGGATCCAGAAGAGTGCGTAGTTGAGTTTTAGATTTTTGAATAATGGTGCGGTACGTAAAGCGTAATTGACGAGAATGCCAAGTCCGGCGTATTCGCTGAAATGTGCGAGTTTACGTATGAAATGATGAAATGCATCAAAAGGAATATTCCATCCAAAGCTATGGAGAATGGATAATAAGAATTGTGTCAGACCACCAGAAATGGCACTGCTTGTTTCACCAATCTGCAGAGAGTTTGAAAATATAAATAAGATATACAGGAATACGATGATCCGTACATACTTTTTGTTCTTCATAAGTTCACTTGTCAACCATGGTATAATACATGAGCAAAGAGGGAAATAAAATAGGTATGAAAAAATTAATTAATGTTCTTTTCGTTGTAACAGGAACATTTATCTTGGCGGTTTCGGCAATGTGATGCCATGGTGGTTACTTGGCTCTAGGGATGACACAGACTTCATCGAGGTTGACTATCTGAACGGACAGGAGATACCTACAATCAGAAGAATGGAAACTCCGGGACAGCTTGGCTTTGTATGGGATATTTATCTCGATTGGGGTATCAGCGTTATGGATTGGCGTGGCGCTATCAAGAATCCGGGTGTTGCAATCGAAAGCCCACTTGATTAAGGAGGTAAAGCTAAATGAAAGCAGAATACTGGCAGAGAGGCGAAAGCCTTGATTATACAAACACAGGCGCCACAACTATTGAGGCTAATAGCATTATAGATCTCAAGACAAGAATAGCTGTGGCTGGCACAGCTATTGAGCCTAAAATGACAGGTTCGATACATGTCACAGGCATATACAGGATTAAAAAGGCGGATTCGACCGCCATTGATCTTGCAGCTCCGGTATATTACTCAGCAACCGGAATTACAGCAACAGCCGATAAGAATACTCCGGTCGGATATGCAGCAGAAGCATCAGCCGCAGGGGCCGAGTATATACTTGTCAACCTGCAGGGATAGGAGGTTGCTATGGCAGCAAAAAACACCAAGGCGAAGGTTGAGGAAAAGCAGCAGGAGACAGTACCTGCTGCACCTGCATCCGCGTCAGACGAAAGCACAGTTGTTGCTACACCAACTACAGATGAGACACCAACTGCGGATGAGACACCAACTGCGGATGAGACACCAACTGCGGATGAGACACCAACTACAGATGAGACGGTCAATGCAGATATACCGTCAGAGGAAGAGGATAAGGTACTTGTTGCTCAGGTATATATCCTGTATCTGGCACATCACTATAAACCGGGCGAAGAGATACCGGCAAGTGACCTTGATATGGTTAAGGCCTGGCTTGAGGCGGGCAGCGTACAATGGGTACCTATATCAGAGTTTGCGAGAAATAAAGCCTATCCAATGACAGCTATAGATGGCATGTACGGCGCTGCTGTATGTTCAGATTCCGATGATGGTATCAACATAGTTGGAAGAGTACCTATTAATTCAGCGAGACAGCGTAAATAAGAACCGGGGAGTAGATATGACCTTTAAAGACCAAATCGCGAAAGACAACCAAATAGTGTTTATGAATGAGCTCGAGTTCTGCGAGAAACATCTTATCAATAACAGAATGATACCATGCATTATCGACAACAATGAGCTCATCGACAGAGAGAAGCGATACCAATATCGAAGAAGTCTTTATGCGGATGGAGTCTACCTCAAAGAGCTTTTAATCTATGTTAGAGAAAAAGACTTCGGTCCATTACCTGCAGTTGGCAGGTCAGTAATGGTTGATAAGAAGTCGTACATAGTATCGGATGCAATTAATGAGGATGGTATCTACTCCCTGACATTGGAGGCTAACAAGACATGATTCATTTTTTCGTGGAGATGCAGGACCTTACCGAAATTGAGAAGGCGCTGGGAATGCAGAAGGATAAGTCCAAGATGGTGCTCCGCTCAGCCATTAACCAGACAGCCAAAGAGACAAAGAAGCTGTTAGTAGATGAGGCTAACAGAGAGTATTTCATTGCAAAGGGTAAGGTCAGTAAGACTTTATCAATCAAAAAGGCTACAACAGGGCATATGGAAGGCATCGTGCAGTCTGTGGGACCTGTGAATGAGCTTTATGATTTCAAGGTAAGACCTAAAGGATATAATCCAAGTGCCCGACCGAGAGCAGGTCATACTGGTAATGTCAAGCGTATCAACCCACCTAAGAGACTGTACCTCATGCCAAGCAATTCGGACAAGTACAAGGCTTTCACGGTTCAGTTTAAGAACGGACACAAAAGCATAGCTCAGCGTGTGCCCGGCACACACATGAGGGACAAACCATGGAAAGAGGGCATCAAGAATCTGTATTCAACATCTACACCAAGCATGCTTGGCTATGAGAAGGGTGTATTCGGTGTAGTGGAGCCTCAAATGTATGACATGCTACAAAGAAACATTCAGGAACAGATATTACGCTATACAAGCTAGGAGGAGCGCATGACACCATTAGAACTACAGGATGACTTAGTGGATGAGCTCAAGACAATGTTTGAGCAGCACACATTCAAAGTGCCTGATTATGACGTTATCGAAAGCCCTGACGAGAACAACGAAATAGAGCCAAGATTCCAAACACCTACACCGTTTAAGCGGATACCGCTTAACATATACGCTCAACAGTTACCGGTACAAGAGAGCGACGATGACGCGGACCCGGTACCATATATCATAGTCAGGCTTAACAGTGGTCATGATATCGGAGATGGAGCCAGCGTTAATGCTGTGAAGCTCATAGTAATTATCGGAATATGGGATGACGACCCCGCAAATCAGGGGCATCGAGACGTGATGAACATAATCCAGGATATATACGAGCGATTCAGTAAAACACCTAGCTTAAAAAATAAATATGCCTTTGCAGGCGATTTCAACTGGGCGCTCCAAGAAGATGCGTACTTCCCATATCACTTTGGGGCCTGCAGTATGGCGTTCAATATTCCAGCAATAAGAAGGGAGGACCCATTAACATGAGTCAGACACCAGACAAGGCGCCTGCAAAAACTGTGTCTAAAGAGACAAAGCAGGAGCCAAAAATCAAAAAAGCGGTAGATCTTATGTATTTAGGACCTACAATCGTGGGAGTCGCGAGACATTCAACAGTGTTCAAAGACGGAAAGCTTCCGGCTAAGGCACAGGCATGTATCAACGAGCTTCCAATGATGGCTAAGCTGTTTGTTCCACTATCAGATATGCCAGAAGCAATCAAAGAACTCAATAAGGACCAAAGTGTATTGCGTACAGTATATTCACAGGTTCTTAAAAAATTTATATAGGGAGGATAAAAGTAAATGGCAAAGTATTTACATGGGGTTCGCATTCAGGAGAATCCTACAAGCATTCCTACACCTGTGTCCAACGAGGCAGGTGTGCCGGTTATTTTCGGTACAGCACCAGTTAATACTGTGTCTGACCCAGCCGGAGCAGTCAATAAGTTATTCCTTTGTAACAGTTTTGCAGAGGCAAAGGCAGCAGTCGGATATTCAGACGACTACGAGAGCTATACGTTATGTCAGGCAATGGATGCATTCTTCAAGGCATTCGGAGTAGGACCTATTGTTGTTTGCAATGTACTTGACCCTAAGGTACATAAATCAACATACACAGAGACACTTACAGTAGTAGACGGACAGGCCGTGTCCACAAAGAAGGGAGTTCTTCTTGATGGACTTAAGGTTGGAGCTCTTACAGAGGGCACAGATTATACAGCAGAGTTCAATGATGACGGATATCTTGTTGTTACAGTAATCAAGGAAGGTCAGACCAGCCTTGAGATATCAGGAAACGTAATCGACCCATCCAAGGTTACAGAGGCAACAATCATTGGAAGTCTTGATGTAGATACAGGCGTCGAAACAGGCATGGAGCTTATCAGAAAGGTATATCCTACATTCGGTCTTGTACCAAGTCTCTTACTTGCACCGGGCTGGTCACATAAACCTACAGTTGGAAATGCCTTGGCTTCTAAGTGCTTGAATATCAACGGTAAATTCCGTTGTGAATGTGTCGTTGATATCGATACAAACAGAGCAGCCAAATACACTGATGTTGAGCAGATAAAGAAAGAGAGCGGTTTTTCGTCAGAGCATATGATCTGCGTATGGCCAAAGGTTAAGTACGGCGGAAAGACAATGTACTATTCAGCTATCTATGCTGCACTTGCAACATACACAGACTACAGCAATGGTAACGTGCCTAATCTTTCACCGTCAAACAAGGCTTGCCGCATCGGAGCTACAGTCGTTGAGGACGGAACTGAAATCAACCTTGATTCAGATCAGGGTGCAGAACTTAATGCAGTCGGTGTTGTAACAGCAATTAACGAAGGAAGTTGGAAGTCCTGGGGTAACAATACTGCAGCATATCCGGGAACTACAGACCCTAAGGATCGTTGGATTTGCTGCAGACGCTTCTTCTCATGGTGGGGAAATTCGTTTATCACCACATACAGTGATAAGGTTGATGACCCAACAAACACACGACTCATTGAGTCAATCGTGGACTCAGAGAACGTAAGAGGCAATGCGCTTGTATCGCAGGGCAAGTGTGCCGGCATCAAGATGGAATACCGACAGGACGACAATCCGAAGGCGAACCTGCTTAACGGCAAGATTGTATTTAGACAGTATCTTGCACCATATACACCAGCCGAAGATATACTCAACATCCTTGAGTATGATCCATCAATGATTGAGACAGAGTTAGGAGGTAATCAGTAATGGGAGTTGCAGCAAACATACCTGAAATCATCAATGATTTCAATGTGTATTCAGAAGGCGATAAGTTAATCGGAGTGTCCGGATCAGTGACACTCCCATCATTCGATGCCATCGTAGAAGAGGTACGAGGCGCAGGAATCCTTGGTACATATGAGACATCTATTCCGGGTTTCTTTTCCTCAATGACACAGGAAGTTCCGTTCCGTGTCTTAACAGATGATCCATTTTCAATCATGGATCCAAACGCTCCGGTTGATATCACATTCAGGGCATCAGAGCAGAGCACAGTTAAGTCAACCGGCTCTCTTACATGGAACGGCATGAGAGTTGTTGAGAGAGGAAGATTCAAGAGCTTTAAGCCAGGCAACCTGGAACTCGGTAAGACAATGGATTCGTCAATCACCCATGAAATTTTATATATCATGATTGAGATAGACGGCAAGACCGTTCTTGAGTATGACAAGCTTAATTCTGTGTTCATAGTTAATGGTAAGGATTTATTAGAGGAAGTTAAGAGGTACAACTAATGAGCGATAAGGAAAAAGAAATACTTTCAGGAGAAATTGAAAAGGATGAGCTGGCTGTTACTGATGTCAACATGGTCATCAAGTTCAACAAACCTTATATGTTTGAGCAAAAAGAGTACACCCAAGTAGACCTTTCGTGCATGGATGAGCTGACAGCTCAGGACATGATAACAGTTAACAGGCTTATGGCAAGGACGTCTGCGGCCGCAATCGACGTAATGCCTGAGGTATCACTTGAATATGCATGCAATATTGCAGCGAGGGCAGCGAAGCTTCCGATAGAGTTCTTCACTCACCTTCCACCTAGGGAGGCTATGAAAGTTAAAAACAGAGTGATGGTTTTTTTATTCGGCTCGGAATAAAGCCGAGCGACACGGCGAAGCTCAGGAAAATTATCATTGAGTTATCAATGGAGATAAAGGCAGGAATAGACTATCTCTATTCCCTGCCTTTACTTGAATTACTAGACTTAATCAAGGAGGTGAACGACATTGTCAGTGAGCGGAAAAGAGTACAAGCTCGCAATCAGAATAGCGGGTATTATAGATAAATCATTCAATGCCAGCCTGTCAAGTTCAAAGGCTGCACTTGCAGGCTACAAGGCAACAGTTGATACACTCGACAAGGACTTCACAAAGCTTGACAAGGGTTTCAATAAGATCATGGGAGCCGGTAAAAAGTCTTTCAAGGCAGTGACAACTGCAGCGACTGTGGCAGCGGCAGCAGTTGGAGCCGTAACAGTTGCATCGGTGGCAGTTGGTTCGAGTTTTGAGTCTGCATTTGCAGGAGTCAAGAAGACAGTTGATGCGACAGATGCAGAGTACGCTAAGCTGCGTCGGAATATCCTTGATATGTCACGAGATATACCATCGAGTGACGATGAGATAGCAGGAGTTATGGAGATAGCTGGACAGCTCGGTATAGCCACAAACAGCTTGTCGGATTTCACCAAAACGATGATTAACTTAGGTGTGTCTACCAATATGGCCGCGGACGAGGCAGCAACTAATCTGGCCAGATTTGCAAATGTCACTGGCATGGCAGACTATGGCCCGGACGGCGTGAGCAACTACGAGAGACTGGGTTCAGTTATCACCGACCTCGGAAATAAGTTTGCAACAACTGAGTCTGAAATCACTGAAATGGGTACAAGACTTGCATCTACAGGTCACCTGGTTGGATTATCACAGGCGCAGATTATGGCACTTGCAACGGCGATGAGTTCAGTCGGCATCAAGGCAGAGTCCGGAGGTTCAACAATGGCCAAGCTGTTGAAGAAGATGCAGCTCGCAGTTGAGACCAATTCAGATGCACTTGGACAGTATGCATCTGTGGCCAACATGACCGGAGAGCAGTTCAAGCAGACATTCAAGACGGACGCTGTGTCCGCACTTGGAGCATTTATCGGAGGTCTCAATGATACCGAGAGAAACGGCAAGTCAGCTATCGCAATACTTGATGATATGAAGCTTTCAGAAGTTAGACTTAGTAACACTATTCTAGCACTTGCAGGTTCCGGAGATTTGATGACGAGAGCTATTAACACGGCCAACACTGCATGGAATGAGAATACAGCCCTTGCAACGGAGGCAGGAAAGAGATATGAGACCGTTAAGAGTAAAGCTAAGATGCTCGGCAATGCATTCGAGGAGCTTGGCATCACAGCCTATGATGACCTCAGAGAGCCTTTGGTAGATTGCATGGGCAGTATTACAGATGAGGTTCATAACCTTAATGATTATGTAGGCAGCGCAAATGGCGTGAAGAAGTGGATATCCGGCATAAGTGAAGAGCTCCCAACTCTTGAGCGAAAAGCCGGTAACGCATGGAGCACGGTTGAGCCGTTATTTAGCGGCTTGATGGGAGCAGGCAAGTGGTTCCTCAAGAATCCACAGGTCATAGCAGGAGGCCTTACAACCATCGGAACAGCACTTGCAACCTACAAGACCGCATCGACAGTAACACATGTATTGGCAGCGATAAATAAATTTACAGCTTTGTCATGGCTGACTAAAGGAATACTTGGTGTAGGCGCAGCATTCAGTACCCTCATGGGTATAATCGTAGCCTGTGAAGCTAAGTTTGACCAAGTCGCGGAAGATAACCTGGATGAACATTTCGGGGATATTGCGCTTTCAATGAAAGAACTGCAGAACGTTGCAGAGCAGATTGTTGGAGCAAAAGACCTTGAAAAAGTGCAACAGACCTTGTCTGAAATGGAAAAGGTTGAAGGCTTTTCCGATTCAATGCAGGAAGCACTTGCCGACATCAGTAAGCTTAACTGGAAAGTCAGCGTTGGAATGGAACTCACAACCGATGATCAGGAATCTTATAAGCAGGCTATCGATGAGTATGTGCAGGCAGCGCAGGACTATTCAGTACAGCAACAATATGCAGTAAGCCTTGAAATGGGACTAGGATTCGATTATTCAGATCCGGTACAGGCTAATATCGTTGACAAAGTTAATGCTTTTTACGCAGGCGCTTCATCGGAAATGACATCTCTTGGTCAAGATTTGAGTCAGGCAGTAAATGATGCATTCGCTGATGGCATACTTGATCCAAATGAGGTTGGTAACATCGCTCAAATTCAAGAAAAAATAGCGAAACTTAAAGCTGAAATAGCAACAGACCAGCTTAATGCAAATCTTGAAGCAACAACACTTAAGTATAGTGGAGCAGAGCTTGACGCCGACAGTTTCAGAAATCTGCAGAAAGAAATAGGCAGCAGCGTAGATGATTATACAGATACAAAGCTAAAAGAGTATACAGCGAGTCTGACTGCCCTCGAGAATACATATAACAACGGTGGAATGTCGACATCTGAATTTAATATAGGCAAGCAGAATCTTAAGGCTAATTACTATCAAGATGTTGGTGATGCTGTAGGAAGAGCTGCCACGTATCAGCTTAACACCATTGTCGGACAGTATTCACCTGACATGGGACAGGCTTTCAAGGGTTCAGTGAAAAAAGATAATTTAGATTACTTAAAGAGACAGCTCAGCTTGAGTAAGAGCGATGTAAAGGAAATCATTAATCAATCAGGTTATGACACTATAAGCGATGAGTTCTCAAGCATTGCAAAGAATCTCTTGAATGATTCAGATTTTTCGGTTGTAAGAAAATCGATGAGCAAACTGCTCACAGAAGCTCAGCCTACAATCGAAGATATGCAGAAAATAAAGGAACAATGCGAGGCGGCAGGAGAGGAAGTCCCAGACTCAGTTGCTAAGGGACTTAAGAACTTTGATATGCTGCAGGGAGTTGTTAGCGGAAATATGGATAGCCTCTATGAAGCTATCGGTATGAGCTTATCCGGTACCGAATACGCGGATGTTATTCAACAGCTCGCTAAGCAGGGCAGAGATATACCGCAGGCACTTCTTGATGGCATCAACGAGGGTGCAGCAGGCGCAGGTACCGACAGTGTGGCCGGAATGCTTTACAGCATTATAGCAGGAGGTACAGAGAAAGGAGCTGCCAATGCGGCGGCAAACAGTATATATAATTCAGCTTATTCGGCTGTGCCTGAGGCAGTTAACTGGGCATATTCCAATGCCAATACATTGCTCGGCCAAAAATTCGCACAAGGATTTACAGCTAAGTCAAATGTAAATGTGACACTTACTCCAACGTACACGCTGACCGCCGGCAATGCAGGAAGCTTAACAATACCTAAGGATTCCCAAAATGCAATATTCAGTGGCATTAAGGCAAGCGTCGGCGGAGGCACCGGCTTAAAAGCACTTGGTCTTAAACATAATGCAAATGGTGGTATCTGGGACCATCCAATTATTACCACATTCGCTGAGGAAGGCAAAGAGGCGGCTATTCCTATCAACGGAACACAGAGAGCTGTTGATTTATGGAGACAGACCGGACACCTACTTGGCATGGACGCAGAGATGTATAACACATCAGAAGCTATTGATAAGTCAGTTGTCAATAATGCAGCAAAACATGTATATACTGCTGCAAATAGCAGCACGTACAACATCTCAAACAGCCAAATAAGTGACATTAAGTACAACAATAGCAATACCGGATATAGCTCATCGGGAGACAATCTAAGCGCTGTGTCCAACACAGCCTATAGTCTTCAGAAGATGGTAAGCGAGATTCCGGTAATTCAGACGGTATACAATTACCTGAACAATTTGCCTGAGCAGATAACACAGATGAGCCCTACGGCTGACACAGCATCATATGGCTCAGAAAACACAGTCAATAGCATTGTCAGCCCGACTGTGTCCAATACAGTTTCTAAGGTATACAGCTACTTAAGTAATATGCCTAAGAGCATTAAGCAGACGGATGTTAATATTGTTAATTCTGGATATAACGTACCTGATGTTAAGATCGAGAATCCTACCAGGCAGTCAAGCCAGGCGACACTTGCAAGGAATCTCACAGACCTTAAGGGAATGGGAGTTAAAGCCAACGCAAACGGCGGTATATGGGATTCACCTATCCTCACTACGTTTGCAGAGCACGGCCGAGAAGCAGCTATACCGATTGACGGTAGTCAGAACGCTATCAATCTCTGGGAGCAGACCGGACACTTGCTTGGCATGGATAGCAGGCTTGATGGAGTATCGTTTGAAGCAGGACATTCATCAGAACCAACTACGATTGAATATAAGCCTGTACTCAACTTCTATGGCGCAGCGCCTAGCAAGGATGATCTGACGGATGCACTTGATATCAGTCAGGAGAAATTCGAGCGGATGATGAGGCAGTACGAGAAGAATAAAGGCCGTGTGTCTTATTAAGGAGTGTGTCTAATGAATAAAGTATATAAGACAAAATCAGGCGATACATGGGACATGATAGCTAAAGAGGTGTACGGCGATGAGCTGTATACCTCCCTGCTCATGAGCCACAATCAGAAACTTTTAGATTATTTCATTTTTCCGGAGGGAATGATATTAAGCCTTCCGGAAATACCTGAGGAAGATACGCTGCTTCCGGAATGGAGGACTTGATATGGCTTTTCCCCGAAACGTTAAACTGTCGGTCGATTATGATGGCACACGAAGAGAAACCGTCACCGTCACCAGCACCACAACCGGAGGCAGTGCAAGCTATACAGTAAAAAGCGGAGATACCCTATGGGCTATCTCAAAAAAATACTTAGGCAAAGGTACGCGCTACATAGAAATATACAATGCAAATAAAGACCAAATAGAGTCCACAGCGAGAAAGCACCGCAAGAAGAGCTCAGATAATGGTCATTGGATATGGCCGGGAGAAGTATTCACAATACCCGGCCAGACTACCACGAGCACGCACACTGAGGTACGTCGTGTCGGAACATCGAACCCGGGGCTCGGAAAGCTAATCGGAAAGTCAGCAACAGCATTCACCTATACAGATGTAGCAACCGGTTCATCAGATTCGATGTCTCTTACAATCTACGATTGTGATAAGAAATGGCTTGGAGCATACCATCCACAGAAGGGTTCAAGCTTCGGTGTGTCTATAGCAATATACAACTGGAATAGTGAAGGCAATAATCAAAATTTCAAGTGTGGAGAATTTACGTTAGACGACATATCCTTTTCAGGATGGCCATTAAGCTGTGTCTTATCCGGAGTAAGTGTGCCGGTTAATAATGATTTCAAGGTTACTCAAAAGAAAAAAACATGGAAGTCAACCTCTGTCAGAAGTATCGCATCCCAGATTGCACAACAGGCAGGTGTATCACTTGTATATGACGCTTCTGATATAAGCGTGGATGAGCTCGAGCAGAGCAACCAGACAGACAGCGACTTTCTGTCATCTTTATGCAGTAAGTATGGCTTCGGAATGAAGATATACAGCAGCAAGATTGTAATAACGGATCCGGTCAAATCTGAGGAAAAGGGAACCGTTGCAACAATAAGTGACAGGGAAATGGAAGATCTGAATGTTACTGAATCAATAGACGGCACTTATACCGGAGCTAATATATCCTACACGAATCCTGATAAGAAGGACCCGATTAATGTAACAGTTGGAACCGCAGGACGCATGTTATCAATGGATGTACAGTCCAACAGTCAGTATGACGCCGAACTGCAGGCAGCGGCCAAAGTTAACGAATCCAATCGCAAGGCTCTGACGCTGACATTCACGCTTATGGGCTATCGGAACATAGTGGCTACACAATGTATACAGATATCAGGTCTAGGCTTCTACGACGGCAAATACTACGTTGACAGCGTTAAGCATTCAGTAGGCAGCGGCTATAAAACATCGTATACCACACACAAAGTACAGCCGGCTATCAAGGTTACGGCACCGGCACCTGCTGCACCGTCAGGAAGAACATACACGGTAAAGAGCGGTGATACATTATGGGGCATTGCAAAGAAGTATTACGGCAAGGGCACTGAGTGCGAAAAAATATACAACGCCAACAAAGACCAGATAGAGTCTACAGCAAAGAAGCACCGCAAGAAGAGTTCAGATCACGGCCACTGGATATGGCCAGGGGAAGTATTCACAATACCATAAATGGAGGAATTGAGCATGCTAAGAATAGGAAAAGTAACTAAGCTATATCCCAAAGAGGGTAAGATACAGGTCACTTACGAGGACAGTGCAAGTGCATCCATGCCATTGCCGATGATAAGCAACGGCGAATACAACATGCCAGCTATCGGAGAGCGTGTTGTGGTAGCTCAGATGGACGGCGAGGGAAGCAGTAAGGGATTTGTGCTTGGCACATATTTCAACCCTGAAAACAGCCCATCTGCAACGTCAGGCTACAGAAAAGACCTTACGGCAGGAGTATATGTCGAGTGTATCGGAGGAGCTTGCAAAGTACATGCAACAAGCATCTCTCTTGACGCCGACAAGGTCACGCTGGGAGGACAGACTGTGTCCGACATTCTAAAACGCATTGAAAATCTTGAATCGAGAGAGACAAGGGAGATGAGAGCTGAATGGTTGTAGGAAATTTAGGAAAACTAATTACCTTTGAGGTGAGCTCCCGCAAGGTATTGACTTTTGATCAGATGCAGAGAAGCGTCAAGGGCCGGTGGGCTACACATGATGTAATAGGAGGCAAAGCTAAATCCGAGTTTCTGGGCGCTGATGTTGCAAGCATCACGTTGCCAATATATCTGTCCGCAATGCATGGAGTCAGACCAAGAAGAACAATTGAATTAATAAATGATGCTATCGAGAGTGGCCAATATTTTACGTTTGTTGTAGGAGGGCATGCAGTAGGCAGGTATCAGTGGCACATTACATCATCAAGCGAGACATGGGACAAGGTCATTCTGGACGGAATACTTGTTGAGGCTAAGCTTACATTAACGCTTGAAGAATACGCATAGGAGGAAGAGCGCATGGATGACTATTTTGTTTCAGGGGATGCGGATGCGTTTTCTCCTGAGGAGTTTGCAGAAATCAAGCTGTGTCTGGAAACGTTATTATCGGTGAGAGCCGGTACTCAGCCAATGGACAGAAACTTTGGGATTAACGCAGACGAAATCATTGGACGCCCTACAGAAATAGCAAAAAACATACTATCGGTAGAAATCATCGAAAAGGTGAGAGAATACGAGCCAAGGGTAGAAGTTGATAGTATCGAATACGAGGACAGTGCAGAGGGCAGGCTAGTGCCACATATTCATTTTATTAAAGGGGAGGTGGAGTAATGGTAACAGATAATTTTCCTGACATATCCTTCATAGAAGATGCCACGATTGAAGAAGTCATGGCCACAATGATTCAGGATTACCAGGACAAATACAAAGAGCTTACAGGACGCGAGGTATCACTAGGACAAGCAGACCCATACAGGCTGATTATGTATGCCTGTGCCGTACAGATATATCAGGCTATGCAGTACGCAGATTACGCAGGCAAAATGAGCTTTCTGAAATATGCAAATGGCGAATACCTTGATAACCTGGCAGCAATCAGAGGTGTCACAAGACTTAAGGCTACACCGGCAACTACAACACTTAAGTTCACCATCGACAGCCCTTTGCAGTCCGCTGTGAGTATTCCAGCCGGAACCAGAGCAACAAATGGCAACAATGTATTTTTTGCAACAGATACATATACGGAAATTAAAGTTGGCCAGACCACGGTATCTGTGTCCGCCACATGTACAGATGAAGGAGCTCTTGGAAATAACTTTGCCGAGGGTGAAATCAACATGTTAGTCACAGCGCTTCCATACATCACTAGAGTTGAGAACACGGTTCTGACGTTCGGGGGCTCTGATACAGAGAGTGACAACGACTTAAGAGACAGGGCTTTTGAAAAACCTGAAAGTTATTCGACGGCCGGTCCATCAGGAGCATACAGATACTTTGTGAAGCAGGTTGATACATCAATATCAGATGTGATTGTAAGGTCAGACAATCCCGGAGAAGTACAGGTGCTTTTTATCACAGATAACGGAATGCCAAGTACACCATTGATCGAAAAGGTCAAGACAGCACTTGAGGATAGGAGCGTAAGACCTCTGACAGATAAGATCGTGGTCAAAGCGCCAGGTACCAAGGCATATAATGTCGATTTGACTTATTACATCTCATCAAGCGAGAAGGCATCCGTTGCCGCAATTCAGGAAAACGTGAATGCAGCAGTTGAGATATACAACCTGTGGCAGACTGAAAAGATAGGAAGAGATATAAACCCATCATATCTGACACAGCAAATCATGGAAGCAGGTGCCAAAAGAGTATCAATCACAGCTCCGGTATTTACGGTGCTGAATAATGATGTTTTGGCAACCACAGGAACTGTGTCCGTGAAGTATGGAGGACTAGAGGATGATTAAGCTACAGGACAGCAACATTACACACATCCTTCCGGTTAAGTTTAAGAACGACCCAAAAAATAAAGCTCTTGGATATGCGCTTGCAAATGCCACCAAGCGATTAATCAAATACGAGAAATCAACGAGTGTATATGCCCGAATAGATACAGCGAGCAATGAAGTACTTGATATGCTTGCGGCCGAGTTTAACACTCAGTATTACGATACATCACTTGGTATTGAGGCTAAACGACAACTCGTTAAAAATGCACTCATATGGCACATGACATCAGGTACACCGGCAGCGGTCGAAGAACTGATAACTGCGGTATTTGGCGAAGGCGAAATCAAAGAATGGTTCGAGTATGGTGATGAACCTTATTACTTCAAAGTTATCACGAATGCCCTTTTAACTGAGAACATCAACAGTCAGTTTACCAGTATACTTGAAGAAGTAAAGAACACAAGGTCGCATATCCGGGCAATCGAGATACATCGAGAGGTTAATTTACCGTATACATCAGGAGCTTGTGTCCATGCCAATACAAAACCTGCAGCAATCATTGATGGCTACAACGTCAAGAGAGATGCGCAGGGCAATGTCATGGCCGGAGTCGCAGGGCATACTGTGGCGCATCCAGTGCCAGTCAGAGATGGCTTTAAAGTCAGTGGCAATAAAATCACCACTGAAATAAATGCAGGCACAGGAAGCTCAAATACGACGCATCAGGCGGCGATTATAGATGGATATTCAGAGGCAGGTGCAAGAGTTACTGGGACAATTAATACCGGCACAGCGAGCACGCTGCAGATTAAGCCATCTGAAATTAGGGAGTCAATGACATTCAAGGCTCCGAAAGTTAATCAGGCTACATCAGCCGGAATACAGGCTGATAGCAGATATAAAAATACTATCAAGGAACAGGAGGAATAATTCATGCCACAGCCATTCAACAATGCAGTCATGACCAATGCCGGAGCAGCGCTCTTGACGAGAGCTCAGGCGGGACAAATCAAGATTCAGTTCACCCGCATCGCAACCGGCAACGGAAGCTACACTGCAGATGAAAAAACGCTTGCCAGATTACAGCAGGCGACAAAACTCAAATCACTGAAAAACAGCTATCCGCTATCGGATATAGATGTATTCAGTGACCATTCAGTTAAGGTCACAGCCTTAATTACCAATCAGGATCCCGTGACTAAAAAGACACTTGTATCTGCAGGCTATTACATCAACGAGATGGGACTGTACGCTAAGCCACAGGGCGCCGCAGACAGCCAGGAGGTACTTTATTCGATTGTTGTTACAGCCGGCACAAACGGTGACTTTATGCCACCATACAACGGTTACAATCCGGCGCAGATAACACAGGACTACTTTGCAACTGTCAACAACAGTACTCAGGTAACAATCAACACAGCCGGTGCAGCTTTACTTGCAGAGGATGCCAATAAGCTGAGAGACGATAGCACCCACATGAAATGCAAGCTAGGTATCGATAATGGTCTGATATATGTACAGGCTATCAGCGAATAGAAGGAGGATAAAAACGAAATGGAAGTTGGAGAAAAAATCTATGTAGCAGATAAGGCCACGCTTGACAAGGTATACAACATTCTTGCCGCTGACCCAGTATGGGGATTCGTTGAGCACATGGATGTTAAGAGTCCATCAGCAAGAATCACGCCAATCGGACTCAATAAGAATTATAAAAACGTAACAAGGAATGGTGGCACCGGGGTCGTGTCTCTTAACGACTGGGCAGATCACCCGGTCATCAAGGCCAATAAGCCGTACATGGTTAAGGCAGATGGTACCCCAGACTATAGATTATCTGAGACAGATTACACCAAGAAGCTTGACGGTACCGGTTCAGATGTGGCCAACACATCATACAACGGTGGCGCTTTCGCGTGGTTCCCTAAAGTATACAAATACGAAAAGATGGAAGGTAATGATCGTACAGTCCTCTTTTCAATGACACCAAGAGAAGGATATGAGCCAAACGGTTTCATTGATCCGTCGAACAATGAACTTGAGGGAGTGTGGCTGCCAATGTTCTACGGTTCAAGACTTGGAGCTGACGGATCCACACCTAAAATGGTAAGTCTTGCCGGATTACAGCCGTCGTACAATACAACAACGGCACAGGAGCGCACAGCTCTGCAGAACTTTTCAACAAGAGCCATGTTCCTCGGCGGTCCGATAGTGGAGACAATCATTGACTTCTTGATTATGATCGCGGGAACAACAGATCTTCAGACAGCCTTCGGTCACGGCAACTGCAGCGGATATGACGCATCGCAGGCACCTACTTATGGAGTTAAGCAGAATGCAGTCATCGGAGGAGGTCAGTTCTATGGCACAGATGATAATAAGAGCCTTAATAAGATATTCCACTCGATTGTATTAGGAAGTTATCAGCAATGGATGAGAGACCCATATGAGCTTGTAGTCAACGGAAGAGTCAAGGTTAGCAAAAATTACACTTATGACATAACAGGAGCTACATATTCAGATACAGGTATCAATGTACCGAACGGTCCTGACAGATGGGAATATCCATTAAGATATCAGACAGTCCCGGGATACGGTTCAATCCCTGCCGTTGTATTCGATGGCGGTTCCACCGGAACCGCCTCATGCGATGGTACGTATAGACATAAGTCGCAAACTACAATAACGGCAGTGACCCTTCGGTTCGGTGCTTGCGACGCTGGGTTCATCGCTGGTCCGCGTGCGCGTTCTTGGCACAATGACGCTTCTTATGTGTACTGGGGTCTTTCCGCTGCCGAACTTCTCTTGCCACCTGTCGGCGTAGCCGCTTAGGGGGTCTGGGGGTGCGCGTTTATTTGCGCAATTCCCCCAGCAGAGATTATTTTGCAACTTTATAAACTAAACTAGGTATCTATCCTTGACTGATATAACAGGGGAGGAAGCAGGCGTCACCTCTGGGCAGTGACCCTTCGGTTCGGTAATTGCAACAATGGGTTCATCGATGGTCCGCGTGCGCGTAATTGGAACAATGACGCTTCTAATGCGAACTGGAATATTTCCGCTGCCTTTATTCTATCCATATTGGAATATAGACATAAAGCTTGGCATCCTTCCTACACCACTGACGATTGAGACATCGTTATATCCGCAATTATTTGTTTTGGTGAGTGAAAATTAACTCGATACAGGGCACGCGGTAAAGCGGTCGCACCTGCCGCGTGTAGGGGATAGAAGAAAAAATATTCGAGGTACTATGAAACAGTACAAATATCTGTATCACAAAATGCTTGATGAAAATGTTATCAGACAAGCATACAAAAAGTTAAGGAAAGGAAAAACAAAACGCAAAGAAATAATCGCTATTGATGCAAACCTGGATGAAGAAGTCGCAGCGATGAGAAGGATGATTGAAAATACTAAGCCACCCGATGTAGAGGTTGAGCATCCGGAGTTGTCGTACAGGCCATGCAAAAGAACCCCAAAGTACATCTATGAGCACGGCAAACAAAGAAGGATATACATGCCGGAGATTCATGAGCAGTGGTTACACCACATCATAGTATTGATTCTTGAACCGATAATCACGGCTACGTCATATCCCTATTCCTGCGGCAGCTTCCCGAAGAGAGGAGCTCATTATGGCAAGAAAAGATTACTTAAATGGATAAGAGATGGAACTAACATCAAGTATTTTGGAAAAATCGACATTAGACATTTCTATGACAACATCAGAATTGACATACTGATGAGAGAGCTTGCTATCAGAATTAGTGACACATGGTTTCTGTATGTAATTAGATTATGCATGGCCGGTTTTTCAAAAGGGATTCCACTCGGATTCTATGTATCACAGTGGCTGGCCAACTATCTGCTGGAACCGCTTGACGAGTTTATCAGGAAGCTGGGCTTTGAAAAATATATGCGTTACATGGATGACATGGTATTTTTCGGCACCGCAAAGAAAAAGATTCATACAGTAATTATTCAGATCAGAATGTTTATAGGAAGGCGCTACCGACTTAAGCTGAAACATAACTATCAGGTCTGCAGGTTTTATTATGAATCAAAGAGGCGTGCAGTTGGAAGACCGCTCGATTTTATGGGGTTTCTGTTCTATCGAAACAAGACCATCATGCGAAAAAGTATCATGCTGGAAGCGGTAAGGACAGCAAAGAAGCTTAATACGGCCAAGAGTGCCGGGAGAGGCTTTTATGTCAGGCATATTAAATCAATGCTTAGTCATATGGGATGGTTTAGCTGCACAGATACTTACGATTGTTACAACATACACATTAAGCCGCTTGTGAATATCACAAAGCTTAAGAAAATAATATCAAAATTAGACAGGAGGAATAACAATGAAACAGTGGAGAGAGGAACACTGCTCAACGCAGCCTAGCGAGCTTGAAGTAATCGCTGATGGCATCTTGATGCAGCGCAAGGACATTGAGGCCGTGGAGCATGAGGCTACAGAGGATATGGCAGCGTACACAGACTATGTATGCCAGAGCAGGGAAATCACCGTATCGGAGTATGAGATGCTCAAGAGTATCGAGAGTATCAATACCGACAAGGCGATTGAAGAGTACACATTACAGCTTATGCAGGAAGGAGCAATCTAATCATGGCAAGTACATTAGCATTAGTTTTCAAGAGACTTTACACAAAAGGCGAAATCACAAAAGAGGATGTAGCTGAGAGAGTGAAGTCCGGAAAAATTACAAAGGCAGACTACAAGTATATCACCGGAGAGACATACAATGGATAATCTGGTCGAAATCGTGGAGAATCAGAGCAAGGTCATATCTATTCAGTCAGGTGTAATCAGTGATTTATTTACACTTTTGGCGCAGTATATGAGTGCAGATGAGCTCAATTCGCTTCCACAGGTTGACAGCATCAACGAGGCGGCCATTTTGGCATCTGAATGTATGTAGTCGTACAAATTAATGATTAAATAATAGAATGCGGCTATGAGGCGAATACACAGCCACATGGACGCATTCTAAGAGAGGAGGTATACAGATGTCACTTGCAGATTTTTTCGTCGGAGGTAGCGGGATAGCGGTTGCAGTGCTGACGCTAGTGCAGGTTGTCCCAGTTAAGATTAATCCCTGGTCATGCATAGCAAGATCTATCGGCAAAGCGCTCAATAAAGACATGATGGATAAGCTGGAGAGTGTTCAGGACGATGTCAAAGACCTAGGCAACAAGCACAGCAACCTCGAATACCGCATAGATAAAGACAAAGCCGATGAGTGTCGGACAAGAATACTACGCTTTGGCGATGAGCTGAGACGAGGGGTAGAACATTCCGAGGAGTTCTTTAATCAGATTCTTGATGACATTTCAGATTATGAGCGTTATTGCGCAGAGCATCCGGAATATAAGAACAGCAAAGCGGTAAATGCCATTGCTGAGATAGACAAAGTTTATCAGCGATGCATGGAAAAAAATTCATTTTTATAATAACAGGAGGTAAGGAAACATGAAGAAAATTGATTGGCTAAGAAAACTTAGTAGCAGAAAGTTCTGGGCAGCAGTGGCCACATTCGTATCTATGATGATTGTAGCCTGCGGTGGTACACAGGATCAGAGTACACAGGTCACAGCACTTATCATGGCCGGAGCATCAGTTATAGCCTACATAATTGCAGAGGGCTTTACAGACGCAACATACAATGATGACAGTTCAGATGAGGAGGACTAATCATGGGAGTAATAATCGGATCAGCAAGAATCAATGAAAAAGGTACAGTTTCCGGAGGAAAAGCCGGAGACCAGACAGGAAGAGAAGTATCAACACAGGCTTATTACATGCATTCTAAAGGTTGGTATTGCCTAAGACCTAAGTCAATCAGTGTGGCCAACGCGCTCGCGGATGCAATGCTTGAGGCTTGCAATAATAATTGTATTGGTTACTGTCAGGCACACCGCACAAGCGTTATCCCGAAGCTTCGTGCTGCAGGTCGATTAAGCAAAATCAAGACTAACGTTGAGACAGACTGCAGTGAGCTTGTCAGAGCATGCTGCATTCAGGCCGGCTTCGATCCGGGTGACTTCAACACAGCATCGGAGGTCAGGGTGCTTAATGCCACTAATCAATTCATGACTAAGATCAGCGTAACATCAAGTACACTTCTGTACAATGGAGATGTACTTGTAACCAAGTCTAAGGGACACACAGCAATCGTTGTGTCAGGGCGTCCAAGACAGGCAGCTTCGAGCAAACCGAAGCCTAGCATAAATACAACAGCCGGTGACGTCGTTGCAGCTCAGCACCGTAACAATAATTTAGCTGGTTCATACAGCGTTACAGCATCCTCGCTCATGCTCAGGACTGATACAAACACATCATCGAGTGATAATATCATCGCCAAAATGAAAAGAGGAACTATAGTTAATTGTTATGGTTACTACAACGTTGATAAAAACGGTCAGAAATGGCTTTATGTTGATTACAGGGGAACCGTCGGCTACGCATCAGCCAAGTATTTAAAGAAATAATATTTGTGCAACATGCTGTATTGACTGCGCAGGGCGATTTGTGATATCATGTGGCGCTGAGGGGGTCCGGGGGTGGAAATCATTTCCGGACCCTATAATTATGCACAAAAAAGATGAAATGAGGATAGTCTTCACTTCATCTTTTTTGCTGATAACTACTATTATTGAATGCAAAGCATATATTTGCAGAATCATTATAGCATGTTGTTATTGTCGGAGCAACTTATAGCCATATTCAAGTATGGCCAGGCTTGAGTCATCCTTATAAGGGCTTTTGTCAAGCTTATCAACACGCTCCAGCATGGGAACCAGGTACACAGTTAGGTCATCAACTGTGTATTGCTCAGCCGGCGGCAATTCAGAGTTGTAATCTCTGGCAACAATCCGGTACTGCGCCTGTGATTTTAGGATTGCATCAAGGTCACTTTTATAATCTTTAATCTTAGCAGTTACGCGTATCTGATGCATATTACTTTCGCCCGGAGGTATCGCAACATATATGATCCGGTTCTCCGGAAAATCGCAGGCTACAACCTTGTAAATATACATTTCAGCCATGGATGTTTCACCTCCTCAAATAATTCACATAGGCGCTCGGGAGACAGCGACAACGTGATATTCCCTCTGTATAAGTGAAATTTATCATAGTAAATTTCAGCTTTCCATATTTGTCCCGGAACCAATCGGCAGTAGACAGTATCGCATTGTCCACCAGCTAAAAAAATAGTTTGCTTAGGCGTAAATCTCATTTCTCATCGCTCCCTCCATATCTCTTATCTCTTGCCTCTTTTCTTTTTCTTCCTTCTGATTAATTTCAGTGGGCAATCTGATATTCTTTGCTCGCCGGTTATGTCGTTGTTCCACGGCAGCGTAGTACCTGTCAGGTAACAACTGCATGGCGTCTCTTCGTCATCGGGGTTCCACGGCGCCAGCCAAAAAAAGCAGTCTATACATGCGCAAGGTATTCTGTTGGTTGATACTTTTACAATATGTTTACGGTTGAATGCTGTCATTTTCTCCACCTCTCAATTCTTTCAGCTTAGCCTCGGCCGCTGACTTTGTATAAAATACTGTTTTGCCAAATTGTTCTTTAAAAAACATCAATTTTCCACTAATAGATCCGGTTTCACCATCTTTTAAGCTTCTAGTCTTTACTTCACTAATAAATCCAGTTCTCCCATCTTTTAATCTTCTAATTTCTATGTCATTAATGGTTGCTTCATAGATCGTTTTTTCAACGTCAATACAATAGACTGTATCACCTATATTGAACGGCAATTCGGTTCCGCCCCGCTTTACAATTTCAATCATTTTATTATACCGTCCCAACGAATACTCGTAATCTTCCGCATCGTCAAAGCATTCTATATCGGGCTCAAAATTTTCTTAGGTGTGCAACTTCATTATACAATCTACCTTTTTCTTTCTGTCTTTATTTCTTTTGGCTGTGATAAAAACTACTAGCGTAGCTAGTAGTATCCTTGTTCTTTAGAGTACTACCTAAAGGATAGACGTAAAGTACGGTAGTAGTTATACTGTACTATACTGTACCCATAGTACTTGACAGTCAAAAAGAGAGATTTTCCAAAGTCTTGACACTGAAAAAAGGAGGTTTCCTAAATCCTTGACAATCAAAAAAAGAGATTTTCCCAACTCTTGACAAAAAAACAAGTAGAATCCCTAATCCTTGACAAAAGAAAAGGTTGAATCCCATTTACTTGACAAATTTAGAAAGTAAAATCCCAAATCCTTGACACTGCTCTCTTTTATTTGACTTATTATTGTCTGTACTGTAAATTAGAATTATGTAATTTGAGAGGTGGCTGCCATGACTAAAAAGCGCTTTACTGCTGAAGAAATCGAAATTTTAAGGGCTAATCCCTACACACATAGTGTTTCAGCTGATGCTATTCGCTTTAATAAAGAATTTCATAATCAGTATAGGCGATTGTATATGCTAGGACATAATTGTACAAAGATATTCCAGGAATTAGGCTATAGCATAGAAATCCTTGGTGTAAAACGTATTTATTCATTTGATTCAAGGATAAAAGCAAAGAGCCAGTTGACAGATGAAGCTATGGTTGCGTCTGAAGAAATGGCAGAGCAATTTGTAGATAAAGATCTCCAATTAGCTAGACTTCAAAACGAAGTTTTGTATTTACGGCAGCAACTTGAATTTATAAAAAAAATTATAAAAGCAGACAATTCGAGCAGGCGGAAGCTATGATTTTAGAAAACGCAAACGTAAAATTTCAACTTATTCATGATATGCTTGAATCTGAAGATTGTTCTATGAGTATTACGGAAATGTGTTCTTTGGCTGGAGTTTCACGTGGAGGATATTACTATTGGCTCAATCAGGAAGAAGCCCGGATACAACGCGAAGAAGCTGATTTAGAAGATTTTTCCTTAGTATTGGAAGCATATAAATTTAGGGGATATGCCAAGGGTGCCAGAAGCATATATATGAGGCTGCTGCATTTAACTCCGCCAGTAGTAATGAACATAAAAAAGATACGTCGGCTTATGGATAAATATAATCTGAAATGTCCGATTAGAAAGCCGAATCCATATAGGAGGATGTTAAAAGCTATTCGTACTAATAATTTCGCCGATAATATTCTCAAACGAAGATTTAAGGATTTCGGACCTAGAAAAGTACTTCTCACGGACATAACATATATTCCATTTAGCGGAGAATGGCTGTATTTGTCGGTGATTATTGATGCTTATACTAAGCAGGTTCTGTCTTACGTATTAAGTGACACAATGAAGCTTGATTTTGTTTTAGAAACAGTAAAGCAACTTCTGGAAAAATATGGTGTAGACTTAAGTCAGGAAACAATAATTCACAGTGACCAAGGCGTGCATTATACCAGTTATAAATTTATAGAAATAGTTGAAAATGCCGAGTTAAGACGTTCGATGTCAAGACGAGGTAATTGTTGGGACAATGCGCCACAGGAAAGCTTCTTTGGACATATGAAGCAAGAAATAGATCTGAGTAATTGCAGAAAATTTTCTGAAGTAAAAGCTGCGATTGATGACTGGATGGCGTATTATAACCAGGACAGATACCAATGGAAATTAGCAAAGCTTTCGCCGAATGAATACTATGAGTATATAAAAACAAAAACATATCCTTTATAAAATAAGCGTCTTTGGGGCGCTTATTTTTTGGGGCAAAATTCTCTTTTTTTCTTTCAAATTTGTCTTGACAAAGGGGTACAGTTTAACCAATGCTGTGTTACTGGTATAAATGCGACAGAGCTTTTGATTGCAAGTCATATAAAACCCTGGAAAGATAGCGATGAGCATACAGAACGCACAAATCCTTGCAACGGATTGTGTCTGAATGCTTTTCATGATAAGGCTTTTGATAAAGGTCTGATAACATTTGATTCTGATTTTAAAATGGTGATATCAAGCAAATTAGAGAATTGTTTTATGGATGATAATACGAAAAGATGGTTGAAATCTTATAAGGGAGTGACTTTACATTTTCCTGAAAGCTTTGCTCCAGCAAGAGAATTTATGCAATATCATAACGATACAATATTTTTAGGATGATTTGCTTTTATTAAAGCACCTGTTTTGTTGGGGAGTAAGCGATATGGAAGAAATTTTGATGAATGTCTATGATGGCAATACTTTTATTGGCACTTTCGATATTGATTCTTTTTTGAAGCGTAAGTTTGGAGAGAGATGTACCTTGTTCAACACCGCACAAGCCTGCGCTCCAATCTTCCGACTTGAAGGTATGACCGACGAACTGATGGACGAAGTAAACGGGCTTTTTGATGCCAAAGGACACGCTGCCGTTCGCGACAGATGTGCGCTTATTCTGCAACATTGTAAAGTTTCCTTTGTTGGTTACCCTGTGGCGAAAAAGGCAGGCTGTGAAGCATTTGCCGAAAATCTTGAATTACTTAACCGTGATTTGAAAATAGTAATTCCGCATATGCTGTATAATTATTTCTTTTTAGGCTTCTCTGAAATCAATCTTGACAAGGTTGTTGAAAGAGTAATACAAGACAATCCGGCTAATATAAGCCGTCCTGAATTCAAGTATCCGTATATGGTCAAGAGCTTTTTATACGCTGCTTATTGCGGTTTGACTGCATCAACATTATGGGACGGAAATAGTAATGTTAACGGTGGTTTTATTACTGTCTGCAATAATGGCGATGTACTTGCACACTACGCTTTAGAATCGGATGCATTTAAAACTTATTTATACAATAACTGCTATTTGGAATTCCCCTCTACCAGTCCTAAGCATGGTAATTACGGAGTTGTTTACAAAGAGGGCAGCCAATATTTCTTCAGATTAAACTTCCAAATTCGTTATAAATAAGTTAAAAGATAGCGAGTTTAAACAGTGGACAAGCTGACGAAAGAACAACGTCATAAAAATATGCAGGCCGTTCGCAGTAAGGATACCAAAATTGAAATCCTCCTGCGCAAGGCTCTGTGGCACGAAGGTATCCGCTACCGCAAGAATTATAAGGTGTGCAGCTGCCATCCGGATATCGTCATCACCAAGTATAAAATTGCAGTATTTTGTGATGGTGAATTCTGGCATGGCAAAAGCCTTGAGCGCTACGATGTAGCGACTAACGTTAAATTTTGGCACGAGAAAATCAAGCGTAATGTGGAGCGTGACCTTGAAAATACCATCGAACTGCGCGACAATGGTTGGATTGTGCTACGCTTTTGGGAAACGGAAATCAAAAAGCATCTTGATGATTGCGTGGCAGAAGTAAAGCGTTGCATAGAATTAAGAAGAGCTGTTGCTGCAAAATAAATATGAAACACAACACTAAAGGCGTTCTACCCGACTGCGGTAGAACGCCTTAATTTTATCTGCAGCAATATATTTTTTACGCAAACGAAAAGACCTGAGATCTGGAGAAATCCGGACTTCAGGTCTTTTTTGTACTATACCGCAAGCGGTGGTCGATGGATTTAAAAAAGTTATGAATGAAGACGATGCAATATTGTTTGTGTTACAAAACCGCAAGCGGTATTCGAGATGATCAACAAGGTTTGCTTCATGGTCGACGAGTTCGACGGTAATTTGTAACAAAACCGCAAGCGGTAATCAGGCCTACAACAGTAAAAATGAGACAGGAAGTAAAAGACCTCCGTGAAGTTACAAAACCGCAAGCGGTAATCAGGCCTACAACCCTGTGGCTCGCACACGGCTCACAGAGCGGGCTTAAAGCCCTACAATGGAAAATCAAAAAACTGTTCATAGCAAAAACAGCAAAATTGCTCACAAGAGCGGTACTTTTACGCCTCCGCCAAAAGCAAAACGCGCCTGGCGCAAGCCTTACAGCATTTTGGCAAACTGTTTGCCTCCTGTGATAAATTTACTATAACACATCGAACAGAATTTGACAAGCACTTTTTGCAAATCAGCCTATATTATGCGCATTACAGCACCTATATTTAATATATGAAAACGCATTTGCAAACAAAATTAAAGTTATCACAAAATTAGCGCAACGCTTGCCGTGGGTGTTTCCTGCACGTAGAGTAGAGCGTCATGCAAAACAAATTCACTGTGCGCCACGCTAAACTTTCGGAAGCAGAGGTGCGTGAGCTAGCGTCTAAATTGAAAGCATAAGAGCACATTAAAGTAAAGGCGTTCTACCGGACTGCGGTAGAACGCCTTTAATATTGTTATGTGTACGTATCAAGTTTAGTCAGCTTTCAAAGCCTCAACCTGTTCAATTGAGAGAGAAGTAGCTTTGGCAATATCCTGCACAGTAAGTCCCATGCTTAACAGACGTTTAGCAGTAGCAGTGTTGGCATTAGTAATGCCAATAGCTTCGCCTTTAGCAATGCCCATAGCTTCGCCTTTAGCCATGCCTATAGCTTCGCCTTCAACAAGACCGATGTCCTTGCCCTTAACAAAACCAACAGCTTCGCCCTCACGCCGTTCGTCCAACAAACGAGCTTCCATAAGCATATATTCTCGCCTCACTTTCGTATCGAGTTTCAAGTAACTGATTTCATCATCAATCTGCTTAGTGAAATCAGTAGTTACAATGTGATTGTTTACATAATCATAAAAGCTTTTAAGATCCTTAGAGATTTCGCCATGCGAACCTTTGGTGTTCAAAAGCATCGTGGTTGCTTCATCAGGAAGCTCCAGCTCCAAATTTTCCAGGCAACGCTTCTTAAAGGTATAAACGTAATTGCCTTTTTCAAAGAAATCAAAAATACAGATGAAGATGATAAATGTCGGCGGCAGCATGTCATAAGGCTGGCCCGCCTGCAGCAAATCAAAATCAAGCAGCGCCTGATAATAGCGCGAGCGTTTGGGCAGAACGTGAGTGTTCGTATTGGGATTCTTATTGTTCTTTACCTGCATCTCCAGATTATAATGCGTATTCTTGTCGTCTGCTACAATGATATCCAGGCGGATGCCGTGGCTCGTGTAGTTAGGATCAATAGTTTTTTCTGCCTCAATGTAGTTGATGTCCGCAATTTCTATCTGCAGCAGCTCTTCCAGCAGATGCTTACAGATGCGTTTGCGCGACATAACCTTTTTGAAGATGAAGT
>OQWM01000388.1_pt1 | contig 27402 bp, 42 predicted proteins | sample 1691531 | NCBI WGS metagenome assembly OQWM01 (sample SAMN03418257, study PRJEB22391) | human gut metagenome | biome: human-gut; feature: organic feature; material: feces | host: Homo sapiens | place: Tanzania | collected 2013-01
CAGGCTTATACCTCGCTCTACGCGATCCTCGGCGACAGCGACACCGCGACGGAGTCCGCGCAGCTCCTCGCGCAGCTTGCGACGAGCACCGAGGATGTGGCGAACTGGTCCGATATTGCCGCCGGCGTCGTCGGCACCTTCGGCGATGCACTTCCTATCAACAGCCTCATCGAAGCGTCGAACGAAACTGCAAAGGTGGGCAAGGTCACCGGCGCACTCGCCGACGCGCTGAATTGGGTGGGGCTCTCCGAGGACGATTTCAATGCCAAGCTTGCCGCCTGCAGCAGCGAGCAGGAGCGGAATACGCTGATTACGGACACCCTCACGGCAGCCTATGGCGATGCCGCCGAGGCGTTCAAGACGAATAACGCCGAGATCATCGCCGCCAACGCAGCTCAGGCACAGATGGATGAAACACTGGCGAAGCTCGGTAGCGCGGTAAGCAGCGTGAAAAATCAGCTCATCGCCGAATTTCTCCCCTCAATTTCCGAGGTAATAAGCGCATTTGTCGATTTTATGAATGGCGCGGAAGGCGCTGACGAGGCGCTGCAGACGGCGGTGGAGAACATGGTGGAAAACCTTGTTGAAAAACTGCCGGAGTTTTTGGATTTCGGTATCGACCTGATCGTAGCTCTGGCTACGGGCATTATTCAAAACTTGCCGTACCTCATCGGCAAGCTGCCGCAGGTGGTGATTGAAATACTCAACGGATTCGGCACCCTCGTCGGCAGCCTCGCCGAGGTAGGGTTAAACATGGTGCGGGGTTTGTGGCAAGGCATACAGGATGGCACCGGCTGGCTTTGGAACAAAATCACCGGCTGGCTGAGTGATCTCAAGAGTCTTTTCACCGGCCGTAAAGGATTCGATACGCACTCGCCATCAAAGTGGAGCGAGGACATTTTTGAAAATGTAATGCTCGGCGGCGTGGCGGGCGTCGACGCAGGCGGCCCGAAGCTGCGGCGAGCATTCGATGCGACCATCGCGCAGATCAAGGCGGACGCCGAAGGCATCGACGCGATGAACACGGATTTTAGTATCACCGGCCGCCTCGCCGGAAGCGTTCCCACCGCTGCTATCGGTGGCGGAGGTACAAACATCGTAAACAATATCACGGTAAATACTCAACAGCTTAGCGATTCGGAGGTTGATTATTTGATCACAAAGGTAAACAAAGAACTGGGGCGTGCGGTATGAATGGCTTTGTAAGAAAATTCGGCCTTGAAAGCTCCGACGGCATCAGGGTAGAGCTCAACGGCGAGCAGGATATATGGCTTACGGATCCGGCAGGGCTTGGCATCAGCTCGGCGCCGAAGCTGGCAGACTACGGCGGAGGCTTTTTCGGCTCGACTGATAATCGCTATGAGCCGCAGCAGACGATCACATTCACACTCAATTTTACGGGGGCATCCCCATATGCGGAATATCAGGCTTTTTTAGATACGATTTACTCAGCTGAGCAGTGGTATCTTTGCTATCGGCCTGATGAGGCGAGCATTGAGTATCGCCGTAAAATCAGCTTGAGATCGATCACAAAAACTGAGCTCACCAAAACCCGCTGGCTGGAATGCACGGTATCTGCCGTTTGCCTCGCGCCGTGGCAGCGCGTGTGGGCATTAACAATGGCAGGCCGATCAGGTACATCGGCGACAGGCAAAACCATAGGAATTTGGGAGGCAAAGGTATATCCTGCTGGGCATCTACCGCTGTACTGCACTGTGGAATTCAAAGCAGCGTCGGCGCAGAGCATCGGCGTGATGAATCTTCCGTATAAAAATGGGAATTTTTTAGCGGTGGAGTCAGGAGCTGAAGCTCCAAAAAACGACGCTTGGCTGCTCTGGTTTTCGCCGTCGCTCCCACTGGCGGCGGGAGAAAGCCTACTTGTTTCAATGGTGCCAAACGATTTTTACATACTAAAAAAAGATGCTGCAGGGGAAATCACATCAGAAATGGGAGATATTGCTCTGCCGTTTTTGGGCTTGGCTAAAGGGCTCCCGAGCAATGCCCGCCCGCTTGATGGCAGCAACGCGCTCGAATTTTCGATAACAACGGAAACGTACAACGCAGCCGATCAAGTAAAAGTCAACGTATATGCATTTTTTAAAGGGGTGTAAAAATGCTGGTATACATTTTATCAATGAGAGAATTTAAAATCGTTGTTGCCGCGGAAGCCATAAGCTATGAATTGCCTTTAGAGGCCAGCACTGAAGAGCAGGGAACCGTAGTGATCGCAGGAACAAAAGCTGCGGGAAATGAGGGTAATTGGCTCTGCGCAGAGGATGGGATATGGATAATTAAAAGTATTATCATTGAAGATGGAAAAACGGAAATCAGTGTGATTCCTGCAATAAATGTATTTGATAGGCCCTTGTTTTTTTCGGGCGAGTATACATCTATAGAGCAGTTTTTGCAAGCGCAAATCAGAAATGAATTTCGCAACTGCAAAGATTCACTTTTCTCGATGCCATATCTTTCTGTAGATGCAAACACCGAGACGCCGTTTATAGCTCCCTCAGTTGACGAAAACCAGATGTACAATCTTAAAGACTATATACAAAAAAATGATATAGCACTTTTCGATAGCGAAGGAAACGCCGAAATGCTGGGAGTGAGCTGCCGTTTTTCCGTCTTGGGTGCTGGCTGGCTGAGAATTATACTTGAAAAAAACAGCCCGCAAAAACGCAAAATCATTTACAATAACAACACCGCTGAGGTGGTAGAGCAGGCGCACGATAACAATATTGCATCTAAAGTAAGTGTTATCGCAGCTGACGGATCGATTGAGGACTACTATATCAGTAAGTGGGGAGAAATCAAAACTGATATAGAGCCCACAGATCGACTGCAAGGAAAGTGGCTATACGTCAAAGCCAGCGATGATGAAGACTCACGGCTAACAGCAGTAAGGACTTTTCAAAAAAATCGAGGCAGCCACAAAGCGGAGTTTTTGTCGACCGAAAAATACCATGTGCATGATACCGTTGAAATGTACTGGGAAGGTGGCCCGAAGTACGGCGAAAACGTCCTTGAAATTACATGTGTGCGAATTAGCGCGGACGATAACCGCTATCACTACACCTGCGGCGACATGCCGGTAACGCTCACGGACCGGGTTGGAAAGGCGACGACTCTCGCCGGAAGTGGCAAAGCCTCACCGGCCGACTACGTTGTGGCGCGTGGCACAACGGGGCGGTGGAGCTGGGCAAAGTATGCCTCCGGCCTCGCCGAATGCTGGGGTGTTTTCGGTGATAGTATGGTAGAGATAAAGTCCGCGTGGGGCAGTGTTTACTACGGCGGATGGATGGGGACGGACGTAAACAAAAACGGCAGAAAGTATCCGTTTGAGTTTAAAGCCGCGCCGGCCGTCACCGCGCAGTACATCGGCGGCAACGGCGATGCATGGCTTGCTGCCGATGTCGGCAACAATGTCAACGAGTTAACACACGCACCCGCTTTCAGCCTCCTGCGACCGAGCGCAGGAACAATTTACAACCCGCGCATAGCGTATCACGCCATTGGGCGGTGGAAGTGAGGAAAAACAAATGAAAAAAATCTATTTATCACCATCGGATCAGATCCGAAATCTTTACGCCGCCGGCGGCACGAACGAGGCGGTGCAGTGCCGCAAAATAGCCGCTGCGTGTAAGTCGGCGCTCGAACGCTGCGGCTTCGAAGTGCGCACGAATTTTGCTGACGGCAGCAACGCCATGTATGAGAGGATCCGCGAATCAAATGCGTGGGGCGCCGATCTGCATGTTTGCATCCACACGAACGCCGGCGGCGGCCGTGGCTGCGTTGTATTTGTATCACGGCTGCCGGAGCGGGAGCCGCTGGCGCGTCCGGTGTTTGAGGCGCTCGACGAGATCACGCCGTATCATTCTGTCTACGGCATCCGCGAGGCGAAATACAGCGAGATCACAAAAACGAAGGCACAGTGCCTCTATTGTGAATGCGAATTTCACGATGACGCCGCCCTCGCGGCGTGGATCATCGACAACACAGAAGCCATAGGCGAGGCACTTGCCCGAGGCATATGCACCGCAGCCGGAAAAAGATATATTAAAAAAAGGAGTGATGACGAAATGGAAAGATGGAAAACGATAGAGGATATTCCGCAGCCCTACCGCGGCATGGCGCAGCGCTATGTGGATGCGGGCGCACTGCTCGGCAAGGGCGGCGCCGAGCTGGATATCACCGAGGATATGGTCCGCGTGATGGAAATCATGCGCAGGTACTTCGAAAGGAGCGAGAAATGATGAATGCGCCGGATAAGATCACCGAGATCAAAGCGGCAGCGACGGCCCTTGCGGCGATCATCACAGGGGTGATCGGCTGGGCTGGCTGGGCAGTGATTCTCTTTTTGATTTTGATAATCATCGACTGGATCACCGGCTCTTGCGCCGCGAAGAAGGATGATAAATGGAATAGCGCACGATCCCGCGAAGGGCGCTGGCACAAGGTCGGCGAGATAGTGGCCGTTGTCGCCGCGTTCATGTGCGATTTGGCGCTGAAAATCGGAATGCAGGGCCTCGGCGTAGAGCTGCCGATTACATACGATACGCTTTTCGGACCGCTGGTAACGATGTGGTATATTTTCACTGAAATTGGATCTATTGCAGAAAATGCACAGGCACTGGGCGCCCCGGTCCCGGCGTGGCTTACTTCGGGCATAAAAAAATTAAAAGATAGCACTGATGATATCGGCAATAAAAAATAAAAACAGAAGGGTAGCACATTGCGTGCTACCCTTCTGTTTTAGTGCATCCCCACGGCTTAGTCTGTGGATACAAGTCGATTTGACGGCAATAAATCTTCACACGTTTCTTCTTGATTTTTCAGCCTTACTTTATTATAATTAAGGTGGAGGGAGTAAGGCTTCCCGCTCACCTCATTCGGGGTGGAAGTGAGCGGCGTTCTTGTAGGGGCGGCCGCTCGCTTTTTATTTACTCATTCATGATGCGCTTGACGCTTTCGCGGAGTTCTTCGAGCGTCTCGCACTTCTCAATGAGCTCGAGGATTGCTTTCAGCAACGCTTCGGTGATGTTCATCTCGTTCATGCCCTCACTTCCTTTCACAAGAGGTTGGTTACCTCTGCCTTACAAGTATATAATACACCATTTAGATGTACTTGTCAATAGAAAAAGTAAAATAAAATAGTGAATTTATAAAACATTTTTATTGACATATAAATAAAAAAACATGTACAATTGAGGCGAGGTGATAATAATGGCAATTTCTAAGCGGATAAAAGCATTACTGTTGGAAACTGATAAGAAACAATCCGATTTGCAGGAAGTTTTGGATATGAGCAGCAAACAGAGCCTGAGCAATAAATTTGCAAATGAAAGATGGTCCGCGGCGGATCTTGTAAAAGTGGCTGAATATTGTGGCTGCCAGCTTGCATTTCTCATGCCGGATGGCAAAAAAATCATTATCGACGCAGAGAGAAAAGAAAAAAACGAAGATAGGTAAGTGCGCTTAGCTTTGAAGCATTGCAACATTGAAATTTGGCGTAAAATTTGGCGTAAAATCGAGCAATTACGAAGCCGCAGCAAGCGCAAGAACGCCACAAAAAGCGCAAAAAAACAACATGAGAAAAACGGCGAAAACCCTTGAAAAACAAAGAAAATCCCACAGTCGCAAGGACTGTGGGATTTTACAATGTTTGGTGCGCGAGGCGGGACTTGAACCCGCCGAGAAAAACCTAAAACCATTGATGTATCAACGGTTTCAAAAACATTGGCGTAAAATTTGGCGTAAAATCGCAAAATTACAGGGCGTAAAACTCCCGCATCTTATCGATATCGCGCTTTTGGTCGGCGGCCGCAAGTTTAATATAGATATCATGCACGGTTTTCAGATCCGCCCAGCCGCCGACCTGCATCGTCTGCCGCTCGGACCAGCCGAGATGATAGGCAAGGCTCGCAAAGCTCCGGCGCAGGCCGTGCATACCGACGAGCGGGAGCCCTTCGCGGGCGCAGATGCGGTTGATCTGATTGGTAAGCGTATTAGGATTATAGCGCACATAGGGCACGCCGGCCGGCGTGCTGCTGGCCCTCAGCAAATCCGCGAGGCGCGCGATAACTATATCTACCTCGCGGCGCGAGGTGGTATTTTTATTTTCTTTTTTCCGCACGAGCTTCCCGTCCTTGTCGACGACGGCGCTGCCGTGCACAAGGATTTTACCGCCCTTGATTTTATCCGGCGAGAGAGCCAGCACCTCAGAGCGGCGGAGGCTGTGCAGCGCCAGGAGTGCGCCGAGCTCGCACGGCTCGCCCCGCACGGCCGCGAGAAACTGCTTGATTTGGCTATAATCCAGCCAAGGCAGCTCCTTCCGGATCACCTGCGGCAGCGAAGATACATCTATATCCACACGGTTGGCCCGCAGCACCGTCTCAATGAGCCCCCATTCGTTCTTCAGAGTTTTCGCCGATACGCGGGTAGCCTCGGCGTTAACGGCCGCCTGCCAGCAGCCTACAGCGTGGATATCCTTATCCATCACGCCGCCGAAGGCGTTGCGCTGAATGGTGTAGTATCCGCGGATGGTGGCGGGCGAGAGAGCATTATCCCGTTCCCGTATATACTTATCGATAGCTTGCCGCAGAGTGAGCGGGGGAGCCTTCTTCTCGGCGGCTATGAAGCCGGCGCGGATGGCCAGTGCTTTTGCGATTGCTGCGGCCTCCGTGTCCTCAATCACCGTCACGCCCTCGCGCCGGAGCTCAAGATACCAGCGCTTTCCCTTCATGCGCGGTGCGGGGACCTTTATCTCATCCTTCTTTTTCTTTTCTCGGATGAGCCTTTCGCCGCAGTATCCGCAAAAGGTGAAATGCAGCTCATCGGGGATATTACTTTTACAATTTCGGCATTTCATTTTTACTTTTCCTTTGCGACTGTTTTTATCGTGTATGCTATGGCGATGAGCGCAGCAATGACGATGAGCGCCAGGAACACGGTGGCTATAGACATTCCCGCAGAGCGGAACAGCCCCGCGTGTTCAAGGCGAATATCAAATATAATGTAGCCTATCACAGTGCACGCAAGCAAAGCGGTGAGCGACGTTATACATATAATCAAGCGCCTGTAAATTGTGCATATATGCTCTACGTGCTCCGTGTGCTCCGTTTGCCGCGCGTTATCAATTTCAAGGTCGTGGATATATTCGGCTTCGTCCGTGCCGCGCAAGCCCGCCAGCTCGTCAAGCGATATGCCGAGAGTAGCACACAAGGCGGCGGCATTGGCAAGCGTGACTTGCTTTGCCGTGCAACCAGTTATGGTGCAGACAGAGTTGTATGGGATGTTTGCGAGGTCGGCGAGCTCCTGATTTGTAAGCCCCGATGCATCCTTTGCTTTGCGTATCTTGTTCAGCATATCGCATAATTCGGGCATTGTTTCTTGTTGCAACATAACCAAAACGCACCTCCAAAATATTCTTTTAATTGACGAAACGCCAGCCAATCCCCCATTTCGCCGTTTGCGGTGTAGATTTCGGCAGCTCTTTTTGATAGACTCTATATACGGCGGCAGAAGCGTCTACAAGGGTACTGCCGCAGTTCTGCCCGCAGGTTTGCAGCTGCGGGCTGGGCAATTCATCAATTCATTCCCGATCTTTAGCTAACGCCTGCAATAGCAGCCCGGTAGCATATGCATCAGCAAGCGCACGGTGGGCGCCGCAATATGTGATGCCATAATAATCGCATAGGGTTTTCAATTTATAATTCATAACATCGAAGTCCCTATCATAATCGGTTATATGTCCCTGAACTTCTTTGTCCCATTTGTCTTTTGCGCGCTTGAGGGTCTTCTGTGCAATTTCTAATGTATCATAATATTTCTGTTTATTCGCATAAACATCAAAACCGCCGCGGACAATGAATTTCAAATCAAAATCGAGGTTGTGCCCGACAATATTGTCAGTTGCAATAAAAGCTTGCAGCGAATGCACTACCTGACCGAATTGCGGCTTGCCTTCCACCATCTCAGCGGTTATCCCGTTAATTCTCGAAGCTTCTTCCGTCAACCCCTTTTTCGGTGCGCAAAGGGCAACAAATTTTTCTACCGGCTTAAAGCCCCTAAAACGGACGGCAGCAATTTCAACGATTTCATTTTGAGAAGCATTTAACCCGGTCGTTTCGGTGTCAATTGATACAAAATTGCCGAGTTTGTCACGCGGTGTCTTCTTGGTGATGTTTGAAAAATATACATCGTAAGATTCTTTAACAGGCCGCTTGCCTGCGATTTTTTCTTCAACTACTATATCAGCCGAAGGAAGATTGTTTAAAATTTCAATAAACTTTTCTGCGTTAATGTAAAATTCGGCAAGCAAATTTCGCCTGTAAGCAGTAACTTCGCGCAACTTGTACAGGATAAATTTGGGGTCAGCCAATTGTTTTTCTTCTCCAGTAACACAGAAGTCCTCAAAATCCGGTAGGTTTACAGCTCGATAACACTTTTCCGCCCGCGAAATGAAGATCTGATAAAAAGAAGGTGTTAACGAAATGCTGCTCAGGCAGTCTGAAAATGCATCGCAGCTGGAAATGCAAGCTTTTATGCCCTCCAAATCCCCGGTATCAATCAATTTGCGAAAATTGCTAATGCCAGCATAAGCTCCAACGAGGTTATTATAGCTCTGTTGGGCGGCTTCATTCTGTGCCGTTTGGCACTCGACGCATAAGCCGCTACCTGACAGCCGCAGGAAAAGACCCTTTTTCCCGCATTGCAAACATGTCTTCATTGCCCCATCATTCCTCTTTCTTTATTTTGGCAAGTAATATTTTACTACTTTCCTTGCTATTGTGCTACCGATTTTTACATTTTCGGCGGTGCGCAAAAAGCGGAATATGTAAAATTGTACACATTAACCACGAATTTTGCCGCGCAAGGTGCACAAACCCCGCGAATTATGTTTGTGCATAAAACATATAGAAAATTATATGCGTTTGTGCTATTGTCTTAATCGGATAGAAAAATATGAAATGTTATCTAAAATTAAAAAGTGAAGGGAGAGCAAAAAATGAAAAAGGACGAGGAGCGGGAAATCTTGATGAAGGAGATCACCGCAACGCTGGCGGGCGCGAGCCTGGAGGATTTGAGGTTTATATACAGCTATCTTGTAGCTGCATAACGGAAAAAAGAGACTGACCAATCACTGGTCAGTCTCTTTTTTTTATGTCCGCTGCGATGCTGTTGTAGATATCTTCAAGCAGCTGCCATTCGGGACCGTCGGCATCGAAGCGCAGCAGCGCGGTTATAAGCCGCGTTCGGAATGTTTCCGGCTTATCCGCCATCAGACTTTTCACAAGCCGCCCCATCTCATCCGCCCTGCTCGGCGGGGCGAACGGCTCGCCCGCGCCGGTGCGAAGCCATGTTTCGCTTACGCCGAATTCTCGGCATATATCTGATATGGTGCGGTCGCTGGGCTCCCTGTTGCCGATTTCAATTTTTGCGACATAGTTCCGGCTCAGACCAATTTTACTTGCAAATTGTTCCTGCGTCAGCCCAAGCGCGGAACGCACATATTTAATTCTATCAATCAAAACGTCAACCTCCTTTCGTTCACATGATAACATAATATGTTCTCACAGTCAACAAAAGATGCAATTATTTTGCGAAAATATGTTGACAAAGGGAATGCGGTGTGGTATATTTGTGTTGACAAAGGGAACAACGAACGCTTTTTCTGTGAAAGGAAGTGAAAAAACATTGAGCGAAAAAGAAAAAATCATGGTAGAGAAAATAGCAAAGCTGCCGCCCGAGCTTCAGGTGAAGATCCTTGATCAGCTCACCGGTGCGATCATGGCAATGGATATACTCGAAACGAAGAGGGAGGACAAGGCAGGTGCTGGGGTACAGTGTGCTTGACGAGTACGCCGCGCGCAGCGGCGTAAAAAAGAAAGAAATTGCAAACCTCATCGGGGTGAGCAAGAAAACGCTTTGGAACAAACTGAGCGGGAAAACCGATTTTACATACGGCGAGGCGGCCAAGATCCGCGATACCTTTTTCCCCGCCGTGCCGCTTGAGTGGCTCTTTGAGCGGGAGGTGCCGAATGCCTAAGACAAGATTTGATAAGAAGCCCCGCGATCCGTTCAAGGAGCTCATTCTCGGCCGCAAGGCCGCACTCAATCTGACCAACACGCAGATAGGGGACAAGGTGCATTTGTCCCGTACGCAGATCGAGACGCTGTTCAAGAAGCCCTCCGCCGAGTGGAAGATAGGCACCGCGTTAAGCGTGGCCGCCGCGCTGGATATCCCCATCGAGGAAAGCCGCGCGGCAATCGGAAGGAGGTGAGCGGGATGCGCGCAAGCAACATAGCGATAGCGGTTTTGTGCGCGATGATCTTCATGCTCCTCGTGCTCATCAGCCTCGCGCTCGATGGTGCGCAGCCGGCTCCGGAGTTTGAGCCGTCGCCGCCGAAGGTGAACACCGCGGGCCTGTGCGTCGTGGAGGTAAAAGAGCCTGAGTACGAGATGTATTTCTCGGAAGCGGACATAATTGCCCTTGCGCAGATGGCATGGGGCGAGGCGAGGGGCTGCACCCGTGAGGGGCAAGCGCAGACCATGTGGGCGGTGCTTAACCGCGTAGACGCTTGGGGCGGTTCGCCGTACAGTCAGGCCGCCGCGCCCGATCAATTCTACGGGTACAGCCCGTACAATCCCATTACACCGGATCTGTACATGCTGGCGGCGGATGTGCTCGCAAGATGGAGCATGGAAAAGCAGGGCGTGGCGGTGGCAAGGGAACTGCCGCGCGGGTATCTTTGGTTTACCGGCAACGGCACGGCAAATATTTTCCGGGAGGCGTACTGATGGAAAAAGTATTATATCTCTGCTTTGCCTGCGCCGCCGACCTCGAAGCCGGCTACGAGCTGGAGGAGCAGCCGGGCATTTTCGAAAGCTCGCGCTGCGAGCGCTGCGCCCGGAAGGTGTGGGGCGCGACATACAAAATCACGCCGAAGAAGGCAAAAAAATAATCGCGGCGCCTCCTGCAAAGCCGCGCCGCGATCAAAAAACCGAAATCCGAGGGGATCTCTTGATTTAAATATATCACGGATCTCCTCAAAATTCAAGGAGGAAAGCCATGAATAAATACATTGAGGTAGCCGTTTCGGGCTACGAGGCATCAAAAGCCGAGCTGCTGCGCTTCACGCGCGAAAATACGGACTTCGACTGTGAGATCAACGACGGCGGTTATCCGCTGCTTTTCATCTTCACGCCGCGCGATGACGCGGTGCAGGAGAGCATGTTTGAGTCCGACGAAAACGGCGTGCTCGGCGACATGAAGGTGATATGCTCCAGCACCGGAGCGGGAGTTGATCTCGGGCTCAAGTGCCACATTCAGGCCGAGGTGCTGAAAAAGCTGCTCTCTCGCTGCCAGGCGGTGGCCGAGATGAGCCTGCATGCGTATAAGGCAGGGAGGTGCGCCGACTATGAGTGATGTCATTGAAAAAATCACCGAGCAGCAGGCCAAGTTGCAGGAGCAGTCCGCGCCCTGGGTAGTCGGCGAGCAGCTTAAAGAGATCTGCGAGGATCCCGCTTGCGCCGAGCTCGTCGCTGCCGACCTCGAAAACAAGGGGATGAGCCTCATCGAGTGCGAGAAAAAGATAAAAGCCTTTGCGGATAAAAATCGCGTGAAGGGCGCAAACTTCGCCTACGTTTCCCCGAAGGCTGCCGAGAAGATAATCCGCGAGTTTTACGGTCTGCCGGAGGTGGGGGCAGCTCCGCGCCACAAGCCCGGCGTGATTGATCTCTCCGATTTCCTGTGAGGTGCGCGATGACGGATACAGCGATAATGCAGCTCTTGCCGACGACGCCGCCGCGCGAGGTGTACTGCGCCGCGGCCGATGATCCGGAGCTGCACCCCACATTTATCACCTACCGCAGAGTTAGCGTAGATCCCGAAGAGCTCGGAGAGTGGGGGTTCGATATCGGAGCGGGCAAGCGCCGATACCGCTGGGGCGGCCTTTGCCGCTGCACATCCTGCGGCGAGGAGTTTTACACCGGCTGGCACAGTCACGGCAGCATGAGCGGACCGTTGATGTGCATAGCGGAGGATAATGAGGTTTTTCCGGGCTGGGTAGACAATGCCGACGAGGATGATATCTATTGCGGATACCAGCGTGTAGAGCTTACCGAGGGAGATTCCACATGCTGCCCCATGTGCGGAGAGCTCGCACAGTTTATTAAATACAGCTCACTCAAGTCCGGACGGAGCTATCAGCGGCTTTACACCTCCGTCGAGCTCGTCGACAACCTCTTCGCGCTGGTGACATGGATAGCGAGGGAGACTATCACCGCCGACGGCACCGGAGATATGAGCAGCATCCTGCCGCGTGATGCGGCCGTGCTCACAGAGCGGGGCAGCCTGAGATGCTACGCCCACACGCGCCGCGGGGAATTTATAACCTGCGAGGCGCAGCTTAATGAGTGGCGCCGGCTAAATCGGGCGAGAGATCCGATGCAGCGCCTGTATTATTCTTATGATTCATGCCAAGGGCGCACCTTCGGCGGCGGTTTTTTGAGCAGATACAGCACCTTAGAGGGCACGAGCGCAGAAAAAACCGGCGTAGAAGAGTATATAAAGGCCGGAGGTAAGTGGCCCTATGTATATCTTAATTTGTGGCACACGCACAAAAACATTGAAAACCTCGTAAAAACCGGCTGGCAGGCGCTTACTGTTGAGGCGATCAGCGACACAGTAGAGCGCAGCACGGCATACGGCATGATTCCTACCAACGGGAGAGGCATCCTCGACGATACAGTTGATTGGCGCTGCAAAAAGCCCCATGAGATGCTCGGCATGAGCAAGCCGGAATTTAGGCAGGCGCGGCAAATGCGCTGGCGCGAAGAGGAGCTGCGCTTATGGCAGCTGTATAACGATGCCTGCGAGCCCATCCAGCCGGCAGAGCTCGATGCGGCAATACTTTTTTACGGCCGCAGCGCTATTGACCGAATCACCGACAGGTACGTTGTCGGAGAGGACAGCCTGTTGATAAGCGATTTGGATAAATACGCCGCGAAGCAGCCTGAGCGGGAGGGACCCGATACGGCCGGACTGCTGATAGATTATCGGCAAATGCTGTACGAGGCATACCCCGATCGCACAGATTTTACGTCGGAGGAGCTTTGGCCGCGAGACTTGCTGACGGCACACGATAGGATTGCCGATCAGCTCGCAGCCTCCGCGGATGCGGACACCGCCAAAAACTTTGCGGCGCTCAAGGCAAAGCTGAAACCGCTTGAATGGTCCGACGGTGAGCTCTGCATTATCTGCCCGGCATCGAATGCCGAGCTTGTCGCGGAAGGCAGGACGCTGCGGCACTGCGTCGGAGGCTACGGGAAAAGCCATCTGAGCGGGACACCGATATTTTTTATCAGGCACACTCGCCGACCGGAAAGAAGCTATTACACGCTTAACGAGGATCTTCGTGGCGATAAGCCGCGCAGGATCCAGCTGCACGGCTACGGCAACGAACACCACGGCCCGCACAAAGAGTACCGGCACAACATCCCCGCACAGGTGCTGGAATTCTGCGCAAGATGGGAAAAAGAGATACTGGCTCCGTGGCATGCCGCAGAGCAGGCCAAGAAAAAAGAAATTAAAAACAAGAGGAAAAAGGAGAAGAAAGCGGCATGAATGAGATTCAGATCCAGCGAACACCCGATATCATCGGGGCTGAAATCCGCGGCCTGACACAGCAGGCGAAGCACATGACGCTGTGGTATGGCATCGAGATAGGCCGCCGACTGACTGAGGCAAAGGCGATGCTCGATCACGGGCATTGGCTGCCGTACCTCAAAGAGCAGACGGAGTTTTCTCCATCGTCAGCGTCGCGCCTTATGCGTCTTTTCGAGGAGTACGGCGATAAGCAGACAAGCCTTTTTGGAGCAGAATTAAATTGTGCAACGTTGAAAAATTTGAGTATTTCCAACGCATTAAGGCTGCTTGCGGTGCCGGAAGAAGAGCGGGAAGAGTTTGCCGAAAAGCATGATGTTGAGCACATGTCGGCGCGCGAGCTCGACGAACTGATCAAGCAAAGGGACGAGGCCGAGCAGCGAGCGGCGAAGGCAGAGGAGCAGGTGCAGCAGGCCGCCGACGGGGCGGCGAAGGCCGACGAGCAGTATCAGAAGGCAAAACAGGAGCTGCATCTTTTGCGGGAGAAGCTCGGCAACGCCGAGGCGCAGAAGGCCGCGGCAGAGAAGGAGCTAACCGAGCTGCGCGCCCGTCCGGTCGAAGTCGCCGTCGAGGTTGACGAAAAGGCGGTCGAGGAGGCCGTCACTGCCGCACGAGCCAAGAACGACGCCGAGTGGGCCGAGAAGATGGCTAAAGTTAAAAATGAGCTTTCAGAGGCTGGACTCAAGGCCGAGAAGCTCAAGGCAAAAATAAAGAAGGCGGAGGAAAAGGCCGAGGAAAAGGCCGCCGAGCTCGAGAAACTCAAAAAATCTCAGTCGCTCGCCGACCCAAATACGGCGGTTTTCAAGCAGATTTTTGAGCAGGTGCAGGAAGATTTCAATAAGCTCCATGGCAGTCTGCTGAAAGTAAAGGCAACGGATCCGGCTACCGCTCAAAAGCTCACGACCGCAGTCCGCGCCCTCGTTGATAAAATGCAGGGTGAGTTAGATGCATAGCTGCGAAGGATGCGAGCACTTAGGATTTGAGCGCTTCCGCGGCGGATATACGGCGGCACGGTGCTTTGCGCCGTTCCCGCCGCCCTGGGGCAACGGCCGCGTTATAAGCAACCCCACGCCGAACATGCTGCCGGAAAAGATTGAGCGCCCGGCATGGTGCGAAAAAGAGGAATGAGAATGAAGAGTGATATTAAACCTTTATTTTATATGAAGTGCTGGCTTGAAATGAAAATCTTTCTTGCCGATGTCGTGCACGACGATGCGGAAGGATATCCGTATGCCCAGGACATTCTTAAGCTTATGCGTTCAATAGAACGGAAACACGAGGGCTGAGACAATGATAAAAAACTATACCACGAAGATTGATGTTTCTTCATCTGTTGGGGAAATACAAGCCGCGCTCGCGCGCGTCGGTGCTTCAAAAATCATGATTGAATACGCCGGCGGTAAAGCTTTAGCTATTTCATTCTGCGTTGATACGGCAAGCGGACTGCGCGGCTTTGCCTTGCCGGCACCGATAGAAGGGACGCTGCGCGTGTTCAAAAAGCAAGGCATCAAGTGCACCCCCGAGCAGTCTGCGCGCGTTGCATGGCGAAATGTGCGCGACTGGGTGCTTGCGCAAGCGGCGCTGGTTGAAAGTTGTGATGCAGCAATAGACGAAGTGTTTCTGCCGTACATGACGGACGGCACAGGCAAAAGCTTATATCAAATATATTCATCCGGCCAGCTGTGCGCGCCGGAAGGGAGGGCAAAATGAAAGATATTCTTATCGAAATATTAAAGGAACTGAAAATAATCCGTGCTCACCTTGAGACCATAACCGGCAAGGAATTTCTAGCCGGCAGAAGGTTCGGCTTTTAAAAGGAGGCTGACAATGACCGAATACATAGAACGCGAAGCACTAATAGCCGAATTTAAGCGGCGTGGTTTAGGCGAATATAGCCTCCCTGAAAAGCTTTTTACGGACGGGGTATACGCCGTAATCGAAACATTCCCCGCCGCCGATGCTGCACCAGTGGTGCACTGCAAGGACTGTAAGAACTGGAATAGCACTGAATGCGCCCTTGACTATGCCGTGTTTGAACCGACACCGGATAGCTTTTGCAGCTACGGAGAAAGGAAAGACTAATGATAATTTACATAGCCGGAAAGATCACCGGCGAGCCCGATTACAAAGAGAAATTTGAGGCCGCCGCGATGAACCTTGAAGCACAGGGACATATCGTGTTAAATCCCGCCGAGCTGCCGGAAGGCATGCGTACGGCGGACTACATGCGCATCTGCTTTGCGATGATCGACACGGCTGACGCGGTGTATCTGCTCGAGAACTGGGAATACAGCTCCGGCGCTTCCGTCGAAAAAGACTACGCAGTGTACATCGGAAAATCTGTGTTTACAGAAAGGAAATAAGAAAATGACTGAGCAAGATCTGATTATACAGGACCTGCGCGCAGAAATCACGCAGCTGAAAATAAATGCGCCGGTGATCCGGTGTCGAAGCTGCAGGTTTTACAATGTTATCGAGGCGGCAAGCTGCGCCCACGCCCATGGGATGGTTGAGCCGAGCGAGGATGATTTTTGCAGCTGCGCAGAAGTGAGGGCGAGCTATGGCGGATAAAAAAATCCCTGCAAGCCGTAGACGCTGCGCCAACTGCGGGGCACCCATAGATATTGCACATGGAAGGATATACTGCGCCGAATGTTCTAAAAAACGGCGCAGAAGAAAAACAACACTCGGCCCGGAAAAACCCGAGCCTGAGCGCGTCTTTTCTCGGCCTCGCAGGTCGGGAAGATCTTTTGATCTTACCGGCAAAGATATCGAGGAGGTAGCGCTTGAAGCGAAGGCCGTAGGGATGAGTTACGGCGAATATAGCAATGCTTGCACCTTCGGCACGATAGAGCAGAAGCTCAAAATGCAGGGCATGAGCCGCGAAGAAGCGGTGAACCTTATAAAAAACGCAAAGCGGCGGCGCACCGTCGCAAGGAAAAGACAATCTCACTCCGCCCCGTAAAGGGGCGGCGGTTGAGATATGGGCGACGGTATCGCCCATATCTGAGCCGAGAGGCTGCATTTTCTCCCGGGCAGTCCGCCGAGTCCGAGAGACAGATACAAAGGCGGATGCCGCCGGGGGCCTTTCTCCTTTTCCCCCTCTTCCTTCCTCTTTTATTTTTATATTCACCTCTTCTCTTTTTTTTTAAATCCCCGGCGGCATTGAGGTGGCGCGTAAGGAGCAGAAATGGCAAAAACGAAGTGGAAAAAAATAATTGTCGCTGGGCCGCTGGTAATTGAGGCTATATATCCGGCAGTCACCAGCCGCAGCGCCGAGCATGTCCGCGCTGCGAAGCAAAAGTTATCCTCCGAGGCGCAGCAGCGAATGAATTTAGTTTACAGCAAGCAAAAGCTTAAACTTATGCTTGCTGCGAACTTCGAGCGGGGGGACCTTGTTTGCACGCTCACTTACGATGATGAGCACCTGCCTGCCAGCCGCAAGGCGGCCGAAAGCAAGCTTAAATATTTTCGTGCAAAGCTCGCGGCGGACCGCAAGAAGCACGGCAAAGAGCTTGTGATGGTGTGGAATACCGAGAGCCGTCACGGAGAGGGCCGGTATCATCATCACGTCGTGATCAACGCCACAGGCGATGATTATAATACAATACTTAAATTGTGGGGGCAGGGAGAAATACACTTCCGGTCCCTGCGCGTCGATGCCGAAAAAAATTATGCATCGCTCGCCGCGTACATGTGCAAGGAACGCGCCGAGAAAACCGGCCAGCGAAATTGGAGCTATACCCGAAATTGCAAAAAACCTGAAACGGAAACGTTCAGGGTGGAAAACGATACGCAGCTTAATCCACCGAAGGGAGCGCTTATTCTCGCAGAATCAGCCGAGAGGAATTTGTACGGTTCATTCCGCGTACTGGAATACATTGTAATTAAGGGCCCGCGCGGCAAAAAAGCTCGCCGTCGGCCGAAAAAGAAAAAACATTAAATAGTGCTTTTTATATTTTTTCTGCCTTGGAACCTATATTATTGGTAGGAGAAAAAAACAGAATGGACTTGCTAAACGAACAGAAATGCGGTAAAGTACTAAGTGTGAGAGACGGTTTTCTCGTCTGTCCGCGCTGCCGCCGGAATCGAAAAGTTATACGGATCTATCCGGATACAGCCGCGGTAAACCTCGCGGTATTTTGCCGTACCTGCAAAGCAGAGTTTAAAATCGATATTGACAAGGGCCAGTGCTTTTTCAGCCGGAGCCGGGAACAATGAGCAGAATGAATGCGCATCGTTGCCGGCTTCGGCTTTTTAATTTTCTTGGAGGAAAGCCATGAATTTTGATTACAGCAGGAAAAACCGCCGCTGGCGTCGACTGCGGGAAAGAGTCTTACACCGCGACGGCTATATGTGCCAGGAGGCGCGGAGGTATGGCAAGTACGAGCCGGCAGAAGTGGTGCATCACATCTGGCCGGCGGAGGACTATCCGGAGTACGCATACTGCGCATGGAATCTCATCAGCCTCTCGGCGTCGAATCACGATAAGATGCACGAACGGACAACACGGAAGCTCACGCCCGACGGCGAGCGCTGGAGAAAACGCACCCCCCCACCCTCAGCCTCCGAAAAATAGGGGGGCTTGCAGCTGGGCGGGGAGCCTCGCGCACACGCAGGGAAAATTTTTTGAAAAAAACAAAAAGGCAGAAGGCCTTAATAATCAATTTTCGCGCCCGGGCCCGGCCGCCCGCGCACACGATCGCACGGAGGTGAACACGCAGCGATGGCGAGTAAAGAACAGACATATGCGGCGCAGCTCAGCGCCCTCGGAATTTATGAGCCTGCATTCGATAGCGCGATCCATACGCTGTGCATTCTCGAGCGGGAGCATGCCCGAACAATGAATGCGTGGAAGGCAACAGCAAAAAATGAGCAATCCGCGCCATCGCCGAATGATCCGCTTTACACCGCGATTTTAAATCAGCGGCGCGAGATCCTGACTTACCGCGATGCCCTCGGCCTGACGCCGAAGGGACTGCAAAGACTTAAGGGCAAGAAGCCCGACGACGCGGCAAGCAAGAACAAAAACGATATAAGCAACAAGCTCGATGCCATTTGCGCGAAGGTAAAAGCGTATGACTGAGGCGCCCCATTTTCAGCTCGCATTTGACTATGCAAAAAAGATCAGCGAGGATCCCGGACAGCATGAGTTTATGCGCTTGGGATGCCGCCGCTTCCTCGATGATTTAGAATCCCCGAAATATGATTTTCGCCCTGCACTCGCTGAATTCTGCATCGAACTGATGACCGGCCTTTTTACTTTTTCTCAGGGTGAGCGAATGGACGGCACTCCGCTGCGAGGCGTGCCATTCGAGCTGATGCCCTGGCATCTATACTGCACCTATGCGATATGCGGCTTTTACTGGGCGGGAACGGATCTCCGGCGCTTCACCGAGGCCGATATTTTCGCACCGCGGAAAACGGTAAAAACAACATGGGCGGAAGCACTGCAAACTTGCCTTGCGCTGTGGTATCGAAAATCAGGCTCAAAGGCTAAAACGGTAGCCGGCTCGCTCAAACAAGGCATGGAGGGATTTGATTGGCTGGTATACAACTTCGGTGAACTCGGCCTGATCGAGGACGGCAATCCGGAGGGCAAGCTTCAGCTCCTCAACTCATCGCTTGGCCACAGCATCAAGGGAGAGATTTGGGGCGGCTCGATAAGCCTTGAAACGCTTGCATTCAAGCCTGAGCTCTTTGATGCATTCAACGCAAACCTCGTCCACCTCGACGAGCTCGAATTGTACAAGGATAGCCGCCCATATACCCGCCTCAAGGACGGCATGAAGGCGTATTCGAATAAGTTGATTCTGTGCACATTTACCGCCGGAGATGATGGCACAGGCTTTGCGGCGCAGCACCATGATTACATGGCCAAAATCCTGCGCGGAACGATAACGGGGCCGGCGGCAGATAAAACGTTTGTGTTCATGTCCGAAGCCGAGCGGGACATTGACGGTGCTGTGGATTACACAAATCCTGCAATACATCGCATGGCTAACCCTGCATACGGTATCACCATCCGGCCGGATGATATGCTTGCGGCAGCGCTTGCCGCAAAAGAAAACCCCTCCCTGCGTAAAGAGTTTTTTACGCGCAGCCTGAATCTATTCGTTAACAGCTATAAAGCATGGTTCAACGTTGACGAATTCAGGCGGTCCGACGCCCGCTACAACTGGACTCTTCCGGAGCTGGCCCGCCTGTGTAAGAGCTGGTTTGGCGGCGCGGATTTATCTAAGCTTCACGATCTCACGGCCGCGGCGATAGTCGGGGAAATTCCGGCAGCAAAGGCAGCGACGGCGGAATGGGCCCCGCCAGAGGATGTATTAATAATCATCCCGCACTGCTGGTTCCCGATTACGGCCGCGGCTGAGAAAGCAAATCAAGACAATATCCCGCTTTTTGGATGGCAAGAAGATGGCTGGTTGGACATGCCGAATGAGGCATCGATGGACCCCACAGAGCCGGTAAAGCAGTTTAAGCAATGGCGGGATGTCGACGGATTCAAAATAAAAAAAGTCGGGCATGATCGAAAATTCGCCCGCAAATATTACAGCGCAATGAAGAGTGCGGGCTTTACCGTAGTTGATCAGCCGCAGCTTTATGTGCAAAAATCCGAAGGATTTAGATATATCGAGCACAAAGCAAAAATCGGATGCCTATATTACATGCATGCCGAGCCGTATGAGTACTGCATCAGCAATGTCCGAGCGCAGGAAAAGGTAGACGACGCAGTGCAGTATGAAAAGCTATCGCCGACAAGCCGCATCGACATTTTTGATGCAAGCGTTTTCGCCACAGTGCGAATGCTGATCGATGCCGATAAAATTGCCGCTTCCGATCGGTGGTTCGGGAAAAAGGAGGAATGAAATTGCCCCTCTTTGGGAAAAAGAAAAAGCGCTCCGCATCGCCGCTGGGAATGTGGATAGTTGATAGCACTGAGCGGCTGCCGCCGGGATACCACCGTCTGCTGGATTCACCGGAAATAAGCGCGTGTATAAATCGCATAGCTTCAATAATCTCAAGCGCGACAATTTACCTGATGGAAAACTCCCGCAAGGGAGATATTCGCGTCCGCGACGAGCTCGCACGATTCGTTGATATAGACCCGTGGCCGGGCATGGCCACGCGGCAGAGCTGGATGAACTGGATCATTACACAGCTCCTCGGAGACGGCGACGGAGAAGCCTTCGTGCTTCCGCGTAGCTCGAACGGGAGATTTACCGCTCTTGAGCCGATGCCCGGGGCGGTATCCATAGCCAATCCCAATGGGGGATACTATGTGCAGTGGAACGGCATTACATATGCGCCCGACGAAGTGCTGCACTTCCGCCTGTACACGGATCCGGATCAGCCGTGGAAGGGGCGCGGCGTAAGACTGCAGGCGCAGCGCATCGCCGATAGTCTCGCCACATCCGCACAGCTCAAAGACACACTTAATGCGCCGGACTACAGGCCGCCGCTGCTCATAGGCGTGAACTCAGATAATGCATTCTCCGATGAGGCTGAACGGCAGGCATTTATAGACGAATATCTCGCGGATAGCCGCAAGGGCAAGCCGTGGATTTTTCCGGCCGATCTGCTCAAGGTGGAGCAGCTTAAGCCGATGTCGCTCTCAGACTTGGCGATTAAGGATAATGTGGATTTGGACAAGGCTACCGTCGCCGCAATTTTCGGAGTGCCGAGCTTTACACTCGGGCTTGGAACATTTAGCAACAGCGAGCACAACTATGCCGTGCGCACAGTGTATATCCCTATATGCCAGGGGATAGAGCAGGAACTTACACTCAAACTGCTTGCATCCTCGCGGCGGTATTTCAAAATCTCGCGCCGCCGGCTTTATGCCTATGATTTTAAAAGCCTGATAGACATGGATCTTTCGATGGCCGACCGCGGTTATCTCACCGGCGACGAGGTGCGAGAGGATGCAGACCGAGACCCCGCAGGCCTCACCGAATTCAAGCTACTCGAAAACTACATCCCGGCAGAAATGAGCGGCAAGCAGAAAAAGCTTTTACAGGATAACGAAATCGAGGAGGAATCAACCGATGAATGATGTACCGATTACCCGCGCCCGGCGCACTGAGTTCAAGACCCGCACCGATGGCGAGGACATGATCATCGAGGGCTACTTCGTGGTTTTCGAACAGCCCTATGTGATCGACGAGTATTTTGAGGAAATCGTGGCCCGCAACGCTTTTGACGGAGCGGAGATGAGCGATGTCCGCGCCCTCATCGATCACCTGCCCCACCTTGTGCTGGGGCGTACAACTGCACACACGCTGGATATCAGCATTGATGATATTGGGCTCTTTGGCTCCATCAAAATCAACGCGCAGGATGCCGACGCCGTAAGCCTTCACGCCCGCTGCCAGCGGGGCGACGTCGATCAGGCAAGCTTTGGCTTCGATGAGGAATCCGTAGAGTACACCGAGCTCCCAGGTGGACGCACCCGGCGCACGATCACCAAAATATCAAAGCTGTGGGAAATCAGTGTGTGCACATTCCCAGCCTATGAGCAGACTTTTGTCTCCGCCCGCAGCGCGGCCGCGGCAGACTTAAAGGCTCAGCGCCTTGCGGCGCAGAAAGAAAAATTGAAAAGGAGATTTAAACACCATGCTTAAAATTTTGATGCTGCAGAAAAAAAGAACTGCACTGCAGGCGCAGATGAAGCAGCTGCGCAGCAAGCGCAAGCAGCTGCGCGCCGAAGAGGCCACCCTGCAGGAAAAAGTGGACGAGCTGGAGGAGATCACTCCCGAGCTTGAGGCACAGGTAGATGAGCTCGCCGAGCAGCAGACCGAGACAGATGACCTCATCGCGGAACTTCAGGATCAGATCGAGGAGCTTGACGATCAGATAGCTGAGCTCGAAGCGCAGGTGGGGCCGGAAGATCCCCCTGAAGGAAACGGAGACCCCGCCGGGGAAGGTCGTTCCGCTCGCCGCCGTGCGGCGCCCGCGATGATTGTCTCGCGGAATTTCACCAGCCGTTCTCGCTGCTTCGGCAGCCGCGAGGCCCGCGATGCATTTTACTCTCGCCCCGCTGTCAAGGATTTTCTCGGCCGCGTCCGCGGCATCCGTGCGAGTGGCAAGCGCAGTGCCACCGGCGCCGAGCTGACGATCCCGACCGAGGTGCTCGATATCATCCGCGATAATCTCGAGGAGTATAGCAAGCTCATCACCCGTGTCCGCCTGCGCCGCGTCCGCGGCCGCAGCCGCCAGAACATCATGGGCGATATCCCGGAAGGCGTGTGGATGGAGATGTCCGGTGCGCTGAACGAGCTTGAATTCGCGCTGAGCGAAATCGAAATGGACGGCTACAAGGCCGGCGGCGTGATAATCATCGACAACTACCTCCTCGAGGATTCTGATATAAATCTCGGCGAGGAGATCCTGTACATGCTCGGCCAGGCAATCGGCTACGCAGTCGACAAGGCTATAATCTATGGCCTCGGCCGCGCATCGAAGATGCCGGTCGGCTTCGTGACTCGCCTCGCACAGAACAGCCAGCCCGATTACTGGGGCGAGAATCAGGGCGTTTGGAACGATCTGCACAGCACCAACGTGCTGAAGCTCGACCTTGCCACCAAGAACGGCACCGAGTTTTTCGCGCCGCTGCTCTCCGCGCTGGCAAAGGCAAAGCCGAAGAAAACCCGCGGGGCTCGTACTTGGATTATGAACGAGCAGACGAAAACCGATCTGATGATAAGGTCCATGGACATGAACTCTAACGCCGCGCTTGTCGCCGGCATGGAAAACACGATGCCGATCGTCGGCGGCGAAATCGTCACGCTGGAATTCATGCCGGACAATGAGATCGTGGGCGGCTACCTGGATATGTACGTCCTCGCCGAGCGCGAAGGCGGCACCTTCGGCGCGAGTGACCTGCCCCTGTTTATCCAGGATAAAACCGTTTTCAAGGGTACCGCGCGCTACGACGGCCAGCCCGCAGTCGGCGAGAGCTTTGTGGCAGTCTCATATGACAATACCGAGGTGACAACCTCGATGAGCTTTAAGCCCGACTATGCAAACGACGCACTCAATGCGCTGATAATCACCTCTGCAGCCGGCAGCGCAAAGGATACCACCGTGCTCACCGTCGCCGGCATGATATCTGCGAGCAACAAGCTCGCTGCAATTGCAGGAGCACCCGTGGCGATAACTCCCGGCCTGATGCCCGGAACCGAGTGGACGCCGATCACTTCGGGCTCCGGAAACTTCGCAGCGAAGAACGGTGCCGGCGTGACGGTAATCGAAATCGCACCCGACGGCCGCGTAGCATCCGCAGGATATCTCCCCGCCGTTACCAGCAAAACCGCGTAATTTCAATAAGCTCGGCAGGGAATTCCCTGCCGAGCGAAACCGCAAGGAGGACAAAGAATGATGGCAGAATCAACCGCAATTATCCCCGCAGCGCTGGGGATTTTGAAAGCAAATGTGGGCTTGCTGAATCCTCCGCGCGAAATCGAGGATTTTATGCTCAGCTGCCTTAAAACAGCCTCCGCAGATCTTGCACGTGCGCGGATAGCGCTCAGCGCCGACGAAAGCGACGATATACATCTCCTCGCTATGTACGGCGCGTGGCTGTACCGCAACCGCGTTACCGGAGCTGCAAAGCCCGAGATGCTGCGCAGCGCGATGCGCGATAGGCAGGTCAGCGCAGCGACGGGGGTGGGCGGATGAGCTACATCTACGAGCGGGAGCTGCATGTGTATACGCTAAGCGCGGGGACGCCCTTGCAGGGCAAGCTGCAGCCCGTCTCTCGGCATCTTTACGCCGAGAGGGAGGTATATCATTCCCGCTTCTGGGAAAGCGTGCAGGCGGGCTCTCAGATTGATTTGATGGTCTGCGTCCCTGACGGCCGCGCGATCCGCGCCGACATGTACTGCATCCCCGACGATGGGCACGTATACCGCATAGTGCAGGCGCAGCAGGGGTGGGACGACTTAAGCCTGCCGATGACAACACTATCACTGCGCAGAATGGAGGCGGCGTATGACATTGCAAGATCTTGATGCGGCGCTGCGAGCGGTATGCCCGAGCACATACGAGCTTGCCGCACCGGCAGGCGAAAACCGGTATATTGTGTGGCACAGCTACGGAGCCGCCACTCTCGCTGCGGACGATAGCACGGTAGTGGATGTGCCTCAAGTGCAGCTCGATATCATCTATCAGGATCTCGCCGACAGCATCGTAAACGATGTAAAAAAAGTGCTGCGAGAGCAGCACTTGCCGTATGAAGTGCAGGCCGACAGCTATGACGATGATTATGCAAAACGCCGCTGTATCCTGCTGGTAGAGGTGTATTGATATGGCCGGGCTAAAAATAAACGGCATCGATACGCTTATCGCAGATTTTGAAAAACTCGCCAAAATCGATGACGAAACAGCGTATACAATCCTCGAAGCCGGTGCGGCCGCACTGCGTACTGTGCAGCAAGAGGTGATAAGGCGAATGGGGCTCATGGATCCGGTAGAGCCGCAGCTGATTAATAGCCTGCAGATCAATCGCAAAAAAGGCAAAAACGGCGTGCTCATCCGCCTCGGCCCGCGCGGAAAGCGCAAGGGAAAAAAGAAACCGAGCAAGCGTAAAAAAGGCGGCACATACGCCAACACAAACGACGAGGTGGGGTATGTGCTGGAATACGGCTCACCCCGAATCAAGGCCCGGCATTGGATGTCGACGGCAAACGAGGAGGGGGCCGAGGCCTGCACGGCCGCAATGCAAGAGGCGTGGGATAAGCACCTCGCCGATATGAATTTTTAAAGGAGGAAAACATGGGACTGAAAGAAGTACAGGTGCCCGTAGGTATGCGCAGCAGCTACTTTGCGCCGATAAAAAAGGAAAGCAAAGGTAAACACCCTGAGTATGATGCGATCGTAGACATGGGCGCAGCCGTAAAAGGCTACATCACGATCACGTCCGCATCGAGCGAGATTTACGGCGACGATGTCGCCCTCCTGCGCGGAGAGAGCTTTGTGAGTGCGCAGGCAGACGTGGAGACCACGCTCAACAATCTCGAGATCACATCGCAGCTTTTCGGCCATACATACAGCGCTGAAAACGGCGAGGAGAGCAAGGCTGACGATGTGGCGCCGATCGGAGGCTACGGATTTATCGAACCGTTGCTGAAAAGCGATAAGTCGAAAGTGTACCGCGCGACATTTCTTTTCAAAGTTCAGCCGCTGCTTAACAGCGAAAAAACGGAGGCGGATACGAAGAAAAACGATTTCAACCCCAAGATGAATGCAGTATCGTTTTTCATCATGCCGGATCTAAGCGGCGCATGGCGTGTGAGGAAGGAATACGCGACGGAAGCCGAGGCAGAGGCGTTCATCACCACGCAGTTCACCTATACGATTCCCGCGGTATAAAATAAACAGGCAAGGCGATACACCTTGCCTGTTTTCAGAATTAGCCCGAGCGGGCGGAGGAAGAAATGATAAGCACAAATTTAGATTTTAAGGGCAAAAAATACGATCTCCGTTTTACGGCCGAAGTGCTTTTTTCCCTGTACGATAAATTCGGTGTTACCGATGATATCATCCGCGCGACACACATCTTTGAACCCACAAATGAGGGCTGGGCAAACTGCTGCTGGCTTGCCGCGCGCATGGCACAGCAGGGCGAGCTCATCGCCCGATACATGGGCCACGAGCCGAGAGCAATGCTCGAGGCGGAGGAGCTGAGGACCTGCGCGACGCCGCATGATGCCACGCAGCTTCGTGCAGTGGTCCGCGCTGCCCTCGAGCAGGGATTCCGCCGCGAAATTGAGGACGACGGTGAGCCCGAAGAAATAAATCTGATTTTGCAGGAGAGGGAAGCAACAAAAAAAGCTATAGCGCAGGGGGTCTCAGAGCTGTGTTCCTGGCTCGAGCGGCTGCGCAGCTCCACTACAGCCCCCGAGACGCCCTCCGCCTGACCCCGGGGGAGTTTTTCGATATGATGGCGATCCTTACGCCTAAAACACGCACGGAGGAGGTGAGCGATCCGTGGCAACTCGAACCATAGCGACAGATCTGATTCTCGGCGGTGAAAAGGAATTTAACGATCAGATGAAGGCTGTAAACAGCAATCTCAAAACGCTAAAATCTGATATGGCCGCCTGCACTGCCGAATTTAAGAACAATGAGCAAAGCACGGCCGCTCTTGCCGCAAAGCAGAAAATTCTGACGGAAACGGCCGACCAGCAGCGCGAAAAGGTGCGTGCCCTTGAGGCCATGCATGCCAAGATGGTGAAAACCTATGGGGCGGACAGTGCCGCAGCGGACAAGTATAAGCAGCAGCTCAACGCTGCCCGCATCGAGCTGAAAAAAACCGAGGAGCAGCTGGAGCAGGTAAACAAGGAGCATCGGCAGTACACCTCCGCAGTAAAAAAAGCCGAAGAGGCAGTGAGCGATGCCAAGAAAAAGCTTGGTGATTATGTAGAAAAGCTGAAAGAGGCGGCGCATAATGTGCCCGGCCTCGCGGAGGCATTGGATGCGCTAAGCCTGGCAAACACCGGCCTCGGCAAAGCGCTGCCCATAGCCGGCAAAGGCTTCGCGGCCGTGGGCGCTGCTGCCGCGGCCGTAGTAGTCGGCCTCCTCAAGCTCGAGGAGGAAACTGCGGAATACCGCGAGAATCAGGCAAAGCTTAATACGGCATTCGAGGCCGCGGGGCACTCCGCCGGAACGGCCGAGCAGGCTTATACCTCGCTCTACGCGATCCTCGGCGACAGCGACACCGCGACGGAGT
>OQWM01000389.1_pt1 | contig 27363 bp, 49 predicted proteins | sample 1691531 | NCBI WGS metagenome assembly OQWM01 (sample SAMN03418257, study PRJEB22391) | human gut metagenome | biome: human-gut; feature: organic feature; material: feces | host: Homo sapiens | place: Tanzania | collected 2013-01
TCAGCCAGCTCCTGGGCAGCAGGAGCGTGGCGGTTCCCCTCGTGCTTTTGAACGTCGCCGGAGGCGCGGCCTAGGCTTACTCTTGGGCGGCGGCGTCCCCGCGGCCGCCCTGTTAAATTTGAAAACGAAAAAAACATCAAGTCATGCCGAGATCCGAATATTACGAGCCGGCCCTGCTGCCCGGAGAGAAGGAACAGCCGCAGATAATCATAGACGCGGTGGAGCTTTACGACCTGCTGATAAGGGCGGAGATGATGATGACCAAGGTGGATCGCATCCGTTACGGGAACAGGGCAGTCGTGCAGATCCAGGACGTCATCAGGGAGTTCATGCTCGCCTATGACTTCGAGGAGGACAGATGGATCCACCTGAAGAGGCTCTGCGCGAACATGGCTGTGTTCATGTGGACGGTCAGACTGATCGGAGGCAGGAACGTCATCAGTGTCCGGGACACAAGGTCCGGCGAGACTCCGGACCAGATGAAGGTGAGGATCATGGAGAGTCTGGCGAAGTTGGACGAAGGTGTGACAAGATGGAGGAAATCGATAATGAAAAACAGAAACAAGGGCATGACCGGCGTCGGGTGACGATCCGGCAGTCTCCGGAATCATAAAGGAGACCCTCCTTCCGCATATGCGGCAGGTAAGAGCAAGGAATGGGACTCGGAGCAGCAACGTCTGGAGTTGTTCCCGCTACAACCAGAATAACGGTTGGATCGCGAACGGCAACAACGGCTATGCTGGCGGCAACAACCTGAACAACAGGAACGTGGCGGTTCCCCTCGTGAATTATGATTGAAGGAATATGGTTTTTGAAACACTCATAGACGACTATCTGGGATGCCGCGCCAACAAGCGCAGGAGTCCGGACAGCGTGCATTTCGAGCTACACTGGGAGAGAGACCTGGCGCGGCTGCTTGAGGATTTCAACGACCGCACCCTTGTTTCTTTTCTATATGCTTTCATCAATCCGGAGCCGAGACCCCGGGAGGTCATAGCGTGCCTGATGCAGATGAAGATATTGCAGCACCACTTCGACCTGAGGGTGCGCCCGCTCGTCGAGGCGGAACTGACGGCCAGCACGTTCAACAACCGCGTGGGCTACGGATGCGACAGGGCGATCAGGAAGGTGCGCGATGACATCAGGAGGATGTCGCGGAACTACACCCGGGACTGCTACGTGATACAGCGGGACATCAAGTCGTTCTTCCCGTCAACGGACCTTGACCGCTCCTACACGGCGTACCGGAGCTTGATCGAGAGGGAAATAGTCGACGGGGACGAGAGGGACGACCTCCTTTACATCCTGATGCGCGTTAACTACGCGTATCCGCAGGAACACGCGAGGCTGAGGTCCCCGAAGTGCAAATGGGGCGGCATCATGGCCGCCGGGAAGAGCGTGGTCTTCAACAACGACCCGTCCCGCGGCGCGTGCCTCGGCAACCAGTTCTGGCAGGTCGAGAAGAACTACGCCCTGGCGGAGTTCGACCGCTTCCAGGTCGAGACGTGTGGGCTGGCCTACACCAGGTTTGTGGACGACATGGTGTGGGTGATGGAGAACAAGGAGGCGGGACTCGCTCATGTGGCGACGAGCGAGCGGATGCTACTCAATGAATATGGCTACAAGATGCACCCGGGAAAGCGCTACTGCCAGCACTACAGCAAGGGGCTGGCGTTCCTCGGGGCGAAGATCAAGTTCGGCAGGATATACGCGAGCGACAGGTGCGCGCGGAACTGCCGGAGGAAGATACGCCTGTGGAACAGCATGGCGCGGCCGTCCATGCTGGGGCGCTTTCTCTCAAGCGTCAACAGCTACCTCGGCATGATGAAGCATCGTAACGCCTACGGGATCATCCGCGACCTCGTGGACGAGGTGAGTCCGGAGTGGCTGAGATATTGCCATTATGACGATGACAGGCGGTGCTTCGTGGCAAACGACGGATATAGGCACAACGACCAGCTTAAGAGAAAGTATCATTTCAAACTCAACAAAGACAGACACGATGACAAGACAGGAAATCGAGGACAGAAGGAATGTCCTGTACTCCCTCGTCAGGGACAGGGAGGCGAAACTGAAGGAGACGGACTACGTGGCGGCAAAGATCGCTGAGGGCGCGGCCACGGCGGAGGAGTACGCCGCCGTCCTTGCGGAGAGGAGGACGTGGCGCGCGGAGATCAACGAGGCCGAGGCCGGGCTGGCCGCCCTTGACGCGGAGGTTCCGGACGACGCGGACACGGTTCCGGCTGACATCGCGGAGGAACGGCCATGAAGATAATATCACTGAACTGCCGCGTCTGGACAAGGGACACCAAACGGGCTTCCGAAAGGTTCTGGGTGAAAAGGATGGAGCGCGTCAGGAGCTTCATCCTGGAGCAGGACCCTGACGTGCTGTGTCTTCAGGAGCTGTCGTTCCCCGCGAACCTCTGGATACCTAAAGGCTACCGCCGTGTCGGCCTCTCGATCTCTCATCACATCTATGTACGCAAGGGAATCAAGTCGAGGCCGCTGTGGTTCGCGGTCCACCACAACGCCGCAAAGATTGGCGGAATACGCATAATCAATGTTCACGGAACATGGCGGAAATGCATGGACAGGGCTTGGCGGCAAATCAAAGGGCGGATGAAAGAGCCATGCTTGGTGGTTGGCGATTTCAACCAGACTTACATAAGTGTAGCCGACAATCTCAAGGTGCCGATGCCTAAGAGAGGCTGCTATACGTTCAAGAATTATACTACGGGCGCGCAAGGAGACATAGACCACTGTGTCACGAAGGGGTTGGCCGGAGTCGATTGCTCCGTCTATGACGACGGCTTCGCGATGTCCGACCACCTGCCGCTTGTCATCAGCATCTAAGATTCTGTATGATGGAAAATTTCAACGCCCACATCCTCGCGGACGAGGCTTCCACGGGGAGTGTCGTGGTCGGCACGGGCATCTCGGCCACGCTGTTATTGTTTTTCCAACAATCTTTCGAGAGGATGCTGCCGTATCTTGTCATAGCCGCCGTGGTCATCCTGATCGACCTCGTGTTCGGCATCAGGGCCGCCAAGAGGAAGGGCGACCGGATCAGGATAAGCAGGGCGATCAGGCGCACGATCGGGAAGGCGGTGGAGTACTTCTGCTGGGTGGTGCTTGCTTCGTCTTTGGCCGTGGCTACCGGCTACACCGTCATCGAGACCGGGCTGATGCTCGTAGTCATAGGCGTGGAGCTGATCTCCATCGTCCAGAACTGGTACTTCTGGAAGTTCGGCCACAAGGCGCGCGTTAAGGTTGACGCGGCAAAGGTCATAGAGGCGGTTGTCGAAGCCAAGACAGGCGCGAACATCGAGGGCGCGGTGGTGATAGGCAAGGACGGGGATGGCTCGCCTGAAAGCGAAAAGGAGGATAAAAGCTATGCCAAGGAAGATTAACTTAATCATAGTCCACTGCACGGCCACGCCGGAGGGACGGTGGGTGACCACGGACGAGATAACGAGGTGGCACAAGGCAAGAGGCTTCCGCACCATCGGCTACCATTATGTCGTCTACCTTGACGGCACGGTGCACGTCGGAAGGCCGGAGGGCGAGATCGGGGCGCACTGCGCCGGGCGCAACACGGACAGCATAGGCGTGTGCTACGTGGGAGGCCTTGACAAATCGGGCAAGGCAAAGGACACGAGGACGCTGGCGCAGAGGGAGGCTCTTCTGAAACTCCTGAGGGAACTGAAAGCCAAGTACCCGAACGCTGAGATACGCGGGCATAGGGATTTCGCCAAGAAGGCGTGCCCGTGCTTCGACGCGACCAGCGAGTACAAGGCTCTTTGAGTTGTCAGATTTTGACAATTTATTTACGTTGAACGCTGATATATTGACGGATTATGAAAGGTTTCATCGATTTTCTAAGGATTCTGTGGGAGTTGCCGCAGAACCTTTTGGGGTTCATCCTCTTCCAGGTTTACAGCGTGGACTGCGACTGTATGGAAGTTCCCTATGGTGACGCGCGCATTCTCTATTCGGAGAGGATGAGGGGCGGCATCAGTCTGGGCAGGTTCATCATCCTGCCGCGGAAGTACCGCAACAACAGCTCGTCCTACGTCCGCGACACCATCGGCCACGAGTATGGGCACACGAGGCAGTCGGCTTGGCTCGGATGGCTTTATCTTGTCGTGATAGGGCTTCCGTCCCTGCTTTGGGCGTGGGCGCACTCCACGTTCCGAAGACTGCAGGAGGTAGACTATTACTCTTTTTTCACAGAGAAGTGGGCGGATGAGCTTGGAGGGGTCAGGCGGTGATTACAGCCGAATTACAGCCGAATTATAGCCGAATCGCAGCAAGTTAATCGCGGCGACCATTTTCGTGAGGTCAGGAAAATGATTCGGACGCAAAGAAATAGAATTTAACGCTATTATATTGAATTATATGAAAAGAATGATTGACGTTGAGACGGACAAGGACACGCTGCGGATGTCCGAGGACGAGATAAACAGAACCGTCCTGCTTGACAGGGTGGCGGACCTTGCGAACAACACGGAGGATAATGACGAGCGGGAACTGCCCGACCGGCTCTGCGGTTGACTGCACAGGGTGGATTTCGCCGAATAAGTCCTATACTACAAGTTGTAGTACAAGAAGATTTCCGTTTTTTGAGACATAACCCCCATTGCCTCTGCATGCAAGCCTACTTTGGGGGATCAAGACAAGGCCGCGCCCCGGCCTCAATCGGGGCGGTTACTCTTAGTATTAGTTTTTTTTGTTTCTGTCCTCCCCGCCGGGAGGCGCGGGGGACTTTTAATTGAGATTTATGGCAACGACCGAAAACGACCGAAAACGACCGAAAACGACCGCGGTGTTCGCGGCGGCGGTGCTGCTTGCCTTGGGGCTCGGCTTCCTTGGGGGCAGAAGCGGCCGCTGCGCCCACGTTGTCGAGCGGACGGATACGTTAATCATCCGCGACACATTCGTCGATTACAGGCCGGTTCTGAAAGAAATCAGGACGGTCAGGGTTGACACGGTGCGGCTCGCGGCCGTCCAGCCTTCCGATACTATCTTTGTCCACGACACGGTGGAGGTCGAGGTGCCCATCATATTCAGCCGCTACACGGGCGACAACTACGACATCGGGGTCAGCGGCTTCAGGACGAAGCTGGAGTATGTCGAGGTCTATCCGCAGACTAAGATCATCACAAAAGGCTACACCGTGGAAGCAAAGAGGTGGGGATTCGGGGTTGCGGTCGGCCCTTCTGTATTGGTAACCCCTTCCGGCAGGGTGAACGCCGGGCTCGGAGTGACGGGCGGATTCTATCTCAGGCTTTAACGGGCGTGTTCACGCACGCTCTTTGAAATATTGGAATCGCCGATTTTCTTTTGCGTGCGTCAAGTTTTCAAGGGTGGGTACCCATCCGTCCGCATTTACGCATATCGTTAAAATTAAAACCTTTTAGAATATGATGAAGTCAGATTTCAATCCGGCATACAGGGAGAAGAGGGAGAACGAGAAGAGTTTTGACGCGATAGAGGGATCAGTCGGCGAACTCAAGGATCTGGTCAGGTCACTGATGGACAAGTTGGGCTGACGGGTTACGCTCTTTTATTTCTTTGCGGCATCTTTTCTGGTGACGCAATTATTTTGTTATTTTTTTTTGAAAAAGTGTACTAAATTCAAATATTTTTTCGTATATTTGCATAAACAAAAAAAACACTAAGAGTTATGAGAGCACAGATCATCTGCACCACAGACGCCTACACGGCATCACGAAATGCGCATTTCGCGCACAATTCGACCACATACGTGGTTGACGAGTTCGCCAGCCTCAAAGAGGCCAACAAAGCCCTTTTGTCGATGTTTAACGATCTCAAAGATGGCGCACGCTTGCCAAATTGGGGCCTCGCTGCCGCTTATGAAAGCGAAGAGCAGGCACTATACGCCTGCAAGACATATTCTGACGGCACCAGGGCTTTTTGCCACGATGTTTACTCTTATTCAACAGTGCTAATAGATGAATAGGTATATAATCTCTCGTGTGCCGGGCGTTGAGAACGCCTGGCACTGCGTCGACAGCCTTACGGGCGTGTCGGTGACGTGGACAGAGGGCAGGTTCAACGACACGCAGAGCGTGGCGTGGCCTGATGGCCTTGCGGTCAAGGCTGACACACCGGCGCAGTTGGCGCACGTGATGAGGCTTATGGCCGACTGGCTTGTCGAAAATCACGGGGATCTGCTATGAGAGGCGGCAAGAGAGCGGGGGCGGGCCGCAAGCCTTCGGGCAGCTCCCCGAAAGTCCCCTACACCATAAAGATCAAACCAGAGACCAGAAGGCGCATCGACGAGCTCAAGGCCGATGGGTTCTCCCTCGGGCGGTGCGTGGACGAGATGGTGGCGAAGATGTGACAATGAGCCCCGGCTAAGGCTGGGGCTTCTCTTTTCGGTAGTCCTTGCCGTACAGCACGTAGTCGATTACCCGCCTGTTGGCTTCGTCAACCTTGCTCTGGTCTCGCTTGATGTATATGAATGTGACGTCGTGCGATTTGTCCGAATGCCCAAGAGCCTGGCCGATTATGTCCACCGGGATGCCAATCTCATAGGCGATGGTCGCCCACGTGTGGCGGGACCAATATGTTGACAGATCGGCAAAGCGGCCCTTCTCTAAGATCTTGCCGCGCTTGCCCCTTGGGCACCCCAAGTATTTCAGGCGCTTGTTGATTTTCGACAGGTAGGAGTTCTCGGTGGCATATCGCTCAAGGCCGTTCACGAGATTCGTCTTTCCTGAATATTTCCTGATCAGTTCGGCCGCCTCCGGCTCGATCTTCACGGAATACAGCCGACCGGTCTTGGCACGTCTGTAGTTGAGGTAACCGTTTTTCACGGAGGTCTTTTTCGCCGCGAGAAGGTCCGCGAGGTTGATGCCTATCAGGTAGAACAACAGCATGAAAATGTCCCTTGCCTCCTCATATCCAGGGCTTGGCTCCATGTTGAGGATCCACGCGAGCTGCTCGGCGGTCAGCGCCCTCTTCCTTGTCTCCTCCTGTTTGATTTTGAAGGTACGGAAAGGGTAGGCGTCGGTTTTTCCGTCGTCGATGGCCTTGTTGAACACGGTCCGTATGTTGCGCATCAGGATGGAGATGGAGTTTATGGCCATCGTGTCCATGCAGTGGCGCTCGAACCGCTCAAGATAGGCGCGGTTGATGTCGTCGAACGACCTTTCATCTATTGACGGGTCGAAGGCCGTGAGCGCCTTGACCGTCCGGTCATACACTTCGCGCGTCCCGGGCTTGTAGCAGGAATCGCGGTAATCCTTCAGGGCGGCAAGAAAATCCCCGCCCTTCTTTTCGGGCCTTTCGCCGAAAGCCTCTTGTTTGATTCGGTCGATGACATCCCTTGCGGTCATCGTCGCGAGTTCTCCGGAGTAGCGCAGGTCGGTGATGATGTCCACCGCCTGCGTCGCGAGATTCTTCAGGCGGTTGCGGAATCCGGTGTTCCGGCCAATGAAGGTCTGGTGCACCGGATCCCAGTCCTCCGGCCGGATCTTGCCGGCCAACAGCAGGGCGCTTTTGTAGTCGTGCGAGATCTTGAGGTAGAGCGGCGCCTCTTCGCCCGCCTTGACGTTTTTGAGATAGTACGATACCTTTGCCATAACGTTGATTTTGTTTTTAGTCCCGAATTAGTCACGAATCGGCCATATTTTGCCGCAAAATGTCACACTTTGCGCCCCAATTTTGAGGGTAAAATTTTAGTTTTAGCAAAGAAATAAGGACGGATGATTCAATCTAACTAATTGATTTTCATCGCCCTTAACTATTGAGCGGAATGCGAGGCTCGAACTCGTGACCTTCGGCTTGGGAAGCCTAATTAGGACTTGGAATTTGTTGATTTTTAATTGTTTATGCGTTCAATTTTATTTAGTCCCGAATTTTGGTCCCCGTCAGTCCCGAATTATCGACGGGCATTAATAAACTTTTTAGGGCTTTCACATTCTTCGGCTATCATTCCGTCAATACCACTGTCCCTTTGACGTGCCACTTAAATCCGTCGAAACTTACACTCAGCATCGCAATCCCGTTACCGCCCATTTCCTTAGCTATATTTACGATCGGATCTAACAGATCTTTGTTTTTCAAGTTCTCGAACTGACCGGATAAGCCTTTGGAATATACAGCATCATCAAAAGTTCCTCTCCGCTTTTTGTCATCAACGACTTTGGCAACCGCGGGGGTTATCACGACTTGTATATCACCGAGCTGCTCGTGAACTACCGGGCACTCACTGGAGTAGATACGGAATCCGTCATTGATGTAAGGCCGGAAATCTATCACATGATATTCAACCAGCCTTCCGGGCGTTGCACAATTCACGGCAAGCAATGCGATGGCCGTGAATAAAAATATTCTAAGAAACTTCATAAGTACTGTTAGATTGTTTTTCCAGATAAATTGCCTATTGTCGTTATGTTGCTGCCCTGGTGGCGGATCAATTCAAGCATCATCGACTCTATGGTCTTCTGCTGACTCTCCGTCAGGGCGGTGAGGCGGCGCACCTCGTCCTGGCTGGACTCCAGAAGGTGCTGGCACTCCTCCAGAAGGCCGCGCCAACGGTCGCGGTCAGCCTTCAGCGACACCACGCGCTCCGCCATGGCCTCCAGACTCAGCCTGCACAGGTCGCCCTGCACCGTGGCCGTCTTGGCGGTGTTCTCCACCGCACCGCACAATGCCGCGGCCATCCCGTTCACCCGGTCGAGCCTGTCCTCGCTGGTCTCCTGTAATTTCCTTGAAGTGTCGCCCCACTGGGCGAAGAATGTGCTGAACATCTCCGTTATCTGTTTCTCGCTGGTTGTTCCCGTAGGACCTTCGCCCTCTTCTTCGTTTGCTGGCATAGTGTTGTTTGTTTTAGTGTTGAGGTTTCTCGGCGGCTACCTTGCCGTCAGGTTCTTTATTATATCTGTCAAGCTTTGGATCTGCTCGCGCTGTGACTTGTTCTGCTCTTTCAGCTCTTCTATCACCTTCATAAGCTCCGCGGAGCCGCCGTTGTTGTTCACGGTCGTCGGAGAGTTGGTCACCCCGCTAAGGTTGCCTATCTTCGTCACGTTGCCGTGGATGGAATTGTCGGTTGACAAAGTTTCATCATCTATCATATTCCCTCTACCTGTCAGCAGCCAAGCGAGATTGAGATCAGGGTGCGCTTTGCTAATTTTGACCAAGCTTGCATCTGATGGTCTCTTAGCGACTTGGTTGAAATAGCCATTGGATAGGCCAGCAAGTTTCTCAAAGCGTGATATGCCCATATTCTTATACTTGCAGTACTCTTGAACGCGTTCTTTTATCATATTATCTAATTTTTATCTAAAAATTATCTAATAATCCTTTGATATTATCTAAAAATTATCTAATTTTGCATCAACAAAGTTACGAACTAAGTTATAAACAATGTTACGTATTAAAGGCAACTGCAAATGAACGAAAATAAATCCATAGATGCAAGGACTTTCCAGGAAATCTGGGAGACCCTGACGGATTACCAGAGGACCAACCTCAAGTGGGCCATACAGATGAACCTTGAGGTCTCCGACCAGGCCATCCGGTTCTGGAGGACGGGTAAGAGGCACCCGTGCAAGGCGAACAGGAAGGAGATAGCCCGCCTGACCTCCATTGTGACGAAGACAAGGTGCAAACCAGAACTTTTATTCCCCAAGGTATGACAAACGAGAGACCCAACGTCTCGCCCGCGTCAAGGTACTGCGAGAGCGAGGCCGCCCGCCTTCTGGGCGTGAACAGGAGGACGATAGCTCGGTGGAGGGAGAGCGGGCATATAAGGCCCATGCTGGGTATGGGGGTGAAGTCCGGAAGGATCTACTACAAGGGAACGGAGATAGTGAGGGTGTGGGTGACGCACTAAAGACGAATACCGCAGTGATGCGGCTGGACGGGACGCCCTGGGGTTGGCGCCTTACGGGGCGGGTGTTTCAAATGAGATTATAAGAGTTTGTTTCATGACTATTAAATCAACGCGGCCTCCTGCCCGTCCGGGCCGCTTTTCAAGACAACAACAAAAAAATGATAAAGTTATGACTAAACAGGAATTTACAGACAGAACGGGATTCATCCCGACCGATGAGCACTTTCAGGCGATTCACGATGAATACATGGCCGCGGGTGACAATGTGGACAAGGACACCTTCTGCGACAGGTGGATTAATGAGAACGGGAAGCAGACCGTCTATGACTGGATGACCAGCAGGTACGAGGCCGCGCGGGATGAGCTTGCCGCCAAAAAGGAGGACGACAGGGAGCTGGGCAACCGCGTGGCGGACCTGAGCGAGATGGTTGACCGCAAGGACACGGAGATAGGGCTGCTGCACGACCGGATCAAGATTCTGGAGGCGCGGCTCACCGCCCGCGAGGTGAAGGAGGAGAGGTTGAAGGAACGCTATGCGGGATTCACGGACGAGTTCCTCAGGTACAGGAAGGCGCTTATTATCGCCCGGCTGATGATGGAGAGCCTCCGTGATTGCGCGGACGGGGAGGATCTGACCGTGGTTCTCGATGAGATAGGCGCGGCACTGGCGGCTGGAAAGACAACGGGGACAAGCGTCAACGAGGAATAAAAAAACAACGGACATGAAAAAGGGAATCATCAACGCGGCCTATGTCGTGGCCGCCCTTCTGGCTCTTGCGAGCCTCTGCGTCCTGGTGACGGACGTGACGGATACGTGCAAGGTGTGGCTTACTCTCCTCATCAAGGGGGCCGCCCTTGCGGTGCTCTTCGTGTGCTCTTGGCTTCTGCCGCCTGTGAGGGAGAAGGTTGAGGAATTAGGCTATGAATTGCCGTTGAGGTTGAGGAGGTAGGGCTATGGCTGAGATCAGACCTTTTGTCCTGATTCAGGACTGGATGTTCGACCTGGGGCTGAACCTGTCCGAGGTGATCGCGGTGGCGGTCATCTACGGGTTCACGCAGGACGGGATGCACACATGCCACGCGTCGCTGCCGTATTTCCAGAGAAGGTGCTGCGTAAATAAGCGCAATGCTATTCGTGTACTTTCAAAACTCGAGAAAATGGGGCTTTTGACCGTAGGGCGCAAGGCTGGCGAGCAGAATGAATATTCCCTTAACTTGGAGGTGGTGTCAAAACGACACCAGTGTCAAAACGACACCAGTGTCAAAATAGCGCAAAGTGGTGTCAAAATGACACCCCTTTCCCCCACACCCCCTATCCCTATAAGAAAAGATAATAAAAAAAACATCACAAGCGCGTGTGACGCGCACGTGTGCACGCACGAGGGCGGCTCTGAGAGACCGCCTCAGGCCACCCCCCAGCCCCCCAGCCCCCCGGTACCCTCCAAAGATGAGGTCGGCCTGTTCTATGTGTCGAGCATGGAGAGGGAGGCGGTGGGCTTCAGCAGGGACAGGATAGCGGGGTTGAAGCGTGAGAGGATGGCCGCGGCGCTGGAGCGCGTTGCCGCGAACCTTGCCGCCAAGGAGGGGCTGGCGATGTCGGAAGGACAGAAGGCACGCTTCCTTGACCACTGGTGCGCGCACCGTCCGGGGAGCGAGGCGATAAGGGCGGAGGGCGACCCGTACTTCTCACTGTACGCAAAGGCGAAGCTCTGGATCGACATCGACGCTTCGAGGGCTGCGGCCAAGACGGCGGGGAACAGCGAGAGCCAATTCAAGGACGCGACTTCGGACTGGAAGAACCGGGGTGACTTTTAGCGGCGTATTCAAGAAGCGGCAAGGACATATTCAGAGATATTCAAGGATTTCAAGTCAAGAGTTATGATAACGAAGCAGTACATCGACAAGATTGTGGCCGACCTCAAGGCGGCTGGGCAGTTCCCGGAGATAAGGCGGAGCGACTCGGGCTTCTCGTTCGAGGCCGCGTGGTGGCTCTTCGATGGGGTGGCGCGGGCTATGGTTCCGGGGTTCAGGGTGACGGAAGGGCGCGCCAAGGCTTACGCGGCTCTGGCGGCGTGGGCGGCGAACCTTCCGTTCAGGTGCAATGACCCGGATACGGGCGTTGAGGTTGAAGGCGATCCGTGCAAAGGACTGTTCGTGGCGGGCAACCCGGGGAGCGGCAAGACGACGGCTGTGAGGATAGTCCAGACGATGGCCTCCCAGATGGCCGCGAGGTTCGCTTGGGGCAACGAATCGAACCTTATGAGGTGGACGGACTCCACGGCGGCTATGATCTGCGACCATTACGCCCAGCAGGGCTCTTTGTCGTTCTTCCAGTCGATGAAGGTGGTGAGCATACAGGACTTGGGCTCCGAGCCTAGGGAGACGCTGTATATGGGCAATCGCCATGAGGTGATGCGGGAGTTTCTTGAGCTGAGGGGCGACACGCCGGGGCGGTTCACCATCATCACGAGCAACTACAGCCTTGCCTCCATCAGGAAGATCTACGGCGACAGGGTGTGGTCGAGGCTGCACAGTATGTGCAACTACGTGGAGCTTGTGGGTGACGATATGAGGGTGAGCGGAAATGGTTCTTGAGGAGATAAGGCGGCGTGTGGCCGTGTTGAGGTCGAGGAACGCGCTGCCATGCCACGAGACCCTTCTGAACCTGAAAAGGTGGGCGAAAGGCAAAGGGATGACGGAGAAGGCTCTTCTGGAGTCCATCGCGGAGCTGAGGAGAGCGGGGCGGATAGAGGTCGGGAGGACGCTCAATGACTGGTGGATAAGGCCGGTTGAGGACGGCAAGGCGAAATAAGGCGTTTTGGCGGTGTTTTGTGGACCGGGATTGGAAAACCCTTGTTTTGCGGATTAAAATTCGTGAGAGGGCGAGGAAACGGCCAAAGAAAGAGAAATAACGAAGCAAGTATGAAGCAACCCCGTGCCGCGCGGGTCTTATCGCGGCTCATAGGTTATTAGTTTTAGTGTTATTAATTATGTGGTTTTTCTCCGAAGGCCGGCTGTGAAGTCCGTCAGAGGTAAACTCCCCGAAGGCCGGAATTGGGACGCTTCCGGCAGGATCATAAACGTAGGACGGCAGTGCGGTTCGAGTCCGTTCCGGGGAGCCGCTCAAAGTCTTGGCAGACTTTCTTGAGGTCCTGAGAAAACCGACGGAAAAGGGGATGGAGCATCGGGTTGGCTGCGGCCAGAAGGTTCGATTCCTTCCCATCCCCCAAAGCTCGCAAGCAACCAAGGTGGCCCAGGAGTTACCTTCCAACCAGTAGCGGCGTGAGTCGCGAACAATGCTGAGAAAAAGCGTCCACGGGGACGAAGGGAATACGTAGCTATACCAAAAACACAGTGTTTCGATGATTTTGACAAAGGTCGGTTCGAGTCCGCGCTCAGCATCAAGTTTATTGTTTAATTTTTAATGATTCTAAAATGATGAAAAGTTACATCGGAAAGAAGTGCATCGTAAGATGCTATGGTGCCGGGGTGTTCTTCGGTGAGGTCAAGGAAGTAAGCAGCTATGCCAACGGGCTGAACGTGCGTCTGGCTAATGCCCGTAAGGTGTGGTACTGGGATGGTGCCGCTGCTGTTGAGCAGCTTTCACAGGACGGTTGCAACGACGACAGCAAGATAACCGTGGCCGTGCCTGAGTTGGTGGCTGCGAACGCCATTCAGATTATTCCTTGCACCAGCAAGGCGATAGAGAACATCGAAGCGAAGAAGGAATGGAAGCGATAGGGAAAGATATTGAGCGGTTTCTGGCCGTAAGTTCCGGTTCCGGTTACGGTGACGGTTCCGGTTCCGGTTCCGGTTCCGGTTACGGTGACGGTTCCGGTGACGGTTCCGGTGACGGTTACGGCATCAATGAGTTCAACGGCCGCAAGGTCTATGATGTTGATAATGTTCCAACTCTCATCTATGCCGTCCGCTGCAACGTGGCGAAAGGCGCGGTGCTTCAAAAGGACTTGACGCTGAAAGACTGCTGGATCGCCAAGCGCGGCAACTTCTTCGCCCACGGTGACACGCTGCGCGATGCCGTCAAGGCTGTGTATGCCAAGTGGAAAGAGAACCGTCCGCTTGGCGAGAGGATAGCTGAGTTTGTGAATATGCACCCGTCCTTGGATGACGAATATTCCGATCTGTACCGGTGGCATCACATCCTCACTGGCTCCTGCGAATTTGGAAGACGCAACTGGTGCGAGGAGCACGGCTACAAGCCGACCGACAGCATCACATTGCGTACATTCTTTGAGCAGACCAAGGACGATTATGGTCGTGATGTCATCAAGAAGGTCGCCAATGTTTACGGTATGAAATTATAACAAAAAAAAATGGCAAAGATCATTTACAAGGAGGGATGCGAGGGCCAGAACAGGCTCGAATGTATCGAGGGAATAGAGATCAGTCTTCTGAACGGCCAGAAGGCCCTCATTTACCCGAAGTACGACAACAAGGCGTTGCTGGAAGACGAGAGCAGACGAAAATGGAAGGCGGATACCGTCACCGAGATCGAGGCTTTGAAATTGAAAGACAATGTGGCGGCCACGGCCGGGCTGGCCAAGGCGGGGAGTCCGGCGGCGTTGTTCGCGACCGGCTTCTCTTCTGAGCGGTTCGGCAATTTCAGTCTGCCGACCCTTCTCGCCGCGTTGGAGATAACGGCGCAGAAGAGCGAGATCGACAAGTTGGCGCGAGGCATAGATGGGGCTGATTTGCTCGAAGGCTATAGCAGCAACGTCTGGAGTTGTTCCCGCTGCAGCCAGGTTTACGGTTGGTTCGCGTACGGCAACTACAGCTATGCTGGCGGCTACGGCCTGTACGACAGGTACGTGGCGGTTCCCCTCGTGCTTTTGAACGTCGCCGGAGGCGCGGCCTAATCTCACTCTTGGGCGGCCGCGTCCCTCGCGCCAACCCTCCTTCTCAAAAATGACAAAATATGGAAACGATACGATACAGGGTCTCTTCTGATTATTTCAACTACCACAACGAGTGGTGGTACGACTCCGAGGAGGCTGCGAGAAAAAAAAGAGCCGAGCTCCTCGCCACGCTGGACATGAAGTGGGAGGTGAGGATGGAGGCCTTCAAAACGGGAGGGAAAGATGATGTGGCATGAAAGACTGGAGAACGCCGGCAAGGTCGAGCGGCTCCGGAAGATGTTCAAGAACAGGCCGAATGACGTGATAATAGAGAAGCTGGGCATCGGCCATGGCACGCTCCACCGTACGGCGAGGGCGTTGGGACTGACAAAGACAAAACAGTTTATGCGCAAGTGCCAGAGGAACGCCGCCGACAAGGCGAAGGAATCCCACATCATTCACGGGACATTCCCGCCGAAAGGCTACATAATCCCTGGAAGTGAGGACTACCGCTTCAAGAGCGGAGAGACACCGCTGCAAAGGCTTGGCGCAAGGAAGGAGCGTCAGCGACTGGAGAAGTCAGCCGCGACCAGAAGTCAGCTGCTGAAAGAGGAAAGGGCGAGGCTGTTGTTCGGCCTTCCTCAGCAGACCAAGCTGCGTGTACGCAACAGGGGGCATATATTCCATCTGAACACGTGGTATCTGCGCAGCCGTGGCTACGAGGTGGACGTGAACAACCTTGTGGCTTACTACGATGAGAATACTAACCGCTGCCCGGTTCTGGAGAAGAAGGGCAGGAATCCCGACGAGGGGCATTACTTTAATTTCAGGGAGAAGACGATATGACCAGTAACATACTGATAAACGAGGCCGGGAACGACCTCAGCGCGGAGGGCTACGCCGCATTGGGCGTCCTTCTGGAGATGGTCTGGGGAATCCAGACGATAGGTTGCAAGATGGCGGACGCCCTTGACAGCATAGGCGTGCAGAACTGCCTTGTGCAGCGCAAGAAACACGCCTTCAACGACGCCAAGAAGAGCGTCAACGGCCTTCTGAAAGGATTGGAGGCCGCCTTTGACGAGACGTTCGACTATGCCATGTGCCGCGTCCCGGAGAAGGCTCTGGAGCGCACGGAGGCGTTGCAGTCGTATGCCGATGACATCGTGCGGCTGCTGATGCTCTACTATTCGAGGGTTGACGGAGATCCGCAGGGCGACGACAAGCGGCGGAGGGTTCACAAGGCCATCGCCAACTTCAAGGCCGTGCCGGGGTTCGACGCGGAGGCTTTGATAAGATTCTTCAAAATGCAGTAGGATATGGAGAAGCGTAAGGAATTCGGTGACATGACCGGGCAGAGGTTCGGTCTGTGGACAGTTTTGGGAATGACGAGAAAGAAGACAACCACCCGCGCCCTCACGGCTTGCCATTGCAGGTGTGACTGCGGAACGGAACGCGTGGTGTTCGCCAGATCGCTGAGGATAGGGAAGTCCACCAGCTGTAGCTGCGCGTCCAAGTCGCACTGGAGGGGGGCCGGCTCCAAGGCGGCGCGGCTTTCGTCCGCCCCGTCCGAGCCGGTGAGGTCGGCAGACGACTGGATGTTCGGAGCAAAGGGGGCCGTGGGGCTGTTCGTGACATGGAGGCCGTCAGGAGATTGAGCGAGAACAATGAAAATGATTAGGCTATGGACATTGTAGATTTGGCAGGGATAATTGTGACAATATTCGTACTTCTTGCGTCGGTGGCTGTAATAAAGATGCTCATTGACTATAAGGAGAGGAAGTCGAAGACCAAGGAGGAACTTGACAAGATGTGGGATCGCATAGAATGGCTGTGCCGTGACACGGACGACCGCCTGTCCGTTGACCGCCTGGAGTTCCAGCAGAAGACCAAGCAGATAAGCCACCTTTGGCGGAGGCTGCGCTACGCGGAGAAGAGGCTCTACATCGAGCCGAGCGACGCTTTCAAGGAGAAGGAGGACGGGGGCGATGATTGAGAACTTTTTTGGAGTTCGCCGCCGTCTCCCTGTTCTGGTGGTGCTGCTTCCGACTATGGACATCCGAAGACAAGGACTGAAGTATGGTCAAGGCGAGGGTCAGGTATTATGCGAGAATCGGCTACACGGTGGAGTGCCAACGCGCCAAGTACAAGCACTGGCACGTCATAGGCACACACCGGGAGACCGACATCGAGTTCAGGAGGTCGCTGAAAGACGGCTCGGTTCAGTGGCTCCGCAAGGTGTTCGAGCCGGAGTTAAGGAATACCTCAAAAATCCTAACAGAAAGGTTGTTACAAGAAATGGTCTGAATGTGCGAATACTCTGCACTGACAGAAATAGCATATATCCAATTGTTGCGCTAATTGGTAACAATTGCGATATAAACACTTACTTGGAAAACGGGAAACATTCGTCGATGCTGACTAATCTTGACCTTTTCTTCGCTCCGGAAAAGCAAGAGGGCTGGGTGAACATTTGTAGATACAACCACGGTATTGCTTCAGATGGAGAAGTATACAATTCAAAAGAAGAGGCCTTGGAGAACACAAATAATTATTTTGTGTCCGTTTGCAAGATTGAATGGGAGGAATAATCATGAAAGTTTCGGAATTACAGATTGGCGACTGGGTGATTTGCCTCGGAGACCCTGTGAGGGTTGTGTCGTTGAGTCTCAAAGATGATGAGCCTATCGGCATAATGTCACCCTTGAAGACGATAGAGACGTTTAAGGAGGAGGATGTCAAGCCTGTGCCATTGACAGAAGCAATATTTGACAATGCTTGCGAGCAAGATGATAGAAAGTATGTCGAGTGGTACTTCAGTGAGGATAAAACCGGTATTTGGCATTTCGAGATTACCGAAGTGCCTGACTGCTTTCGCATATATATCAAATACGTCCACGAGTTGCAGCACGCACTGCGCCTTGTGGGGTTGAGCGAACAGGCGAAAAATCTTAAAGTTTAGAGTTATGGTGGAAAGACAAATAGCGGAGATATCCCCGTATTGTTCGCCTTGTGAATGCTCAGGCAACTGCCTCGGATGCGGGCGCAACAAAGGGCTTAGGCTCTATGGCGAGGAGGTTTATGTCGTATGCGACTTCGATACGGTTGACACGCAAAGAGAGAGGTAAAAATATCAAAAGACCGAATCAACCCTAAGGGCGGAGACCGATTTTTATTTGAAATTATTGTCAAAAGGTAGAATATGGGAAATTTTAACATCAAGATCGAGCTGGACAAGATTCCAGGCGCGAAAATCATGGACATCAAGGGAGAGACTGCGACACGCCGCTGTATCGTCATCCCTATCGACAACGAGCGCGGGACTGTGATTGATGAGTATAAGAAATTTGACCACGGCCTCGGTGCGATGACGTCGAAGCCGCTGGCGCACGTCCAGCTTCTGGCTACCGCCTACGAGAGCGCGAACCAGAGCTTCAATTCAAGTCATTATATCAAGCCGCAGGTCTCCAGGGAGTACTTCGAGCGGATGAGCGAGACGCAGGTCCGCAACCTTCCGTTCATCGGCTCACTACAGCCGTGGCAGGTCAACCAGAAGAAAGAGGAGAGGAAAAACGATGAGGACAACTGGTAGGCTATGATTTGGGTTGGTATAGACACGGGGGTCAACACAGGGATGGCCGTGTGGGACTCAAAGAAGAGGGAGCTGCTTTCGCTGGACACTGTGACGATAGATGAGGCTATATTCCGTGTGCTTGGTCTTGTGGCGGAATATCAGGACATCTGCGTCGTCGTTGAGGATGCGAGGTTGAGAAAATGGGTGCCGGACACGCACGATGTACGCAAGGAGATGGCGCGGCGGCTTGGCGCCGGTTCTGTAAAGAGGGACGCCAAGATCTGGGAGGACTTCCTTTCAAGAATGAATATTCCGTTCCAGTTGGTGGCCCCGTTGAAGGGGGCGACAAAGTGGACGCGTGACAGTTTCGCCGCCGTGACCGGCTACAACGGAAGGACTACCGAGCATTCGAGGGATGCGGCGATGCTGGTGTTCGGTCGGTTTAATTAGATTCTTCAGGCTATGAATGATAAGACGAAAGAGATCAGTCTGTTCTCTAACGACAACGACTGGAGCGCACGCAGGGTTGAGCGCGTTGATGTTGAGGACGAGCAACCCAAGCGGCGTGAACGTGCGGCGATGTACGAGTTTACGCCGGAGTATCTGTATCGCCGCGCATACTCAGAGGTTAAGCTGCTGGATCTGTTCGGAACTTTCGACTTCAAGGTTGGGCACTGTTACAACTTCCTGACCGCGGGTGATATTGACGGCATGTCTTATTTGAAGGCTTTGTTGAGGTCTCAAAGGTTGACGCATTGCATCCTTTCCACTTGGTGTATGTCAGCCGGTGACGCTTTCCAGATCATCACGTGGCTGGAGGATGGGAGTATCGGGAGGATGGATCTGTATGTCGGTGAGATATTCAAAGGAAGTTACGCGGCGGTGTGGAATCAGCTGCATGAATGGTATGCCGCCCACCCCGACCGCGGGCGTATAGCCATATTCAGGAACCACTCCAAGATCATCGCCGGTGTCGGTGACAAGTTCGCTTTCGGTTTGCAGACATCCGCGAACTTCGACACCAATCCAAGGACGGAACAGGCGAGCTTGTCGATAGACCGCGGCCTTTATCTGTTCTATAAGGATTACTTCGATAAGATTGTCACATTCAACAGGGAGGACAGATGATGGTGCTGGCTTGGGAGTCAAATGAGCGCAAGGACGCTGATTGCGGTGGCTATCAGCGTAAGAGGTCAAGTGACTTGTATCACACCTATAGGTGGACGAGACTGAGCAGGGCGTTCAGGCAGTCGCACCCGCTTTGCGCGGAGTGCGCGAGGAACGGAAGGTTGAAGGAGGCCGAGGTCGTTGACCATATCACGCCGTTCCCGGTGTGTCGTGACTTCTTCGATGAGAGCAACCTTCAGAGCCTCTGTGCTGATTGCAACATCGCTAAAGGTAATCGGGATAAAGTGATTATATCAGAGTGGCGTAGGACGCACGGGAGAGCCTATGACGGGCGCGTCAAGGGTGCGCCTGGCGTGGCAGCCGCCTTGCGCCGGAAGGGGGAGGGGGCTTCGAATCTCTCAGCCGATCCTTTCCAAGACCACACCTCCAGTTTCGAAGACGCGAGTGCTGAAAATCGCCAAGGGGTTTTGAATGCGCAAAAACTCAAATAGTTATGGGAGGTAATGGAAGCGGACGCAAAAAACAGCCAGCGCAACTCGCTAAGTTAAAGGGCACTTATCAGGCTTGCAGGCGCAAGAATGACGGTGATCTGGAAGGCCGGAAGGTCGGCAGCATCCAGGCCGCGTGCGGGACGATGTCTTACAGGCTTCTGACGGAGCGGCAAAGGAAGATATATCTGTCGGTCTGCCGACAGCTCATACCGCTGGGGATTCTGGAGCAGGCGTACCTCCCGGAGCTGGTGATGTTCGCTAAGGAGTTCGATATGTATATGACGGCGGCGGCGGATGTCGAGAAGAACGGGATGTATACTGTCAAGCGCGACGAGGCCGGCAATGTGTGCGGCACCGTCGAGAACCCGTCCGTACGGCATATGGACAGATTTTTCAACCACGTTGCCAAGATCGGGTCGAACTTCGGGCTTTCGCCGGTTGACCGCCAGAGGATAAAGGCGAGGGTCGAGGGCGAGGACCCGTCCGCCAAGATCATCAACCTGATAATGGGGGGAGGTGAGCCTGATGAGCAGTAGGTATCTGGAAAGGGTGGATCGGTATGCCGCGGACATAGTGTCCGGGGCTGTTCCGTCCTGCCGGATGGTGCGGCTCGCCTGTGAGAGGTACGAGAATGACAAGAAAAGGGCTGATCTGTACTTTGACGAGTCTAAATTCCTGCGTTTCGTCCGTTTCGCTCAGACGTTGAAGCATTTCAAGGGGGAATTTGCGGGAAAGGGCATAAGGCTGGAGGACTGGCAGCTCTTTGTGGCTGCGAATGTGTTCGGCTGGTATCGTTCGGCGACCAAGCGCCGCCGCTATCAGTACGCCGATGTATATGTGCCAAGAAAGAACGGCAAGACCACATTCGCGGCCATAATCGCCCTTTATATGCTTCTTTTTGACGGAGAGCCGGCCGCCGAGGTGTACGCCGCCGCCGTCGACAAGGAACAGGCCAAGATATGCTTCGACACGGCGAAGGAATTACTTCGTCACAGCGGATTGTCGGAGATCGCCGATGTGTACCGCGGGAGCATCACCAGCATCCCGACTGCGTCATCATTCAAGCCGCTGACAAAGGACACTAAGAACAAGGACGGCTTGAACCCGCAGGCCGCCATCTGCGATGAGCGGCACGCATGGAAGACTAACGAGATCTATGATGTAATCAAGACGGGTATCGGCTCGAGGAGGCAGCCGCTTGTGTTCTCTATATCCACGGCTGGCGTGGACACCAGTTATCCGTATTTCCGAGATCTGGAGTTTCTCAGGGACGTGATGAGCGGGGTCCAGGAGAAGGACAACCACTTCATAATGCTCTTTGAGCCAGACGATGGTGACAGATGGGACGATCCGGAGGTCTGGCGCAAGGTGAATCCGAATTACGGGGTGTCTCTTTACCCGGAGTATATGGAGAACGAGTTTCAGGAGGCGAAGAAGAAGGGCGGAAGCACTCTTGCGGCCTTCTGTACGAAGAACCTGAATATGTGGGTGGACGCTCCGGAGGTCTGGATAAGCGATGATGATGTGACCGCCAACGGCAAGGGGCTTGACCCGTCCGTCCTTCTCGGGAAGGAGTGCTATGTGGGATTGGATCTAGCTTCAAAGAATGACATCACGGCGGCGGCCTTCTGGTTCCCGTCCTTCAAGGCCGTGCGTTATCTTTTCTGCGTTCCGGAGTCCAAGGTGGCCGAGATGTCCGACCGTGTGGACTACCGGCAGTGGAGGGACCAGGGCTGGCTTGTCGTCACGCCCGGCAAGACGTTGGACGAGGACTGGTACATTCAGACGCTGATCTCTTGGATGGACTTGTATGATGTCAAAAAGATAGCTTATGACCCGTGGGCTATCTGGAACATACTGCCGAAGTTCGGGCGGTATTGCGACCGCCTGATGGAGTATCAGCAGAACATCCGCTATATGTCCGTGCCGACAAAGTGGCTGGAGGCTGCGGTCTTGCGTCACGAGCTGGATCTCTTGGGAAATCCAGTCATCCGGTGGATGTTCCGAAACGTTGTGGTGTACCGGGATCCGAACGCAAATATAAAGCTTGACAAGGCAAGGTCGAGGAACAAGATTGACGGGGTTGTGGCTACCGTGGACGCGATAGGAGGATGGTTGAACGAAACGGCGGGGCAGGAAAGCAAAATAATATATTCAAACCACGATTTAAGGGTGATATGAGAGAGATTGACGAAAGGGTCTGGCGGATGGTCACGAGAGACGGCTTCGCCAAGGAGTTCTGGGCGGAGCTGCGCCGCCGCCGGGCTGTGAAACAGACGACTTCGAGGCGCGAGGTGTTCGATTTCCTGAACGGTCTGTTCGTGGCCGAGTTCGGGGAGCCGCGCTTCGTGTCGTATGACACTTTCAGGCATTCCAGGGAATATCGCAGATAGGCTTTCACTTTGGTAGAATTTTCCACATTTTAACCGCGTCCGCTTGCTATCTTGCGGGCGATGTCGATATTCAGCAGCATATTCGGAGGCGCGAGGAGGCGGTCTGTGACCGTCGCCCCGTCCGGCAGTGTCATTGTGCCGCCTCCTGTGGACTACGGCCAGCCGGTCAGCAACTCCACGGCGATGAAGATAACGGCGTTCTATGCCGGTATTCGCCTGATCTCCGAGAATATCGCGTCTTTGCCGCGCTCCGTCCGCAAGAAGACGGACAAAGGGCTGGCTTCGGCTGATGGCCATCCGGCCTACAGGCTTGTCGCTGTCAAGCCGAATGATTACACAAACACGTTCGACTTCTGGAACTGCATGACCACGTGGCTGGAGGGATGGGGCAACGCCTACGCTGTCATCCGAAGGGGTGCGGACGGACGTCCGGTTTCGATCCATCAGGTACACCCGTCCTACGTCACGGCCACGCTTTCGGAAGGCAGGAGGTGGTATCGCGTCATCATCCCCGATCCGGGGCTCTCGTGGCTTAACGGCACTTACAGCGGAGATGATGTGCTGCACTTCATGCTTCTGACCCTTGACGGGCTTACGGGTGTCAATCCGGTGATTTACAACGCCATCGCTTTGGGAAAGAATCTGGCCACCGAGAAGTTCGGAAGCGAGTTCTACACGCGCAAGGGAAACATCCGTGCGGTTCTGGAGACTGACGGCAACCTTGGAGATGACGCATATAACAAGTTCATAGAGCACTTCAAGGCGGCGTCGGAGGGTAATTTCGGCACCCCGCTTTTGGAATATGGCATAAAATACAAGCAACTTTCGGTCAATCCGGTGGCTGCTCAGCTGATCCAGAGCGAAACCCTTTCCATTCAAGACGTGGCGCGGATACTTAACATTCCGCCGCACATGATAGCGGAACTTTCGCACGCCACGTTCAGCAACATCGAGCATCAGACGATCCAGTTCGTGGAATATACGCTGCGGCCGATCATCAAGCGGCTGGAGGTCGAGTTGAGGACCAAGATGTTCTTTACGGACGAGGTGGGGCTCTATGACGTCGAGTTCGGTCTTGGCGGCCTGTTGCGTGGCGACACGGCCGCGCGGTCGAGTTACTACCATAACGCCATCCTTGACGGCTATATGTCGAGGAATGAGGTCAGGGCGCTTGAGGGCTTACAGCACAAGGACGGCCTTGATGACATGCTTTATCCGCTCAATTCGGGCGTGGTGGGTAAGGAAAATGAAGAAAACACAGACGACAATGGATAAGATATTTTTCAGGACGGCGGACGATGCCGTGGTTGAGGCGAAAAAGCAGGATTCAAGACGGATCACATTCGTGGCGTCGGACTCCACGAGGGACTCGCACGGGACTGTCCTCAATCAGGATGGGTGGTCGCTTGACCGGTTCAACAAGAACGGAATCATAGGCTATCAGCACAAGGTCTATGGCGGATGGGATGACACGGAGAACCCCGATAACGTCATAGGAAAGGGGCGGGCGTACACCAAGGACGGCAAGCTGTACGTGGATGTGGACTTTGAGCCTAAGGAGATAAACGAGCTCGCCGACAAGATCTACAACAAGCTTCTGTTCGGCAGCCTGAAGGCCGTGTCGGTGGGTTTCCTTCCGAAGGGCAAGGGCAGCTGGGGAAAGGGCGAGGAGGCTCTGGACGGAAAGAACCCGACTTACTACTATGCCGGTCAGGAGTTGCTCGAGGTGTCGGTTGTGAATATTCCCGCCAACCCGAATGCTTTGAAAAAGTCAATCGAGGCGAGTGATGAGGAAATGGCCGAGCTTAGAAGGCAGGAAGAAAAAGACGAGACACAAGGCGCGGAACTTTCGTCGCTGGGCGTTGAGGTTGAAAGACAGTTGACAATGGCAGAGGCAGCTCTGCTTTAATATATTCTTTTCATCATGAGAAAAATAGCGGAAATCAGAAGGGATCTCGCGGCCAAGGCCGCGGAGGTCAAGGGCATTCAGAACAGCCCTGAGAACGCCGAGGCCCTCAAGAAAGGGATCGAGGAGCTCAAGGCTCTGATGCTTGAGTTGGAACAGGCGGAGGCCGTGGAGGCCGCCGCGCAGCAGGCTGCCGACAGGGAGCTTGACAGAAGGCAGAGGGTGGCCGGAAGGCCGTTCTCGTTGGTGCGTTACATAGCCGGGATTGTTTCCGGCAATCTGGAGGGCATCGAGAAAGAGGTTGACGAGATGGGAGCGAAAGAGTATGAGCGTCTGGGACTGGTCCGTCAGGGGCACGTCATCCCGTCCGCTTATCTTCGCGCCGCCAGCGGCCAGAACTACACGACTGCCGCGGATGGCGGCAATCTCACCGAGGAGGGCGAAAGGCGCTACCTTGACATCCTCAGGGACAAACTGGTCGTGGCCGGTCTGGGAGCGACCGTGCTGACCGACCTCGTGGGGACGTTCACGGCCATCAGCTCTTCTGCGGTTCAGGCCGCATGGGAAGGCGAGGCTGACAAGAACGAGCTCAAGAAGGTGACCTATTCCAAATTGACCATGACCCCGCACAGGTCATCCGTGTCCGTGGCCACGACAAAGGACCTGCTCAGGCAGACCTCCTTTGACGTAGAGGCCGATTTGTTAAACAAGATCACCGACGCGCACGCCGACCTTCTGGAGAAGGCGGCCATCAACGGCTCCGGAAGTGACGGGGAGCCTACCGGAATCCTGAACACCTCCGGCATCGGAAGTGTGGCTATTGGCACGAACGGTGGCGCGCTAACGTGGAAGAATGTCGTTGCTCTGGAGACCGAGGTTAACTCCAAGAACGCCAACCGCGGCAGGATGGCCTATCTTTCCAACGCGAAGGTTAACGGTGCGTTGAAGGTCACAGAGATGGCGGCGGGCACCGCGCGCTTCCTGCTGTCAAATGAGGCGCCTAAGACCCTGAACGGCTATCCTTTTGATTGGACGAATCTCGTTCCGTCAACTTTGACCAAGGGAACGGCCGCGTCCAAGTGCTCAGCGCTCATCTTCGGTAACTTCCAGGATCTCTATATCGGCCAGTGGGGTGGAATAGACATCGTTGTCGACCCGTACACCGGAGCGCGCAACGGTGAGATCTATCTCACCCTGAACGCATGGAATGATATCAAGGTTGTCGAGCCTAAGAGCTTCGCGGCCATCGTGGACATAACGACCGACTAAAATAGATGAGACGGGATTTTGACGATGATATGCTTTGGGAGGGGCTCGAAAGGCTGAAAAGCCATCTGAGACTCACCTCCTGCGATCTGGACGACGAGCTGCGGCAGAAGCTTTGCGCCGCCGTGCGCTCCGCCGAGCACCAGATAGGGCGTGTCGTCTTCAGGTCTCGTTTCTCCGACATATTCCCTTTTTCACCCGAAATCCGCCTGGATTCCCCGCTTCTGGCGGTGGAGTCCGTGGCGGTGGACGGGGTCCCTCTTTCAGAAGGCTGGACCGCGTTGCGGTCGGTGTCCTCAGTGCGCTTTGACCCGTCTATGACGGGCGATGAGGCGGAGGTCGTCTGGACTTCCGGCATGGAACAGGTGCCGGATGACCTGATGAACGCCATCCTCCTGATCGCATCATCGCTTTTCAGTAATCCGCTGGACAGCGTGGAGACGCTTCCAAAGGCATCCGCCGCGCTTCTGCGGCCTTACCGCAATTATGAGCTGTAGTTATGGAGAATTGGGGCATAGGCGACTTTGACACGAAGGTGCGGCTGCAACGCTGCGAGATCACCACCGGCGACACCGGCGAGAAGATCTACAACTGGCAGTGCGTGCGCGAGGCGTTCGCCAAGGTTGAGCGCGACATCGACGAGGTGATAGACAACGGCAACCTGGAGCAGGGTCAAGCTTTGACCCTGACCCTGTGGAAGGTGTCCGAGTTGACAACGAGGTGGCGCGTCATCATTGGCGGTGTCCCTTACGCCATTGAGGGGATAGACCTAGTGTCGCGGCTTTCTCCTGTATGCAAATTGTCTGTCAGGTCGATAGAGTGATATGGCAAAGGCGATAAGGATAGACGGTGTCGAGGATGTTCTCCGTATGTTTGACGGGGCTCCCAAGGAGCTCCAGAAGGCGGGGAAGAAGGCGATGGCATCAGCGGGACGCAAGGTGGCGGCCAAGTTCAAGCGTCAGATTCCGGCACGCTGGAAGAAGCTGGTGAAGTCGAAGGCCAAGATGTCGAGGGGTGGTGACTTCTATGCCGATATGGGTCTGTACAACGGGCACGAGGCGCAGGGACACCAGCCGAACGGGAAGAAGGTCAGCGACTGGTTCAAGGCATATTGGGCGGATTACGGCACTTTGGCGAGGCGCGATCCAGACCACAAGTTCGACTATCCGGTCAAGAGCAAGGACTCAGCCAACGGGCGTTTGAGGCGCAACGACATGGGTCAGTATCCGACCGGATTCTTCGAGGAGGCAGCCGAGGGGTGGGAGAATGTGTTCATGACCGAATTTAATGATTCCTTGAAAAAGCAGGGCTATGACATCGACAAACTTTGACGACAAGATAGGCAGGACGCTTGTGGCGGCGGTCAAGGGGATTGCCCCGATTTCATTGTACGAGGCCGAGACCGGCGTTTACCCTTACGCGGTGTACGAGCATTCGCATGAATATTACCGCACGAAGGATGGAGTCTATAAGATAGTCTCGAATGTTCCGGTCACGGTCTACGGCAAGAGTTTCGGAGACACGAGGCCGCTGGCTGAAAAGATAGAGGCCGCCGTGCTCGCCGCGATGAATAATGAGACGTTCAGGACGTTCACCGTGTCAAGGGCTGACACCTGCGTCGAGGGCGTGTGGCGGAGCGAGGTCAGGTTTCAGATAACGCAATATAATTAGAAATATTCAAAATTATGGTAGAAGGTTACAACATAGCGTTCAAGTTGAACAATAAGACGCTCGCGGGGCGCACTCAGGATGACCTGACGATCACCCCGACAACGAAGGAGAGCATCACCAAGGATGACCAGGGCAACAAGCAGTCAATGGTCATCGGTCAGGAGGTGACTTTCGCGGCTCAGGGCATGGTTGAGGTATCGGTGACGGGGGCAACGT